>Ga0098047_10000196_pt1 | contig 24530 bp, 14 predicted proteins | sample 12_taG_FD_92585 | JGI IMG/M metagenome (GOLD analysis project Ga0098047, IMG submission 92585) | Marine viral communities from the Subarctic Pacific Ocean - 12_ETSP_OMZ_AT15267 metaG | ecosystem: Environmental > Aquatic > Marine > Oceanic | place: Subarctic Pacific Ocean | collected 2015-01-16 | reverse complement strand
ATGTTTCTCATATGATTCCAAGAACAGATAAACAATACGCATGGATAACAGGATCATTAATTTAGGGTATAATCTAATTATATGGAAGGAACGAGGTAAAAAATGGCAATAAGTGGATCATTAAATTTTCTGACTGCAAGCGAAGTTGGTTCTTATCTCTCGTCGGGAAATAGAACCTGGTTTACCGACCCGGGTCGCGATACCGGCGTTGAGGGTTTCATACCAGTCGACTTTGTTGGCTTAAACACTAACGTTTATGAACCTATTAGCAGCTCCGTTAACATTTTAGGGCATGGGTTTACTGTTCCTTTAATGGGTTTTTCAGGCGACCACGATGAACCACAATATATAAACAGGGCACACGTTACACATTACCTAGGTGGTACTGATGATGTTGGGGAAACGGACGCCATCCCACGGGTATTCAACTCTATAATGCTTAACCGCAACGGCCCATATGGATATCCCATGTGGAAGCAAACTAGAGGATCTGAGCACCCGTTATCGCGACACTATAGATCAAATAATTTAATTTCGATTGACCAGAACAATCCTGTTCCAACAATGCTTGAAAATGCCAGTTCACTTGAGGTTGGCTACAAAGCTTCTGAGCATAAACTAGCTTATGTAATAGGATATCAGAAGCAGCTTAGATCTGCAGGCTATAATAAATTTGCTCTTTCTGGTTCTGATGGCGAGCCTGAAAGTTCACCTGAGTTAAGCAGAACATATACCAACAACGTTAGTTTAAAACAATATTATGAGCCTGTAGTAACAACAAAACACAAGCCTATTACGTATGCGAAAAAGATTGAAAACCAGTCAGCGATTGCTAGACAATCATTGATGAACCAGATGGTTTTCTTTTCAAATCCAGAATTAAATTCAACATTAAGAATTTCTTCTGGTGATTCTTCTACTGGCTCTGCAGTCGGCGAAGCTCCTTTCAAAACTTTAAAACATGAATATTATTCTTTATTTCATGCTGCCAGGTCTTTGGGCGCATATAACTTTATATATGCAGAAAGGATGTATCCACGCGATATCAACACATACAGGGGCTATAAATTAAAAAGGCCAAATTACGAAGAAAATACTAGCGCTGGTAGCTTAACTGTATATGATCCGGACGGCGGAACAAAGACTTGGTCTGGTGGAAAAATATATGATAAAAAACCTGGTGAGAAAAGAAGTTTCTGGAGAACAACTGGATGGCCCGCCAATGAATTCGGGTTGCAAAGTGGGTCAGTAGCTGCAACTTCTGATGGTACAAACAGGCTGAGAACTGATGGTGCGGCTAGAATTTCTATTTCTGGTGTGAGCAAATTATGGGGTGTGACAGTAGAGGACACAGCAATCAAGAAAAATTCTGTATCTTCGGACAATCATGCCGCCGGCATCCCCGGGGAAGTCGATGGCGAAGGCGCCGGCCTTCTCAATAATTCTTTTTCTAGAACTTTGCTTAGTGGCAGTACCAACGACTGCGGTTCGGATACAGTTTGGAATGACACTCAAAAAATAATAGCAAATGGTATTCTTAACAGAAAAGAAAATGTTTTGACTGGCACTCTTACTACCGAGGGGTTGCCAACAATAGCCCCATACAGTTCTTTTGTACAACATGAAACATATCAACCATATGAAATAACTGCATTAAGTATGTGGCCACTAGATCCTAGACAAGATATTTATGACAAACCAATATATTTAACGTCTAGTATCGGCGGCCATGGCCTCCAAATTGGCTTAACACCCCACCGCGCATCGATTCGTGAGGCAGACTCCGCCGAGAAGGAGGCGTCCGGTACCCCGGCCCCTCACGACTGGCCGACGCCATCCTGGCCTTCCAGCCAGGAGGCTATAACTGGTAGCATATTACAACTTAAAACCGGTTCAGCTGGCGAATTAGTTTATAGTACAAAACCAACGCTCTTTTTCTATAGAACTGGCTCACTCGACGGAGCCACTTCCGACCTGTCTTTCATCGCGAAACTCGATCTCGAAGGTTACGGCGTTGGAAAAGCTTCCATACAATATAATCGTCATACTTTTCCGTATAACACTCCGTTTTATGCAACAAACAAAATTCGTGGCATCGATCCATTCCATAATTCATACGAAGACTTCTTTGGAGAATTAAAACACATGGGCAGAGATTATTCTATTGTACCTGAGTATAACTTGTCAGAGCACCTTACAGATCATTACCAGCAAAACGCACCTCTTGATCTGGTTTTGTTGAGAGAGCAAAACGTCTTTACTTTCAAAGAAGTAAAATACGACCCTCTAAGTCCTACAAAAAGGCTATTTTTACCACGAACTGAAGCATGGTATGGCATGCCTGCTTTTTCTTATAAGCCTGAAAATCACAAAGCCAACTTTTTGTCTGTTCCAGGAGCAATTCAAGATGCATCCTCAAGCGCCCAAAACGATTTTGTACAAACCACTGACGCTGGAACCTTATACAAATATTTAGATGTGGCTGATCCCGAAGACACGAACTCTTTATCGGATGTTACAACGACATCAAGCTACGGTATTTATGGTAACAGTTTTGCTAATCATTGGGCTAGAGATCGCCAGACTGTTAAGTTTTCAGCATTATTTGGCGAAACAGACAATTTTAAGTCGTTTTCTAATTTATTAGATCAGAAGTTCCAAGGGTTCAAAGAGGGTATTTATACTATTCCTGCTGGTATTAAATTCAAATGTCGCGCGATTAAAAAAATGCGCATAAAAGATGGCTTCTACCCTGTTACGAGAACTGTACAAATAGCCAAAGAGTTTGACGAGGCCTTTTTATATAATGCCGGTGGTAATCCGAGTCGCTCTTTGTGGTATTTAAAAACTTCAGCATTAAAATCTTATGATGTAACAAACACCAGAACCATAGCAGCTATGTGCAAGCAGGCTTTTTTGGAACCGCTTTTTGCTCCCGGTATATTATATAATTCTATTAAATCTGGCATAGCGGTCGACTGGCCGCTTTACGGATCGGACAATCTTAACAATGCAAATCCGCCTTCTTATTACTGCCCAACTGCATTTTTAACGAATTCATGTGATCCCGGAACGTTCACCGCCGGCGGCACAAACGATCGTGTGAAGGCTGCTGCTTCTGCTTCTTTTAATTATGGTGGTTTACACATGATGGGAAGCTCTAGATGCTTTCCAGCTATATTAACTGAAACTCCATCTCATCGTTTGCCGTTCAACGCTCTCTTCGATTTTAAAGATGGCGCTACAGATGTATTAGCAAATAGAAATGTTTTCTTGCCATCAGATTTTGTTGATTTAGACAGAAACGAAAACCCTCTTCACCCAACCAAGCCAGCACCTTGGGGCGGCCACGCGCACCCCGGCGTTAGCGGTATGGCCGGATCACCAGCTGCGATACTTACCTTGCCTATCGCCGCAGCAAATTCCTCTCATCCTGCGACGATGGCTAAGACGTTTTATAGTGAATTAAACGTTATAACTCGTAATATTAAAGCCATGAATTACCATTCTTCAATTAATAATTATTTATGTGAAACAATGGAGTTTTATTTGGCTGATGCTAAACAAAGCACTGATAAAGAAACCCCTGGTATAAAATTTCCAGTCATCATTCCAGATTATGGTACTGAACTTCCGATAGAAGAACGAGAAGTGCTCAGAGAAAAGAAGCTGTTTATGGAAATTGGGTTGTCAATGGGGCTGGACCAAGTTATGTGTGAAGGCCCTCGCCGCGCCGGAATCCCAGCAACTTCTAGTGTGCCTGGTGTCACTCCCTCTCAAGCCCCAGGGATAACAAAATTTGGCAATACGATGAGGGGCTATATTTACGGCCCACCAGTAGAAATAGTGGCACCAAATGCTTCTGCCGGCACACCAGCTGCGTACGCTTCCATTGTTCAAGGCGATGCAACAGATACCGGGGGCGTAAATTCAATGTCTGTGTCAGGATCAATCCTTGCTACAAACGATCATCAATCATATTTTTATTTTAATTTACAGGATCCTGCTTATCAGGCTTATACTCCTCCTTATTTTTATGGTGAAAGCAGCAAAATCTTATCTTATACACCGCTCAACACAACAGACAACTACAAAGATATATGGGAGATCGCAACTCTGGGAATAGATAGCGAATTTAACGCTGCTTCCCAAGGCGGTTCTTTTTATTATGAAAGATATGATACTGGAAGTTTCCCTGGTGACACAGAAGCTTTATGTTTAAACCTACCCAATACTTCATCAATTTCTTCTGGTTCTGCCACCAGGATGAAAATTGATGCTAGTTTGGAATTTTCAAATGCAATACCAATAGTCCGGACTCTTGATAACAGCAACATTGAGGGCTACACTTCTTATATTACACCATGGTGGACATGTCCCGTACTAGATTTTTCTTCGTCTTATTCAGCTATTAGAGAAGTTTCTAGCCACACTGGGTCATCGGGAATATATCAGGGTAAGCCTATACCTATTATAAACACAGTTTCAAATATCTATCATGATATGAATTCTGGAAGAGGTATGTGGGGAGGCTATGGCACAGATCCTTATGATCAAACAGCAATTGCAGTGGTAAATGCAGCAGAAGGGTTAGCTGGTGACAACGCCGAAACTTCGAAGGGCGTGTATATAACGGTGAGAAACATATTCGCTGATTCGCAATCTGAATACGAAGACACAGTTGGTTATGTTGGTAGTATCTCAGAGACGCCAATAGACGGTTTCTTCACTTCAACAACTTTGCATACTTTGGGAAGTACAAACACACAGACGAGCGCCTCTTTGGCAGAAAAATTAGGATTTAAAGTCGATACGTATCCAGTTGGCGCAATAGCACCCAACAAAAGAGTTTCTGAGGCTATTGTTATAATTCCCTATATAGAAGAGCCAGTAACATTAAGGACAAAGGCTAAAACTGGAACATTTGTAGAAGGGTTCAATATTGAGTCTGTTCTTGATGGCCATGTTCAACCTCCAGAATTAACAGAATCTGATCTTTCCTTTCCCGACGGTGAAATTTATTCCACACGTGAGATAATTCCTGGAAAGCACTTCCTACCAATAAACAAAACATTATTTAACAACATTTTAAGCTTATTGCTGACTCAAAAATATATACCTGCACATAAAAGAGGCGGTCCAGGCAGCGATGAAAACTACAATATTATGAATGCACAGAATCAAGCAAGCTTTAACAGTAGTATATTTAGCTGTTTAAAGACTGATGTTGGCAGGATGATTAAAAATCTTATTGGTGACTTAGAACCTCATAGTAACGATTCAGGGGATACTGTTAATTATACTCATAATTTAGGCTATCAGCTACCACCTGAATTTGATTTTATTCATAACTCTTCAGTTAATCCATTCCAGATGTTGATAATCCCTTTTGAACACGTGTTTGGCAAACAAGATTTAGTTGATATGTACCAGGGAATAATGCCACGTATTGCACGTTTTTTTGAAAAAGCTTCTAAAGAGCTATCTGTGAGACCAAATGGAAACACGCCGCCGCAACCCATGGGCGGCCCGGGTGATATTGGTGGAATTCCTTCCTGGATGCCATATATACCAATTAGCGCCATGTCAGCTGAAGCTTCTTATTACAAGAATCTTTTTGATCATGAAATAAATATAGCGCTTGCGGACGTCTCCTCCAGCGAGATCCTCGGCCACGGGTTCATCGATGATGAAGAGGGCTTTTTGGACATGATGCGTGTTTTCAAAAGCGGACAAGAAAAAGGCTATACCGCTGGAACTGCTGCTTATAGGAGCTTGTTCCAGGACCACGGCCTCTCAAAGAATTTGGCCGACGACCAGCGCTTGCAGGAGCTTCAAAAAATATATGATAGCTATACTTCTCGTCTAAAGGCTCAAATTTCTGTGGCTCAACAGACTCATTCCCCGTCAATGTTAGGAGAGGCCTCTATTCAAAAACAAACTTTAGAGAACTTAGGTTTAGAAAACTTTTTATGTCCGCCTTTGATGTCTCAATTACCACTGACTGACCACCCGCTAGTCCAAACTTTTTGTGATATGAATAACAGTACAATCCCCGAATGGACGTCGAAAGAATTTTATGAAAATATTCGTTTTATGGTATTTAAAGTTAAGCAACGCGCTGCAAAAGATTATAAAAAGTATCGTAAAAGACAAATACATCAAATTTTAAGAAAAGAACATATAAAAGGTTCTACTGGGGCTCAAGTTAAAATACCGGGAGAAAACGTTCTCGAAAATATAACTTTTGGGGAAGTATACGGCTCAAATTGGCCTTACGATTATTTTTCTTTGTTAGAAACAATTAAAATTGATGTTGAATTCAGGGTAACACAATAATGGAATTTTTTAATAAAAAAGAAGAAGTGATCGATCTTCAAATAACTCAATTTGGACGTCATTTAATGTCGAAAGGAAAATTTAAGCCTGTATATTATTCATTTTTTGATGATAACATACTATACAATTCTGAAAATGCCGGTATTTCAGAAGTTCAAAATGAGTCTGAAGAAAGAATTCGTGATACACAAACATGCCGTCCACAAATTAGTTTTTCCTCTTTAGAAAAAGAGTTTGGTAACAGCTATAATTTAATTTTATCTGGCAAAGAAAAAGCTGGGTCACCAGCGCTGCAGCCTACGGCAGAAAGAAATTATGCTTTAACACAACCTTTGGGCGCAAGTGACATAAACTCTGAATATTCACCATCTTGGTCAATTCAATTTTTAAATGGTCATTTGTCTAGTTCTGCAGGTCATCAGACTATAACTGAAAAAACTGGAGGAAAAAATAATATTTTAACTCCTCAACTTAACTGTTTTATGAAAGTTTTAACAATTAAATTAGACGACGCCGGCGACGATATAACAACTTATTTAGACGAGTTTGAAGAGGGCACAATTTTAACTAATACTGCAGTTACTTCCACTGAAGAGAGTTTATTCTTTTTATTAAAAGCCACTGAAAGTAACGGATTTTTTCAAAAAAAGAATTTTGATGTAGAATTATATGAAATTTTGGAAGAAGATCAAAATGGTACAATTATTGAGACGCTAAGACCCCTTTCTTTTTCTAAACATCATGATCCAGAAAGCGAGCTAAGTTTTATGGACGAAGATGATCCAGATGAAGATATAACTCATTCTGAATATTATCTAGATATTTTAGTTGATGATGAAATAGACGATGAATTATTATGTAAATATGATCCATCTGTTGAAAAGTTGGGGGTTTTCGCTGATCCAAGAGCAGAATTATGTCAAGATCTTATCAATAAAAAGAAAAGGAAAATATTTAATATATACGAAGATGGAGCTGATTCTCCGGGAGATATTTGTTAATGGCGGCTGTTTTGGATCTAATCACTGGTGGAGGATTATTACCACAGGTTTATTGTAAAAAGGTTACATTAGAGAACCATCCAGAAGAAGCTACTGATATACTGGTGACTCTTAATTTTGAATTATACCAGTTAGCCTCTGCCTTAAGCGAATCAAACTGGTTAAACAACTTTAATGTTCTCGGGTCTGATATATATGATTCTGTATATATACAAATTGTAGCATATAGTACAAAAAATAATATAAAAAAATTATTAGCTAGTAATAACCCTGTGCCAAACACATTCCCGCCACAGCCTGAAAATGTGGGAAATGTATATGTACTGCAGCATCAAGCAGGCGATGGCTATCTCCCACGTCGCTGGCCCTCTTCGTGGGGAATACCAGCGGACTTTGCAAACATCAGCCCGCTTTTTGGTTATGATCCATACAATGTAATTAACGAAGCTACTTTAGCCGGCCCCGCCGGCGATAGCGTACCAAGACCAATAAAATTGAAAAATTCTTCAATTATTACTTCTTTATCAAATCCTGCAACGACAAATTTTTTGGAAAATCTTGGATCCGGGAATCAACTCCAGCCAAGAGAAGAAACCAAAAATGGTAAAGTATATTATGTTATACCGTTCACTCAGAAGATAAGGTTTAGAAGAACTTGGAATGGAATGACTTTTGATAATCTGGGTTTTCTGTTTTATACAATGCTGAGCATACCGGATTTTCTGCAAAAAACAGGCATGAGCTTCAATTTTAATTCTGATTCTCTTTTGGAGCGTTATATTATTGAAGGCCCAGTTAACACTGAAATTGTTTTAAGAAATGGAAAACCAGCACAAAGTCGTGAGACCTTCTTTCTTCCAGATGGTAGGATCTGGGAGGGCTCCGTGCATTTACACACCCCAAGCAGCCCTGCGCCTGATGGCTATAAAGGTAATGGAGGCTTGGGCGAAAACAAGGGGTGGATGACAGGGGAAAGACATATTGGAATGTCCGGTCAATCTGAATTATCGCTGCGCTCCGTGCCAAATTATAAAATACAAGATTTCAGAAGTGACGTTTCCAAACAACCTTTGGACGGGTTCATGGCCCTGGGCGTTGATTCCCCTGTTTTTAGTTTAAACGCTAATGTACAGGGTACTATTAATAAATTTTTAGCCCCGTTTCAAAAAGAAACACGTAAATATTTAAGCAAGTTTGGTGATAGGAGCACGGCAGGAAAAGACGCACAATACAATGCTGTTGGTGCATCATATTATGACAATGATTCAGAATTTTCAAAACTTTATTTAACAAGAGACCGAAATAACAGTGCAAGAGGCATGTTCTTTATTAACATACAGGAGTTTTTACGTAATAATTCTAAAATATACCCTATTTTATTTGACATGCCAAAATCGTCGACTTGGGGCCTGCTCGAAGCCGCGATGAGAAATGTAATAGTAGATCGATCTAAAATATTAGAGATCAGGCTTTATCGTGACAGAATCAAGAAAAAGCCGATGGGCATGAAAAGAGAAAAATATGCCAATGATACACTACATGAGGAGCCATCTCATCTAGTTGGCACTTTTTATGATAAAGAAACTTATCAGACGCCAAGTCAAAAATCGGGGGTTACGGAAGTCACCTTAGGGGGAGATTTTGATCCTCGAAAGCAGAGATTTTTTATGTTCTCTGATTTAGATGTTGGTACCAAATCCGCCGGGTTTTATCAATATAGAATTGAAATAGACTTTCAAGATGGGACATATTCTGTGTTAAACGAGGTATTAAAGGGGTTGGTTAGCACTAAAATACTATTGCATGAATATTATGAAATGGCCATAGGTTATTATACTGTACAGATGTTGAAGGTTATTCCTGGTGGCCACTCTCAAGCACGTCGACCTTATTTTCAAAACGGCTCTTTTGTGCAAAAATTTGAACAAGACGTGTTGGCACATCCAAGGCTTTACTCTAAACCATGGTCAACTACTGTTAATATATTAGAGGGATTAAAATATGTTTTTGGTATGGGTGCCGGCTTCGACATGCTGGGCAACGAATCGATGTTAGACCCGGTGAATGGCTCACCACAAGGGATCAGCTTTTTTGTTAAAATACTTGGTGCTATTATAACAAAACTTGAGGACCTGCTTGATGTATCTCGGATTAAAAAGACTGGTTCTGAACTAGACAGTAAAACGATACTTGATGGTTACAGTTTTAATAACTTTTTTGATTATGAAGTATCATCGACTGATACTAAAATTAGTGATAGCCATACTTATAATCAATTATTCGAAGGCCTCTCCAACGAAAACATATATTCTGATTATTTAGATGTTGGTAGTGACTACGCCTATTCTGGTCATTTCGCAGATTATGGTTTAAGACGCATGGCTGTCAACACATACGTAACAAGGTGCCAGCTTGACGCAGCAAAATTTATGAAACCGTTGGGGCCTCTCAACTTTTCAGATATTTGGTCGGACATGGGGTTCGGCCTGCTCGGTGAGGGGATCGAGACGCTGGCTACATCAGGATATTCTTATTTGTCGCCATCAATTGTGGAGTTATCTGATCCTTCTCAGGGATATGATCCCAACCATACGCGGAAACGTGTATATAGCTATTATTACAAGGCTTTTAAATCATATGCAGCAGCTTATCTAAAATCGGAAGATCTTCCAGATACTTTTCTTTATTCAAACATCTTTGATGATCTCGAAAATTATGAAAGATTGCTGGCAGCTTTAATGAACTATAGTTTAAATAAAAACGATAATCCAGATGCTGGTTTAGTCGACGCTTTTTCTGTGGGACCAACAAATTATGGCGGAATTAATCCTAAGGTTATCGAAACTAGAGAAGCATATAAAAACCTCTTTGAGCGCACAGGCCTGGTTATTCATAGCATGAAAAATTATGAGAAATTTTACGGTGAAGATTTTGATAAGCCAGCTGGTATCGTTGGCCCAGATATCCCCGACAAATTGGAATATCATAGCAACTTCGAAGCCTCCTACCCCGGATCCGCCGGGATGTGGCTAGCCAATGATTATTCAGATGGTACCCTTCTCACACACACATTTCTTAAAGAAATGCTTTTTAGCCAACAAACTCTCGTAGACCGGCCAAAACTTGGCAGTGTACCGGTGTCTTATCAAGCTAATTTATCAAATATTCATAAACTGCTTTGGATGCATCAAAACATGGGCGGTCTATACGCCGACGGCCTAGGCACAAGAGGCCTTTTTAAAGAGGTGTTTGACAACGCCATTACCCCAGATAGTAATATAAAATATCTAGCATTTTTCTTTTTTCATGTGAGTTTAAACGCGAGGGTTGAGGTATTCGAGCCCATGGATGATCCTGGCGTGGCTAAAGATGACCAAGAAAATTGGGTTTTATTAAGCCAAAATCATATAGAAAATATCTCCGAAGATCAAAAATTATTTTGTCGCTTAATCCTTCCGTCTACTTCCGTAGCAACCGGAATTAACCTTCCGATATTGGATAAATATTTTCTTATTTCTGGTAAGGAAGCTCCCGATCTGGGCACCAGCAATATCAATATCCAATACGATGTCACAGCCCCGCCAAGTTTGCCTATCCCAGGCGCCGACGCAACTGAATCTACTGCAGTCGGTACAGGAGCAACAGAGGCTGCTTCTTCAGAAGAAACAAGCCAGGCTACCGAGATGGCCCCAGCCGGCACTACCCAGGGTATATAATAAAGAGAAATATTATGGCAGAAGATTTTGAAATAACAGGAAAAAACAAGCTCGTCGTCGATGAAAGCGGATATTTTAATACAAAGCGATCCCCTAGCGATCAGTCTAAGCTTTCTCCTGAATTGGGTACAGAATTTTATAGTGGAGTATATTTCAATTCTGCAGATAGCGTTGACAAGGTTCGAATTGTTTCCGGCAAACACTGGGATTTTCGCCATACTGAAGGCGCAGTAAATCCGCATTTTGGTCAGCCGGGCAGGTTTAAATCTTTTGCTAATGATTATATATCTTTAGAAACATGTAGTGACGTCCGCGAAGACGCGGATGGGCTAGTACTAGAACAAGAAATCTTATTAAAAGGGAAGTACGCCATCGGCGACCCGCAGCAGAGCGACAACGACACGGCGACGGAACTTCAATCCGCAGCTTATAAATGGGGTGCGTATGTTAAAGCAGGATATTTCGCGGCGCCTGGCGACTTCAAGAGTCCTATTATCAAGGCTAATCATACTTTTTATGATCACTACCATTCCACATTTGTGCCGTACACACCTGACGAATTAATAACAAAACAACCAGCCGGCAAGGCTTATTTTGCTGATTACAAAACATATTATAACGAAAGGCTTGACAGCGCAGAATTTGAAAAAGTTACAGGTCTTCATAAAGTACAAAATGCTTTACCAAATATATATGGATTTATACGTTTGGTAAAAAATGAATTATTACTTGAAGATGGTAACTTCGAATTAACTAAATTAATCAATTATATAAAATCTTATCGTTGGACCAATAAACCTCAGACGCGGAAGGACGTGTACAATAGACTATTTCAAAAATATCCGCTAGAAACTTTAACATTTTTGTATGCCCTCGTCAACAACCATAGGACAGATCAATTAACAGGCAAAATGTACTGGCTTGACGAAGATGATGCGTACAACAATCAAATGATTGAAAGAATTATTAATCTTGATTATACCAAATTTGATGCTAGTGCGTTATTCGAAGAATATTTTGATACGTATACTAACTTGATGACCGGCCGCGTCGAAACGCTCTATGGCGATGACCCCGGCGCCCACGGTGGGGTCTTAAATAAAATTAAAGCCCTAGAAAGAATAATGTCGAGGATTGTTTTTAGTCCAGAGTTTATTCCGATTATGAAAAAAGTTGATCAATACAAAAAATATTTTCCTTATTATGTTGATTTACAGTTTACTGCTAAAAGGTTAACTTCGATTGGCGATTTAATGAAAAAGCTTTTTATGACAAGGTATCTTTCGTATAAGATGGTCGCTTTCAAAAATGATGCGCTCGATTTTGATCCAGATACCAAAGATTGGGCTCAGTATATATATGGAATTACTGATTCTTGGTGCCCCGGGGCCACTTGTGACAAAACCAAAAAATTTATAGAGTTCTCAAGTGAAACAAGATACCACGACTTGTTTCCAAGTGAATCTGAAGTTTATGCTTCCCTTTACGGCCGTCTTCTTTATACCTTCTCCGAGCCAGCTGGTAAGCGAACACTAGATTTGATGCCTGTCTTGGAAGCATTTTCCAGTCCAAACAAAATTGATAGTTCAGGTGCTACGGTGCCCGCTATAGACCCTCATGTTGATGCAACGGAGTATGAGCCTGGGAGCAATTTTTATCGCGATGTTAGAAATTACGTAACTTTTGTTCGCGATGATTTTAAAAATCCAGTTAACTTGACTAACGACGATAACACAATTTTTAGAATGTTGTGCGGTACTGCTTTTCGGTTTAAAATATTAGACATGTATAAAAACAAGCGTCGATCATATATGGAAATCTTAAATGGCAAGCCGGCATATTCTGAAGATTTATTTTATCGAATTGAGAAGTGGTCAAAAAAGAATGAATCCGGCGCAGAGTGGAAAATAATACAACACATAATAATCCCCAATACTTCAGAATTAGATATTGCGCGGTATGTTGATACACAGCTTAAGTATTCTACGTACGCAACGTACAAATATAATGTATACACTATGCGTGTTGTTTTCGGTAGCAAATATAAATATTTTTGGGGTAAATCAGCGTCAACGAGTGGTGGACAAACATTTTTAGTAAACACTACACAAACTTTTTTAAAAGCCGCATTCAACCAACTAGTTTTTGTTGATCAACCTGGCTTTACAGCACCAGACCTTCCATTTGTTCCTAACGCTCCTCCTAACGAACAATGGGACGGCCTTACAACACCGGACATCACTCAGACAACTGAATGCCAGCAGGTTTCGCAGACCAAAGATCAAGATTACTGGAAGATCCAGCACTACTATGCTACTGGCCTCGACGACGACGGCCTGTGCGATTGTTCTGACGACTCCGCGGTGTTCGACCCCGCCGACGCCGACGGGCACTATCTCAGCCCCTTCGCCACCACCGCCCCGTATTCTCCATTATATATAGGACAGCCTTGGGTCGACCCTGTCAGCAAAGGCGGACCAGGCCGCGAGTGTACTAGTGAACAGATGGCCCAGACTAAAATAAACCAAATTACCGACACCATAGAGAAGCTGGCCCAAGAGAAGGGCAACGACTACCCCATGGGGCTCGAATACGCGAAAATCCACAAGATGACAAGGCAAGTTCCTGCTCCTTCTATTCAACAGTGCGACCCACCAGTTCTGCATTTACCTTCACCTGTTGGTGGAAAATATGAATATTCAGCCAAGTTCCTTGTCCGTTTAGAACCATCAATTCAAGTAATCGAAGATAAACTTTTTTCAACTCCTGAAATATTGATCATGGACAGGCCACCAATGCCTCCAGATGTTAATATTATCCCGTATCGAGCTGTAAATAATAAATTAAAATTTCTTATTAATGGCACAACAGGCCGAGCTAAAGAGAAGCCTGTTATAATTCTTGATAGTGACAATGAAAAATTTGATTGGGTAAAACGAGGACAACTGGTTACATCACCCATTGATAGCAGCCCACTAGAAGGACAAGAAATAGAATTTGCAAATGACGATCCTGTACGCAAATTCCAAATATTTAGAATACGCACTAAGCCAGTTACGTACGGAGACTTTGAATTATATCAGCAAATTAATGGTGGTATATTTGAAGAGGAAATATTACCAAATACTAAATATTATTATACTTTTAGATCTATTGACCTTCATGATCATATATCAAACCCATCTCCAGTATACGAAGTAGAATTAATTGATGAGCATGGCGCCGTAAAACCGATGATCAGACTTATTTCTATAGAACCCACCGAGCCAAAAACCTTTACAAAAGAGTGTCAAAAGTATATTTATCTTAAACCAAGCTTAAGACAACTAGATTTTTCTGAACATGAGGACGTAGATAGTATATTCTCTTCAGAGGACAAAAAGAAAAAATACAAATTAAGATTAACTTCCAAGGGAAGTGGCAAAAAACTGGATATTAATTTTTCATTTGCAAAGATACCTGATCCAGATCAATAATTTACATAAAATCGATTATCAACAAAAGAAGAAAATAAAATATTCATAACTATTTAATAAGGAAAAGGAGTTTAACAAATGGCTTTTTTAGATAACTCAGGAGACATTATTCTTGACGCAGTATTAACTGATACCGGTCGACTGAGACTAGCCCAGGGCGACGGAAGTTTCAAAATTTCAAAATTTGCTCTTGGAGATGACGAGATCAATTACGGTCTCTACAACAAAAATCACGCTTCCGGAAGTGCATATTTTGATTTAGAAATTTTGCAGACACCAATTTTAGAAGCTTTTACAAATAATTCAGCGCAGGTTAAATCTCATTTAATGACAATGAGCAGAACAAACGTTTTGTATATGCCAATATTAAAATTGAACACTATTGCCGATGGCGGCCTTATTGATGGCAACGGCGGCGCCCGAGTACAAATAGGTACATCAGCTTATTTCCAGCGCACACCTGCGACGTCGACCGCGTACAACTATTATGAAGATACATTCGCATCTGATAACAAATTTTATGTTGCAGTGGACGATGACACCTTTAATACGATCGCCCGCGGCAGAAACCAGAGTAATGAACATAAATCAATTGGTAGTCAAATTCGAGGGTTAGTTCAAGGGTACGTACCAACATCCACTCAGGACTTATGGTTGCAAATGATCCGAGTTGACCAGGGACTAGATACAAATGAGATTGCTCCGTCAATTGGAATGGATTCTGACTTATTAGAAACTGCATACATTGTTGAGATGGATTATAGATTAGGGCGTATTAAAGAAGCTGAAAATTCTAGCGGGCCCGCCGCGGCCAACAAAGTTGCAGCAGTTAATTTTATTGACGATGATAATATCGCAACTTATTATTTGACGCACGAAAATTACGTTGATCGATTCAGATCACCAATGAACAACACAGATACTATAACTGATGCTGAAAATAAAGATCCACAAGTTTTTGCTGGCCCTAGAGGAAGTACTTTCCACTTTAGAATCCAGGCTTCTGCAGAACTACAAAGTTCAACTTATTTATTTGAGCAACTTGGAGAAGAAGGACTAGCAAACGCATCTGGTAATATATTGGGATTCGCTGCCGGCAGCTTAGACACTCATGTTAATGGTAAAACACTATATTACATAGATTCAACAGTACGCGTCGTTGGTGCGAACACAGGATACAGGCTAGATATTCCAGTTCGTTACGTAAAAATTCAATAGGATAGAGAATTATGGCTAAAACTTATAAACCATTGCTTGGTGATGACATAGTAAACACAAGAACTTTGCTTCACGAAGCAATCCCGATTACCGGTACTATTTCATCTGGCACTTATCAAGAAACACCGGGTACAGAATTAAATATTAAAACTTTTTCTCACGGCATGTTTGAGTCTGTTTATGATTATCCATATTTAAGCTCTTCAGCAAATCATATTTTTGATATAACATATGGTATAAGCTCAAATGTTAGCAATTCTATTGCAGCTGGGACGGACACGGCCAACTTAGGGCATAATGTACAGCAGGCTAAAAAGTTAAACATATATAATCAAATGGCTCAAGTATTGTTTGGTTATGATGTAGATGGAAATGTTAGAAAATTTGAATCTGATGGTCTTGTAGACGGCTCTGGTGTCATGGACCAGTGTTTCTTCATAAATTTCTCACGCTTGTTGACTAAAGATGAAGTTAAGAAGGGCAGCTTTAGATTAACACTATTTAATTCTGGCACAATTGATGCATCTGGCAGCGGCCGATCGGCTCAAGATCTCGGCGGCGGCCACACCCCAACTGCCGTCACACCAGCGTTAGTTATCGGAGACTACGGCTCAGCAACTGAATATCGTACTTGTCCAGTTGGTGATTACGGAATAATATATACTTCATCTGCCACACCATGCGCTGCGGATTCTACTACATGTTCTAGTAGCTACGGGCTAATTTTTTACCAGGCTGGAATTGTTGTTCTAACCTCTTCTTTGTTTTTGGGAGAATTTGGCGAACCTTATCAGGCCGACGGCGCTATGGGCCTCGACGGCGGACCGAAATTCTTGCCCATGGGGACAACTGCATATGCGAGCGGCCCGCCTTATCGCGGAGCGGAACAATGGTCAGGCATCAACACTGCCCAAACTGCTTCGACAATTGAAGAGATGGCTGCTGGTTTCAGACATATGATATATAATATAGAGTTTAATAATACAATAGAACTAAATTCTGCAATATACTTTTGCCGTGTAAATCATAATGAGTTCAATTACAGCGCCCACCCAACATATGTTCAGGGAAGCAAAATTGTTGTCAAAAATAATGTAAGTGATCTACCTTTATCATATATTACTTCTATTGGACTTTATTCCCCTGACAATGAACTTTTGGCAGTTGCTAAACTATCAGAACCTATTCGAAAAGATCCAAATACTGAGCTGACTTTGAGGGTGAGACTCGATTATTAAAGGGGGTTAGGGATGCCATCACATACCCCGCAGTATGGAAATTTTCATGAATTTGAAAAATCTGATATATATCACAATCGCGTAAAAACCTATCCGAAGGTTAGTTTCTTTATATATTCTGGTTCGATTTATTATAACAATGAGAGCCAAGTCGCACAGAATTCTCACACACCAAATGGAAAGATCAATTTATATGACTTGAATGTAGGTCGTAATTTGGTTTCTCCTGGTGAAGATCCACCGTTAATTTATCCTTTTGTTACTAAAGAGGGTTCTTTTACCAGCTTTAAAACAATCAGTACTGATTCTTTTAACAACGACTTTGTATACGGAGATATAATAAAAGGCTCGTATCCTTTGCTCGCCGGCCTTTCAGTTGATCGATACGATTCTTCTTTTTCTACAGCCAAGAAAAAAGTTTTGTATGCTTTGAAGAGTACTTTGGATTATCACACGCTGATAAGCCCTCATTATGCGTATTCTTCTTCGTTTGGTGATAAAACAGCACAAAAATTAAATATTATTAGTATACCTTCAATTTTTTATGGTTCTAGCATTAAAAAAGGTAGTGTAAATTTAAAATATTATATCACCGGCACAATTCTGGCAGAAGCTTCTGACACGTATCGTAATGGCGTTCTATATCAAACCTCTGGTTCCACGACTGGAAACAGCGTCGGCCTCGTGCTTTATGACGAGGGCTTCATTATTCTGACTTCTAGTACTGCACTTTCTTCTCATCAAGAAAAATATGAACCAACTGATGAAGACACTACGCCACCAGACCCGACTAATGCGTCTTGGTATTATTTTGGAGCTACTGGATCTCATGCTAATGCTCCTTCGTCTAGTTATGCAATAGAGTTCAATGCCTTGAATTATGTTGATACAATTACAATGTTTGCGCACGCCAAAGAAAATCAAGCTAACTTCTCTAACAATCCGACATTTTTATCAAGCAGTATTGTAGATGCTGTCTCTTCTTCTTTGTTTTATCATGAAGATTCTCAAATTGAAATTAAAAATATCCTTTCCAGCAGTTATAAAAACTATAACGCTACTTTCGCTCCGGTAACTTATATTTCTAAAATTGGCATATATGACAAAGATAAAAATTTAATTGCAATTGCTGGTCTGGCCAATCCAGTGAGAAAGCTAGAAGAAAGAAATTATACGTTTAAACTTAAATTAGACATATAGTATAATAATCATATGATTATAGGCTTGGATATAAGCACCAGCATAACTGGTGTAACTGTTCTAGACGAAAGTGGAAAAGTGGTCTTTAACGAAGCTTGGGACTTCCGAAACAAGAAGCGGTTTCCAACACTTTTTCATAAAGGCCAAGAAGTTAAAGAGCTTCTTCGACAGGTCAACGATGAATTTTATATTTCTTCAGTTTTTATTGAGCAATCGCTTCAAAGCTTTAGAAGCGGGTTTTCGTCAGCAAAAACTTTGTCTACTCTTTCTCGTTTTAACGGAATTGTTTCTTGGTTATGTTATGAAATATTTGAATTACAACCAGAATATATTGCAGCCACTTCCGCAAGAAAACAATGTGGTATCACAATTCCAAAAGGATCTAAAGCAAAACAGATTGTTGTACAATATATTCTTGACAATGTACCAGATGTTCTTATAGAATATACTAAGCACGGAAATCCGAAACCACACTGCTTTGACAAAGCTGATAGTTGGGTTGTTGCTAGGGCTGGTTGGTTACAATGTCAGAAGATGAAAAAGTTAATATCTTAAAAGAGGTTTTAGGTCATTATAGCAGAGAAGGCAATAACCAGCTATTATTTAAGTGCCCAAGCTGCGATCATCATAAGAAAAAATTATCAATTAACATAAAAAAAGGGTTTTTTAAATGTTGGGTGTGTGACTGGTCAGGACGTAATTTATACAAGATTTTAAGAAGATACGGAAGCTATCATCAAAAACAAATTTGGCGTCAATCATTCCAACAAGTTGACGTCAATCATTTTGCTGAGAAATTGTTTGGTGTAGAAGAAATAATAAAACAACAAAAAATTGATTTGCCTCCAGGCTTTATATCCTTAGTTAACAGCAACCTCCCTAATACATCGATTCAACCTTTGAATTATTTGGAAAGCAGAGGGATAACAAAAAAAGATATTCTTAAGTGGAAGATCGGATATTGTTCTGAGGGAGAATATTTTAGTAGAATTGTTGTTCCATCTTTTGACCTGGACGGAGATGTAGATTATTATGTTGGAAGAACATACGCCAATAGCTGGCCAAAATATACAAATCCAAAAATTTCAAAAAATATTATTTTTAATCATTTGTATTTAGATTTTGACGAAGATCTAGTACTTGTTGAAGGGGTTTTTGATGCCATCAAGGCGGGTTATAACTCTGTACCTTTACTGGGGTCGACCATAACTGAATCTTCTAAATTATTTAAAGAAATTGTAAGAAACGACACACCTGTTTATTTAGCCCTGGACTCAGATGCAAAAAAGAAAACAAATAAGCTGGTTAAACTGTTCTTGAAATATGATATCGAATTATATAATATTGATGTGTTCCCATATGGAGACGTGGGCGAGATGTCAAAGGAAGAATTCATAGTTAGAAAAAGCTCTGCAGATATTTTAACTGCAGACAATTATTTGTTAAATAGAATACATGACATCTAGGTAAAAAGTAAAGAATAATTTTTTTCTTTATTAACATGTCCATGTGTTTATTTTTATTAATGGTGTAGGAGTACATTGATGAAGTTTGCGCATATAGCGGACACACATATTCGTAATTTAAAGTACCATAAAGAGTATCGTGAAGTCTTTTCACAGCTTTATAAGAAGCTTAAAAAAGAAAAACCAGATTGTATTATTCATTGTGGTGATATAGCTCATACAAAGACTCAAATAAGTCCCGAATTTGTCGATATGTGTTCTAATTTCTTTAAAAATTTAGCTGATATCGCACCTACGTATATAATACTTGGTAATCATGACGGCAATCTTCGTAATTTAAGTCGTCAAGATGCCTTATCTCCTATTGTTGGAGCATTAAATCATTCGGATTTATATTTATTAAGGAACTCTGGAGAGGTGATTTTAAATGACAAGTTTACTATTAATGTTTTGTCAGTTTTTGATAGAGATAACTGGAAGAACCCAACCAGCTCAGATAGAATTAATATTGCTTTGTATCACGGCTCTGTTAGTGGAGTAAAAACGGATACTGGCTGGACAATGGAACACGGCGAAGATGATATCAATATCTTTAATAATTTTGACTATGGTTTTCTTGGGGATATACACAAGACCAACCAAGCCCTCGACAAAAAGGGAAAGATTCGTTATCCTGGCTCGACGATCCAACAGAACCATGGGGAAACCAACGACAAAGGATTCTTAATTTGGGATATTGAGAATAAAGATTCTTTTATCTGTAAGCATCATATTCTATTAAATCCTAAACCTTTTATCACTATCAGACTCACACCCAAGGGTAGACTCCCAAACAAGCTTGAAGTTCAAAAAAGTGCCCGGTTACGCTTAATTTCTGAGAATAACCTGCCTTTAGACGTGGTTCGCCGAGCAGTCGATGTTGCCAAAGCGCGCTTCAAACCAGAAGTTGTTACTTACCTAAGCAGATCTGCTGGTGAACGCGGCAATGTAGAGAACTTAACTAATAGTTTAGTTCAGGAAGATCTACGAGATGTTGCTGTACAAGAAGAATTCATTCACGAATACCTGGATGACTTCCAGCCCTCCGAAGAAACTTTGAAAAAAGTTTATGAAATGAACAAGAAATATAATAATCTTGTCGAGAAAGAAGAAGATGTCAGAAGAAATATCAACTGGAGGCTTAAAAGACTAGAATGGGATAACCTTTTTAATTATGGAGAATCAAATGCAATTGAGTTTTCCAATGTGTCTGGCGTGGTTGGTATACTTGGCAAGAACTTTTCTGGTAAATCAAGCATTATTGATAGTTTACTTTACACTATTTTTAATACGACGTCAAAGAACAGTCGCAAGAATTTAAATCTCATTAATCAGAATGAGAGTGAATGTCGTGGTTACGCAGAGATTGATATTGGTGCTAGGACTTACAAAATTGAAAGAAAAAGCAAAAAATATAAAAAGAAGATAAAAGGGAAAACAACGGATGAAGCTAAAACGGATGTTGAGTTTTCAGTTTATGATAACATAACTGAAACTGAGATATTCTTAAATGGGATTACACGAATAGAAACGGACAAAAACATTCGCAAGATTCTTGGAACAATCGAAGATTTTTTGACAACTTCAATGGCTAGCCAGCTAAACTCCCTCTCTTATCTCAACGAGGGATCAACGAGAAGAAAGGAAATACTTGCAAAGTTTTTGGATTTGGAAATATTTGATCAAAAATTTAAATTGGTAAAAGAAGATTCTTCTGATATGAAAGGTATTTTAAGGAAACTAGGCGCGCGCGATTATGATTTAGAAATTAAAGAGTCAAATGCAGAATTGGCCGCGTCCGATACAAAATTGATGTACAAGCAAAGAAAGCAGGAAGAATCACAAGTTGAAATACAAAATTTCCAGCAACAACTTCGAGATATAGAACACCAGATTAGTTCTATTCCGGAAGAAGTTATTGATATTGGGCAAGTGATTAAAAAACTTAAAAAGCTCAAGCAGGAAACTTCGATAATTGAAATGAACCTTGAGAAAAAACAAGAGGTATTGAGTAGTGAAGAGGCATTTTTACAGAAAATTGAAAATTTTATCAATGGGTTTAATATTGAAGACATTAATAATCAAAAACAAGCTGCAGATGAACATCAACAAAGGCTGCAGCAAATTGAGACAGAAATTGAATCTTATGAACAACAAAAAGAAACTATAACTCACAAAATAGATTTGCTTAAAGCTGTTCCATGCACATATAAACTACAAGACAGATGTCATTTTGTAAAAGATGCTAGAGGGGCTCTGGATAATGTTAACAGAGTAAAGATAGGGATGAATCAACTTATTCTAAACAAGAAAATCATAGCCAAAAAAGTAGAAGAGCTGAACCCAAAGAGACTAAACGAATATACTGAAAAATATTATATGATTCAGGAGAAAAAGATAGCAAAAAACGTTCAGGTATCTGAGCTAAAGCTTCAGATTGAAAAAGACAAGATTCGTTTAATGCAGGTAAAAAATATTTTAGATAGCTTGAAGGAGAAAGAGCAACTTTATGAGCAAAATAAAGAAGCAATTGAAAATTTGGATTCTTTGACTGACAAAAGAGGGTTGCTTCAAGAAAAAATTGAGCTTTTTAGCGATAAAGGAAAAAAGGCTAAACAAGAATTGATGGAATTATATCGTTCTGTGGGTAGTCTGGAGCAAAAAAACAAAGAATTGATCAAACAGAAACAAGATTTTTGTGATTTGCAAGAAGAGTTTACTGCTGCAGACCTTTTTATGCGATGCATGCATCCAAATGGTATATCTTATGACATTATTAAGAAACGCCTGCCTCTTATAAACGATGAAATTTCCAAGATTTTGACAAACATTGTCGAGTTTGAGGTCTTTTTTGAAAATGATGAGAAAAAGTTAGATATTCTTATCAAACACCCAAAGCATGATGCAAGACCAATTGAGTTAGGTTCAGGAGCCGAAAAAACAATTGCTGCCATGGCCATTCGAATGGCTCTTTTAAATGTTTCAACACTCCCAAAGGGTGACGTTTTTATTTTAGATGAGCCTGGTACTTCTCTTGATGCTGAAAACATGGAAGGGTTTATCCGTATTCTTGATATGATTAAATCACAGTTTAAAACTGTGCTATTGATCTCACATTTGGATTCATTGAAAGATGTTGTTGATCAACAAATCTTAATTGAAAAAAATGGTGATAGAGCATATGTAAATGAGTAACTAATTAGTAATATGAATTACCAAGAATTTCTAGACTATATAGCCTCTATAAAAGGCATCTCTCCAGCTGCTTTGGAAGAGGCAATGGAAAAGATTGCTTTTCATGAGACTGGCGCTCAACAGAGGATGAGTCCTGCTGCGAAACAGTTGGGCGGAGGTCCTGGCCGCGGCCTGTTTATGTTCGAGATCGGCCCTAGGGCCGGCGCAATAACAGCGGTTAACCGCACAGTTAATCATTTTCGGAGAGAAAAGCTTGAACTTCCTAGGTGGTTGTCCACCCTCTATAAGGGCAAGAGTCTAGACGCGTCAACTTTGTCCCCTAGCCAACAAAAATATATCTTCTTAGGTAATTATCTTGAGCACCCAAGAGCAGATTTGTCTCAACTTTCTGGTGGGGACGATCATATCGCTGATTTTTGGTTAAATTATCACTGGGCAGGGTCTCGAAAAGATAGAGAAGCAAGATTAAATTCTTTTTATGAAAGTCTCGCGTATATGAACAAAGAAACAAAATACGCAAGCCTTAGGGAGCATTTTAAAAACTGGCGTTCTTATCTAAATAAATAAACTATTTATATAGGAGGTTGAAATGATGGCAAGAGTAACAGCATGGTTAGACAAACACGTAAATCGATTTATATCCCGTAAATTTTTAGCATGGGGCACAGCAACTTACTTGGTTGCAACTAGTTCTTTAACTAGCGAGGACTGGGTTGCAGTCACTTTGTGTTATATTGGTTCAGAAGCCTTAGTTGATATTGCAGCAAGATGGAGGCATGGGAAATGAGACCAATTAAAAACAAAAGACACAGAGATCCTAGATATTTTTTGCATGAAAGTGGCATGCAAAGGGCTTATGAAAAAAAAGCTCGTGCTTTCGGAGCCCCTCCATCAATAGAAGACTACGGCACTTTATTGTTGGCAGTACAAGGTGAATATGTTAAGTTAGTCCAGCGCCGAGATCTTCCGCCCAAATGGGACTCAGCTATTAAAGAAGGTATTATGCCAATCCTAGAGGCCGAAGAGGCAAAGGCAGATACTATGGATATCAATTCTGTTCTTGATTCCGCCGCGCGAAACGTTCCTGAAGGTAGAGGCGTCAGCCAGTTGATGGCCTCGCCCTTAGCAATAGAGGCATTGGGGCCGGGAGACCAGGCCGGCGGCGGATTTGCACCAGATTATGATGACGACGATCTATAGAAATGAAAATGTTATTTGAAAATTTTCGAAAGTTTCTTAATGAAGCCGGCGATCCTGATGATCCGGATGACAATTCACCTGAGCTTAAAGATATTGCCAAAGCTTTAGAGGAAGAAGAAATAAAAGATATGATCGTAGCCGCCGGGTGCAACCATGATAAAATTGGCCATCGCATGAGCGCCGCCCGGCCATGGATTAAATATAAGTTTGATGAATCTAGTGGTGTATGGACCTATACAGCACATATTCCAAATGATCTTGAAGACGCAGACAACTGGGACAAAGTTCCTTCGGAACCGGGCGAAAAACTAACGGATTTTTTGGAACGAGTTGGCGGCCCTTATCAATTAAAATTAGGAGTTTAGGCAATGTTCACAGCAATTTTTTGGAAAAAAGTTTGGACTTGGCTTAAACATTATTGGTATTGGCCTGTTATAATAGT
>Ga0098047_10000195_pt1 | contig 24575 bp, 36 predicted proteins | sample 12_taG_FD_92585 | JGI IMG/M metagenome (GOLD analysis project Ga0098047, IMG submission 92585) | Marine viral communities from the Subarctic Pacific Ocean - 12_ETSP_OMZ_AT15267 metaG | ecosystem: Environmental > Aquatic > Marine > Oceanic | place: Subarctic Pacific Ocean | collected 2015-01-16 | reverse complement strand
ACCAGTTTTGCAACAGGTATCTTATGGTATCCGTTTGAATCGTTCCACTCCTCTTTATATACGTTTACGATGACTCTCTTTCCTTCTATCATATCCAAAGAAATTAAAGGCAGGAGGTATCTTATTTTACCATTTATTTCCTTTTTATTCAAGGAAATTCCGAGATTTTCGAGGAACTTTTTGTAGTGAATGTTGCTGTTTCTCGATCCTGCGTCATAGTATCTGAACAGTCCTCTGTCCCTTAGGATGCGTCCTTCGAAATCAGGCCCGTTTATTCTATATCGAGGCCAGAACAAATCGCATACTCCACCGCTCTTGGTGGTTTTCTTTATTCTTTTTCGAAGCCCTATTATAGTTGCTTCGTAGGTTCCCGGCGTTATATTGGATTCTATGCCGCTTTCTTCGTAGAATACCCCGCCATCGTCTTCAACGTCCTTGACGAGGTCTTTTATGCCTGCCATCAGGTCTTGATGACGTAGGAGTCTTTAAGGTCTTGTATGCGGTTAAGGGCCTTCTTGTAGTTTTTCGAGTTCAAGGTGCCGTCTTCCATATAACCTCTTATGGAGGCCTCGTCTTTTTCGTTGAGTCCCTTGATGGCTCCGCTGATTTCCTTCTTCCACACTCCGTTCTTGTTCTTTTCGAGAGAGTTTACGTATTTGTTGTCGTCGAACTTGCCCATGAACACGTCGGCATTGAATCCGATCTTACTCAGCCCTTTCGTAAGGGCATCTGTGCTTACTTTTTTGGAAAAGTCGTCATCGACTCGGTTGTTGTGGTGATATCTGATGGAGCTGTTGATGGGCAGAGTTCCGTCGTTTCCGTCGTATTTGTACCAGAGGGTGGCTTGGTACAGGGAAAGCCCAACTTCTTCCATTATGGTAAAATTTTCATCGGAAACTCCCCATCCTATGCCGAAAGGCCCGAACGTTTCAGTTGCCGTTTTGATTTGGTATTGGGCTCCTATTGCCGTGAACCCTCCACGCTGATTTACTTTTGTCGTGAATTCGGGGTCGGTGGTTTCAACCGAGCTCCACAAATCCATGTTCTTTTTAGCCATTGTAGGCCTCCTTTGTTTGTTAAATTGGCGTATTGATGGATTTTTACACTTCGTCCATATCCACTAAAGACCGATGCATCTCGTCGACTTTTTTTTCGACTCGCGTAAGCCTTAGTATTGTGCTGATCGTGAGAAACATGATCAGAACCATCGTAAATTCCCAATAGGGAAAGTATTCGCTCGAGAAAAGAGCTTCCCAATAATATCTCATTCTTGTACTCCTTGTTTTACTTTGTTGGTAATCTTACTCGTTGATGGCATCCCAGAACTTCTTCAGTTGAACAAGTCTTTTTCTATCATGTTCAACCAGTTTTTCGTCTTCTTGCATCTTATCTTTTTTCCGTTCTCTATCATTTTTTGTGTGAGCACTCAATGCCTGATTTGCAATCCTCTTCATAGCGGTTTTACTTCCTTCCGACAATGAAATCTTTCTCAATGCCTCCAAGTATATCTGCATGTGATTTTCAAGATCGAGAAGCATCTCGTTTATGATGCCGTCCACCCTCAACCTGTTGGTCGTAATTTTTTTATCGTTCATCAGTTATGATCTCCTTTATTTTTTTAACGTAGGGGCATGGCAGCATCCTCCAAGCCAACCACACATTTTCAACAGTCATCCCGTTAAAAAGAAGTCTTGCACTTTTGCCCCTAACCATTCAATCCTCCACCGCAAGGTTCATAGAAGTTGCAGTATTTATCGTTGCATTCCCATTTGTAGACGGGAGATATTCCGAGATTCACGTCCGGAATGTTGCCGTCCTTAACAAGTTCGTTTACAGTTGTCCAATATATCATGGCTTCATCTATGAATTCTTCACCAATATCCACTTCTTTCATCTTTGAATTGTCTTTGTTGTAGTAGCATATTTTCATGGATATGCTTTCAAGTTCGTAAAATCTTTTGGCCCATAGCCCGTAGGTGGCAAGTTGTGTAAAGTAATTCGTTGATGGGTTTGGATCGGGATACCTGCCAAACATTTTCTTCCACTTGAATGAATTGCATGTCTTTATGTCATAGAGAACGTGATCGTCTCCTTCAGCATCGAGTAGAGCCAAGTCGATAAAGCCACGGACGTTTAAATCTTCAAGGTATATTTCTTTTTCTATCAGCAATGGGAGTCCATATTGCACGGCGTGGTCGGTAACGGCCTTCTGTACGTCTTCATGAACGAGATTTCCGAGCCTGAACAATCTTCTGGTGGTTTCATCGACTGGCTTTCTTTCGGAAGCATCTATCCGTGTACTGAAGTAATGCTTTCTCGCACATAAACCGGCCACACTGCTGTGAAACCAAGAATTGTCCTTGTACCGTGAGGCGACGTGTTTTTCGTCCAAGCCGACAAGGTACTGATTATATATTGAGCTGAGTTTGTTTTCCGTTTCCATTTCCACCTTTTTGATCCTTTCGGATATACGGAAATTACTTAAATTCATTAAGTTTCAAAAACCTTTTTTTTAAAATATTTATTTTTTTTGGGTAATATATATATAATATAATATATATATCATATATGGCTATAGCCTTGCAAGGCCATAGCCATATACTGCCCTCTTTAAAGAGAACTTACTATTACCAGAATCTTAATTTATTTGAGGTTCTGGTATTGTAGACATCCTCTATTTGACGAAGATATTCGCCTTTGTTGCTTGCCTTTTTTATCGTACTCCCGAGATACTCCATTTTACTCTTCATGCGATTATGATCGTAATCAGAGTGTTTGAAGCAATCCATAAGAGCCAGTACGAAGTATCTGTCCGAACAACGTTCGCACGACTCTTTGAGAGATTCCAGCATTTCCGCCTTTTCCGTAGCTTCCTTCAGGTTGTTTATCTTCATTTCTCCGGTCTTGAACAGGTAGTACATAGAGCCTCCCCATCCATCGAAGAAAATGGCAAACGCCGTCGAGAAGTTCAGGTCGTATTTCTTCATAAATCCGGCAAAAATCCTATAATCGTGAATACCTGATTCTACCCAAGCATTCAAAAAATCATAGGCATTCCACTTGTCCTGCGAATTGTTCAGCTTTGCCACGGTTGATATGTCTATATCTTGCGTAGTATTATACTGAATGGGGATGCCGAGTTCCGAGCACGCAATATATCGGTGCTGTCCGTCGAGTATCTCCATGTCGCCGTTGACGAGAATCGGATAAAACCTCGTAAGGTCTTTTTGCCGTATGGATTTACGGAGTCTTACAACTTTGCTTCGGCTGATTGGTCTGTTCCCCTTGAAAAAAGAGAACTGCGTATAGTCTTTAGTGGAAAACTGATCCACTTTTTGAACTTTACGAGAGCCGATTGCAGCAGTTCCTATGATGGTTCCTCCATTTGTTGTGGAGGTCGTAGTTTCTCTGCTCATTTGATACTCCTTTTGTTGTGTAAATCTAATCCACAGTGAAAATTTGCATAATGCCGTCACTTGAACCAGTTTTACGTTTTCTGTAATCAAGAACGTTCTCCTTGAACGTCTTGCCTTTGTCCATAATTTCTTCGATTTCATCGGCATATTCGTATTCGTCCTTGTCGTATCCATATCCTTTACAGCATTCTCCACAGTATGCGTAACCACCTATGATCACGCCTCCGTTTACTTCATCCCCATAAGGGCCGTTGCATCCGTCGCAGAAGACGCTGTCGCCTAAATTACAGACCTTTTTAAGTTTAAAATCTTTAAAGTTCACGCTTAATTATTTCCTCCGATCTTGCATAAATTACCCAAGCCAAGTATTCGTGATGTATTCCTTTTTTTTTCAAATCATCAGAAATCTCCGTAAAGTAAGACTTTAAGCTTGATAACCTATCTTCATTCTTATTTGTTTTTAGAATTTTGATGACTTTTTTTATTTGACTGTCGCTCAAAATTTCCGATAGTTTTATTTGCAGCATGATTTACTTTCCTTTTATTTTATTTGGGCAGTGAGAGCAATGCTACGTTATGCAGCCTCATGTTATATCCGATCTCTCTTGTACTTCAATTTCAGACATGGAAGGCACGTGTACTTTATTAAGCCATCTGCCCAAATAACATTCATTTAGAGGGGTTGGGAGCGGGAGGAAAAGAGACGAAACCCACTCCCCAAGCTCTGTATTTTTAAGCTTCTCCCCTCGATTTTTTGTCCCATTCGAGGCGACTGAGCTCTGATGTCATCTCTTCGTCCAGCTCTACTTCTTTCGAATCTCTTTCGGAATACCCCATTTCGCTGAGGTCTACAAACGATGTGAACAGTCTTCTGATAAGAGCCGTTTTTTGCTCTCCCACATCCGCACTCACTCCGATTCCAAGCTTTTCTTCTCTTTTTTCCGAACCCCATTCGGCAAGAATTTTTATCTCGCCTTCATCGAGCCCCAGCATTTCAGAGACCTTGTGAATTCCATTTATAAGAATGGACACTATCGTCATTCTTCGAGCCATTTCTTTTTCGTTTGAGGCATCATCATCCCATATGCCGGGTCTTTCGGAAAAATATTTCACAAATGCATCATATTTCTCCTCAGTGCTTTTAAAATTGCTTGAAATTAATTCGCAATCTACGGCCATAGACAAGGCATTCATCCTGTTTACGCTCTCAGTTTGGGATTCTCCCAACTGTGCATCGCAAGGAGTGATGAATTTTCGTTTTTTAACCATTTTGTGCTCTCCTTTTTTCGGTTATTTCATTTTCTTTGCCGTTTTGGCAAACTGTCTTGTATTCGTGATGCCTGAGTAGACAACCAAATTCTTTGTATTGACTGAACTCATATTCTTTGTTATTCTACGTGCAGTATTGTAAATGTGACTTGTCGCATGATCTGCCCCATATTCAGTGCAAAAATAATAAACTTTATTGTGAATGGTGTTTTTTAAGGAGATGCCGGCGGCATCATAGTCGCTGAATATTACGACTACCCTGTTTCTGAACAAACTCCATTGAGAAACTCCGGCAAGTATGTCCTGCGGAGTCAAAAATCTTTCAAATCGTTTTTTTCTGAGACTCCATCGATGCACTATGTGACCATTGGGTGCATCATACATTTCAACGTCTCCATATTCGGCCGCAACTACGGCCATTTTGCTGTAAAAGTTCGAATAATCACTACATGAGGGACTGCTGTCCAAAAGCAGAACTATTCTGCGTTTTTCTCTCGACATGCGACATTTTAGTATGGATTCTCTACTGATCTTGCGGGACATTATCCTGTTGACGTCCCAAAAATCGTCGCCTTCAATCTCTCCTCCAACATTGTCCTCTGCAATTTTTGACATCACTCTTGCAAAATTTGCTGCAATTCTTCTGTCTCTCACCGATTTCAGGTCGTATTTGCCGGGCATTGCCGGGTTCATGTTTATGCGAGACATTCCGTATGCCTCGTCGAATTTGTGTACTTTATTCGCCACATCTCTATTCTTCATGTCAAGTCCGGCTAAAGAATAGGCTCCACTATAAACTGCTTCAACGGATCGAAAAGACGATTTATTGTTGTTACTGAATTTTTTTGCAATTTTTGAAATATTGTTGTGAAACTTGCTCAAGCCGGGGAGCTTGATGCCCCCCGACTTGTTTTTCACTACATTAGAAATAGGCGTGATCTTCGTTTTGATTTTCTTTTTGCACGATATCACCTTCGCCGAGTTGATTTCTGATTTTATCTCGGGCGACGAAAAATCACGCCATCCAAAATTAAGAGTCTTGTGACTTGAATGCTTTTTCAAGTGATTCTATCCTCTTTATCTTTGATTTCATAGATAGTGAAAGTGATGACGAGCTCAACTGTTCATCGCTTCTGAGAAATGCCGCAAACATTACGTGATCATACGATATTCTGGCATAAATGCCGTTTCGCACGAACACTTTGCTGTTCTTACTATTTACTTTCCATCCGCATTTCTGAAGTTTGTCGCTTATGTCGCCACAGTGTTTGAAGCATCTGTACACCGGTATGGGATTGCGAAACCATCCCACTATCGTTTTCATCACCAATCCGTTTACGGCTCCGTCGATTTTCAAAAACGCAGCATATGGGCTGGTTCCATTGTAATCGTAGAACCTGAGACGCATGTTTGTAGCCGTAATCAACAGCCCGTCTTCTACACTCTTTGATTTTGCAACAGTGTGACCATTCAACAGGCTTTCCATGCCTTCGAAATCAACGTAGTTACAGTGCTCCAAAGGCTTCATCATCCGACAAAATCCTTCATGATTTTCCATGCTTTTCAACAAACTGTTGCCTAAACTGTATGTTCCTGAAGCAACATTGGAAAAAATGTCGCACACGGCAACATTCGAAGATTTGTCTGATCCGATGTTTAGAAGAAAATCACCTGAAGCATCGTCGAGAGTGTACGAATAAACGAGGTTTTCGTTTTTGTTCATCTTAAAAAGAGATGCCATTTGCTGCGGAGTGAGTCCTATGGGAGCGACTATTTCCAAACCGCTTTCTTCCCTGTATCTCAAATCGGCATAATTTCCGTTTCTTCCGACATGCCTTCTGGCAATTAATTCGTGCTTGTCTCTTTTGTGAACGTACCACTTCCCGGCAATCATTCTGTTGATCTCTTTGCGAGTGACATATTTGTCGGAGATTTTTATTTCTCCGTCGCATCCTTCAAATTCTCCACTTTTCAGAAGAACTGCAATATCGGTAGACGCAAAATCTTCAAGTAGAAAATTATAGTGCTCCGTTATTACTCCCCATTCCGAAAAGGCTGGAGTTTCAGGGTCTTCGCTGTCAAGATGACTACGCATGACTATGCTGTCGGCCTGTGAACTTCTCTTAATTACTGCAGAGGCATTCTCAGGCACTTCAACTGACTTCTTGAAAGACTCGTTGAACTGAAGCAGTTCGGTAAGTCTGGGCATTTCAGGATTTTTGGAGTTTCTTTTTTTGATTACTTCATCAACTCCATATCCTTCGGCATCTATTTTTGCCGCTCGCCTGACATCGACTCCTTCAACCTGTCGCTGATTGCTCAGCATTTCATGGTTTTCTGGCGTTTTAGTGACATACTGATACACCAAATCGTTCCAATCGGCATTGCTCCCCAAAGTAGTGATGGCATCCATCAACTGCCGGAGTTCCTGTATTGTTGCAGGTTTCGGCATTGCTGCCGCCACACTACGCAAATACAAATCCAGCATCTGAGGAAGATAGCTGTGATTGGAATGAGTGATATTCAAGGCCTTCACTACATCCGATGCCGACATCGGGTCTACATGAATCATCGGAAAGCGTCTCAAGAGAGCTTCGTGAAATTCGCGTTCGTCGTTGGCGGTTATGAAGATGGTGAGATTATCCATTTCGGCATATACCTCTCCTCCTTCGACACCGGGGATCGAAAGCCTTCCATATTGCAGAAAATCCAAAAAGAAACCATCGACGCTCGGTCTGGTTTTATCCCATTCGTCGAGCATCAATATTACTGGCTTCTTTCGTGATTCACAGGCAGCACGAAACAATTTGCCCTTTGATACCTTGACGCCGGAGGTAGTATTCTCCGACGGCATGAGTTTCACGAGCAAATCTTCTTCGCGAGTGCCTTGAGTGCATTGGTGTACGTACAGAGGCCGATTCAACACTTGAGCAAGTATTTGAGGCAAATAGGACTTTCCAGTCCCTGCCATTCCATAAAGAAACGCCCCGCCCATCGGCTTACTGTTTATTGAAGTCAGAACTTTTGCCGCAAACTCTTCACTGCAGATATAACCTCTGTCGTTGAGCCTTTGGTGTAGTTCTGGGACTTCAAGCGTCCAGTTGGGCATTTCCCGAGGATCGGTACTTTGCTTGTTCGGCATGTTTCACTTCCTTTTTTTTAACGTGCCGACCCCAACGCTCCGTTGGTTTCATACCTCCAATTCCACGAATCGGCACTAAAGTCTAAATCTTTAGGGATTGAAACGAAGGCTGGTGCGGATAGTTACAACGCCAAGTCATGCTTGACATGCACGTGCCACCGATACCAGCCCAAGTTTCATTTGCACTACGTCTTGAATCTAGCTCCATAAAGGTCTTTAAGGTTTTTCAGGTGCTCCAATCGTTTTGCAGCTGATCCATTCGGCTTTATTTTGCCTTTTGCCTTAAGACCCTCGTAAACGAGTATCAACTCGCGTAGAGTTATTGACGATGTCGTACTTTTCACTTTTGCCGGTTTATCCGACTTATTTGATGAAAGCGTCATTTCGCCTCCTTTTTTTCTGAAAACAGCATGTCTCTGGTTTTCTCCGCCGACTTATGTATGGCATCCATCATTTCATCGACACTGTCCATAACTTCAAGCATTCTCACCATGTCTTCATGACTCGACATGCCAGTCATGGCATCAACCAGCTCTCCGATTGCATCGGAAACTCCAACCCAACTGTTTATCAGCTTTGTTCTTTGTTCTTTGTTCATGTTGCTTTTCCCTATTAAATAATTGCCCTGATTATCTGAAAGAATATATTCAGCATACAGAAAATCACGAACAGATAAAAAGCTTCGTCGCTAGACAGAAATTTAATTATCTTGTCTACCATTTCAATGCTCTCTTCGCCATGCTCACCAACATTCCCCATACGAGAAGAGATAATGCCAGCACCAATGACGATATGCTGATGAAGAACAGGTTTGCCACCCATTCCCAAACATCTAAAAATATCATTTTGTGCTCCTTTTTTTACCTGTGTTGTAAAATATTGCGTAAAGTTGAGATTTTCTCATCTTCATAAATCTTGAAGGCGTAAGATTAAATCTTTTGGATGCCCATTGAACGAGCTCTTTCTTATTGGAGTAAGGACATCTCATCTGCCCAACAACTTGCGTATCTCCGACTTATACTTCGCTTCATCAATAGTTCCAGCATCATAATAATTGAACAATCGCTTCATTTGGTCGTATTTCCATTCCTTCTCGCTCTTCTCAAAGGTTACGAGCTTGTTTGGAACATAACGCATACCCTTCGGCATGCCTTTATATACATCTTTAAATTTTGGTTGCTCCATATTCAGAGTCACTGCGTCATTCGACCTGTAATTGGTTATCAATACGGGCAATCCCTTTTCAACGCCTTCTTCATCCAAATACATGGGTTTATAGCGTCTGAAAAATTCATTTACAAATGCCTTTTGATCTCTTGCAGGTATGTGAATCACATGCTCCACTCCAAGGCAACTAAATCTTATTTTATTTCTTTTTTCTATTGCAACAGTCATGAGAGTGTCATAACATTTGGTGTCTTTTATTTTATCTGACATCATTAAATCTTTTATTGTTGTATTATTCGTTTATTTGTTCTAAAAACCACTCTAAACCAATGACTATTTCGAAGAGGTCTTTCTGAGACTCCTCTACAAAATCACATTTGAAACATGTTAAAACATTGATTGTTTCATTTATTTGTTTTGTTATTTTATTTATATCATCGTTTTTAAACACAGTTTGAGTCTGTGAAGTCTCAAAAGGTGTTTTTTCTTTTGTTGTTAGTGTCATTTGGTGTCTCTTTTGTTGTTGTTTAAATCTTTGGTGTTTTTAAAATTTTAAACGACTGATTACATCGAGTGTCGTTATTACTTCTTTGAGTTCGTTTTTAATTGGTTGGATGTTTTCATCATCTTCAAACCAAGAAACAATGAATTCATAAACATTGTCAAGTGTTTCCTTATTGTCTTTTATAATCTCGGTGACATCTAAACAATTTCCATCACATTCATTATTATTTGGACAATATTTTATTTTTGTTGTCATATTTCCTTACCTGTGTTGGTGTTTACTGTGTGTGTTAGGATTAACTGTTTAAAAGAGGGGATATCTACTATGACATCCCCTCTTCAATGGTATGTGTTATTTAGGTTTGTATGTCGTTTTCATGACAACTCTACCTTCTGGTGTCTTGATGTACTCACGGAAGAAAACATGAGGTTTGTACATCTTCCCAGACTTACCGATAAAAACATCATTCTCGTTACTATTCTCGTTGATGATTGTCATTATTTTCGACTTGGTGTCGTTCATAATGTCGGAATAGTCCTCCATGTTCCGATTCCCTATCCCTTCTGATGAAGGTGGTCTTTGGTTCATGAGTCCGAGTGTCTTAACCTTAACTCTGACCATCTCGACATTATATGTCTTGGTCTTTTGGTCGAAACATTCGTAGAGGTGTGTTTTCCAGTTCTTACCACCGATATTGATAAGGTTCTTATTGTTGACAGAGTCAACAAACCAGTCCAATATGGTGATGTTTGAGGGTAGAGGAGGTAGTGAATCCAACACAGACACCGGTGAAGGTGTCGTTTGAGTATCTTTACCCATGTTAGTTAATCTCCTTTTTCATGATCAGAAGTTACGATGATATAATTTAATAATCAATAAACCATTGGTAGACTATATTTATTGAGTCCATCAATAAAAAATCTTAGATTACATATAGCCTACATTATGTATAATTAATTTTAACCCAAAACTTTAATCTCAATAAGAAAACAACCGGGATGGGGGCGGGGTAAAAGAAGGCCCCACATTGTAAGCCTATTTTTCCAATTTCCACACGTTTTAAGTTATTTCTTTAATTACTTTAGCTTTGCTATAGCTATGGCTATGGCTATGCTATGGCTATTGCTATGCTATATATATATATATAATAGGGAATCTTTATGTTTTTAACGGGAATCGGGATTGTTCTTGTTTTTATGGTTAGATTCTTCTTATATTGACGTCCAATAAAACTGGAGTCTTGAAATAATGAAAAAGAGTAGGAAATCCAATAAATTGTTCAAATCGGTGCTGAAGGCTTTGAAAAAGCCAGTGAAATTGCCGTTTAAGTTTAAGAAATGGTAGTGCCTCTGCCGATGACTTCCCTTATTTCTTCAGCAAGGAAACACTGTGCAAACTGGAATGACGGCGACTGCCTTGGTTGTATGATAAAAGTGTCCGATAAATCCATAATTTTTAGGGTTTCAGGCAGATTTGCAGGATTTCCGTGTCAAGTGTGCGACAAATGCGACTATTTCGACAGAATAGTGGTGCCGGGTATCAAAAATGAAGCTTGATAGTCTTGATTTGGTGGATACCATAGGCAGACTGCGTGAGATATGTAGAAAACTTAACGTTTCCAAGATTATCGATGGTAATGCAGATCAGATAGAGATGATTGTGGAAATAAAGGAGAGAGTGATGTCCCTTGAAGTGGAAAGAGTGGATATGGGAAACGTCGATCTTATGGAATACAGGGCCTGATATGGGCAAGAAAAAGATTCACAAAAGGGCCGTAATAGTTCCGGACATACATTTCCCATTGCAGGACGATCCTGCCGTGGAAGTTGTGTTGAAGTCCATAAAAATGGTAAAGCCGAATATATTCGTGTGTCTTGGAGACCTTGGCGAATGGAAAAGTGTTTCTCCTTTCAAATACAAGCGCCGTAAGAGGCCTCCTCTTGAATACGTGATAGAAGACCTTCAAAAGGAAATCGATGCCGTTGAAAAAGGGCTGGACAGGTTTGATAAGGTATTGAAATCGGTGAAATGCTCGGAAATGCACATGATTGAGGGCAATCACGATAATTGGTTGAATTTCTTTGTGGAGGAATATCCCTATCTAAAGAAGTTCAGATTCGAAAATGCCATGCATTTGGCAGAAAGGGGATATAAATACCATCCTTACGGCAAATATTTGAAAATAGGAAAATTGTATTTTTATCACGGAGGTCATTATACGACCACGTATCATACGAAACAACATGCCGAGAAACTCGGTAAGAACGTGGTGTATGGACATATGCACGACGTTCAGAGACATGGCGTTACTCACGTCGATGGAGCCCATCATGGATTCTCATTGGGATGTCTTAAGGACATGAAGAGAGAAGCCAACCTGTGGCTTAGAGGCAGAATGCATAATTGGGCACATGCCTTTGCCATAGTCGATTGGTTCGAAGACGGAAACTTCAGAATAGACGTGATAGACATACATAAAGGAAAAACTTACGTATGGGGAAAACTCATAGACGGAAATGCAGCATCCGGAGGGGTGGCAAGGGCGAAGAGAAGTCATTAGGTTGGGAGTGATGCTGTGAAATCGAAACTGATTGGTAAAAAGACGGAACGACTGTATGATGATAAAGATGAGTTTTTAAATAACTCTGATGAGGAACTCTCTGGAGACTGGCGTACGTCAAAAACCGGCGATTGGGTTGTTTCTGACGATGGTCAGGTATGCCGAATACTTCATCGCGGAGCCTTTTCAGACGGCAAGGAGTACGTTCGTACCATACTTGGAACCTATCCCGTAAGAAAAAACGTTCTTATGCAGGGTGAAATTGCAGAGGACGTGTATAGATTCAGCAAATCAAACAAGAATAGAAAATATAGGATTGAAGACAAAAATCCAAATGGCAGGGAAATCGTGTTTGCCAAGTACGTGGCCAACGGAATGCCTCCGGATCAGGCTTATTTGAGAATATTCAAAACCAATGATTCGGTTTATTCCAAGAATGCGTCGTCGGCCCTGCTTAAAACCAAGAGGGTCAAGAAATTGATAAGTGAAGAAACAAAGAAAATGATGGGCAAGGTCGGTATCGATGAAGAATACTTGCTTCACAATACGAAATACGTCATAGACGATGAGGATGGCCGGGCTTCGGATAAGTTGAGAGCCATAGAAATGTTGATGAAAGTTTCCGGAATGTTCCCAAACGACAAGAAAACGGAATCGCTTACCGTGTTTCAGGGATTCAGCAAAGAACAACTGCAGTCTCTGAATAGTGGAAAAGCGAAGGCTTTGGGACATGCAGAAAAAGATATCACATAGCGATATATCATTATATACCATGCCGATTTACAACAGCAAGTCTAAAATATGCAAGGTATGCGAACGGGAAATGACCAATCACACCAAAATGATAGTCTTTGGAGAGACGTTCGTTCCAGTTGGTTTCAGTTGCAGTCATTGCCGTTCCATATACGTTAACGACGACGTGTTGGTTGAAGTGGGCAGTCCCGACGGAGGAGACGTTCATGGCGAATCGTAGTAAGGAAGCCGATGCATTCAATATAATTCCTCCTCCATCCCAATCAAAGATAAACGACGAGGTTCTAAAACAATCGTTTAAGGACTTGCTTTATTTCGGAAGAGCATTTCTTCCTAAGGATTTTCTAGATAAAAGCTCTTCTCCAAAGTTTCACTATGAAGTTGCCGAAAAGCTGATGTCCACCAAACCTGCAGCCAGAATCTGCAACATACTTCCAAGAGGTTTCGGGAAATCGATACTTGCCAAAGCGGCAGTTATGCATAAGATGCTGTTCTCTCCTCAGGGAGATAGGCTGTTTACGGCATGGGTTGCCGAAGAACAGGGACAGGCCATCGATCACATCAAGTATCTTAAGTCTCATTTCGAGTATAATGATAAGATAAGATATTATTTTGGCAATTTGGCCGGAGATGCCGTAGGAAAAAGATGGACTGAGAAGGATATCGTTTCTGCCAAGGGAGACAGGATCATTGCCAAGGGAACCAGTCAGCGTCTTAGGGGTAGAACTGAAATCGACGTTAGGTACACCGGCATCATTTTGGACGATTTCGAATCTGAACTGAATACGAAGACTCCAGAAAGGAGAGACGAGATCAAGAAATGGATCGTATCTACCGTATTTCCCGCCTTGGAGGAATCTCCCGGTAGGGAAGGATGGATATGGTTGGCCGGGACAATCGTGCATTACGACAGTTTTCTGCAAATGGTGGTTGATGGATATAGGGATGCTGAGAAACACGGAAGGGAATATCCTTGGGACGTGACTTTCTACAGGGCCATCGAAAACGACAAACCGTTGTGGCCTCAACAATTCCCTCTTAAAAAACTGGAGACGAAGAAAAAAGAATTTATTGAAGCAGGAATGGTCAACAAATATGCTCAAGAGTATATGAACGACGCCAGAGACATTTCCGATGCTTCATTCAAGATAGATAGGATATTAAAACACAATCATACTTTTGTGTCCAGAAACAAATTCTGTTATCTTGAGGATAAGGACGGAGACTTCATTCCCATAAACGTGTATATCGGAGTGGACGTTGCAGCCACTGCCACAAAGAAATCGGATTTTCAGGTAATAGTGGTTATTGGGATCGATAAGAACAAGAATCGATATCTGTTGGAATATTTCCATGAACGGATACCTACTTTCGACATGCCGGAAAAGATAGTTGAACTTGCCAAGAAGTACAGTCCCGTAAAAAGGGTGACTATAGAAACCGTTGCCGCTCAGGAAATGGTCAGGGATATGGTTACGAGAATTGCCGTAAAGGACAGGAGGTTGATACCGGGGATGTTCAAGGGAGTGAGACCTCCCGCCGGAATTAAAAAGGAAGACAGATTGGAAACTTCGCTGGGCCCTATAGTTAATTCCAAGAAATTGTACGAAGACCGGCCATGACTGAAATCATAGATGAGTTCTTCGAACACCCTTTTGCAAAACACGACGATCTTATGGATGGATTGTATTATGCCGATTATTTTGCCAAGCCTCCTCTCAGCGGTAAGGTCAGTAAGACTAAGATGGATAAGGATACCGGAAAGAAAGTATCAGGTAAAAAATACAACTGGTTTACCGGCGCAAGAATAAATTGAAAAAAGATATTTTTTTTATTGACATTGTAAAAAAATAGTGCTTAACTTCTAAAGTATCAATGCAAATACAGGAAGACCCAAGAGCTAAGACCAATAGGGAGCTTTATAGGCGTTATAGGGACGCTCGCTCCGATTGGGATACCGAGGCCCGTAACGACATAGACTTTTTTTACGGCAATCATTTCAGTAGTAATGAAGTTGATGAGCTGGAAAGTCGCAATCAGGCTGCGGTTCCTATGGACAGATGTGGCCCCGCCGTAGAGAAGTTGAAGGCAATGTTGACTTCTTCCGCTCCGGCGTTTACGGTAATACCCAGAGAAGATTCCGACGTTAAGATGGCCAAGATGTGGCGTGTCATAATAAGCTACGTTTGGGAAATATCCGATGGCAATTCACAGTTGAAGGAGGCCATTCACGATCATAGTACTTCCGGATTGGGTTATTTGTATGCTTATATCGATGCCGATTCGGATTTTGGAAAAGGAGAAGTTAAGTTTACGAGCGTCAATCCGTTTAGGGTATACGTTCCGTCTTCCAGTAGGGACAGGTATTTCAATGATGCCTCAAATATAGTATTATCGACTATACTTACCAAAGATCAAATTTTAAGTATATATCCTGAACTTGGGCCTCAGGTAGACGAAGAAACTGGTGAAGTAACTGAAATTTTAAAAAATATTTCAGGTTATAGTGATGACGAGGATTATCCTTCATCTCAAAACAGCAATCAGCAAAAGACTTGGACTCCTGCCGAGGCCAAGGATTTGGAGACTACTCATCAGGAAAAATATCAGGTACTGGAAAGATTTTATAAGACTAAAATTCCTTTTTATCAGATTGTCGATGCCCAGAGTCAGGAAGAGATGATATTGAATGAAGAGGAATTTCATAAGTTTCTTGAAGAAAATCCCGAAGTTTTCGAAAAGGGATTGATACAGTTCCAAGAAATTTTGCAGACCCGTGTTGCGGTAGTGGCATCCGTTGGAGAAATCGTTTTGTATGAAGCGGTTCTCAATACTGATATATACCCAATAGTACCATTGCCCAATATTTACAGTGGTACTCCCTATCCGAGGTCGGACATATCTAGGGCGAGACCCATGCAGAGACTGTTAAACAAATTGTGGTCTCTGGCATTGTCTCATGCTCAGGCTTCTGCGGGTCTGAAATTAATTGTTCCAATAGGCAGTGTCGACGATTTGAGTCAACTCGAGCAGGATTGGTCAAATCCAAATGCCGTCATAGAAGTCGATAGTTCTCAGGGAGAGCCTCATTTTCCGGCTCCGACTCCATTGGCCGGTGAATTCTACAAGTTGATTCAATCATGCGAGTTCTACATAGATTTTACGTTTGGGCTTCCGGAGTTGATGCACGGATTTGCCGAAAAGGCTCCTGATACGGTAAGGGGAACCGAAAGGATGTTGGCTCAGGGGGCTGAACGTCCCAAATCAAAATTGAGAGATATAGAATTAAGTCTTAGAAAACTTGGTCAGGTCGTTTATGGTCTTTCCAAGGGACATTATACGTTTAAAAAGATTTTTAGGCTGGTGCAGGCCAACAATAACGTCAATGAAGTTATGGCAAACTACTACGACGACTACAGTGAGACCGTCATGGATATTCAAAAGGATAGACATCTCATTGGACAGCATGATGTCAGCATAGAGCCGGGTTCCACGTTGCCGACCAGTAAGTGGACTGAGTATCAAGTTTATGCGGAGGCATACCAAATGGGATTGATAGACAGGGTTGAAGTGATAAAGAAGAATCCGGAAATTTTTGACAAGGAAGGTCTTATTCAGAGAATGGGTGAGATTCAGCAGCTGCAGGGACAAGTCCAGCAGCTTACCGAACAAAACAAAGAATTGCAGGGAGACTTGCAGACGGCGCAAAGAGAGTCTGTATCCGACAGGAAACGGGTTGAAGTTGAGAAATTTAAATCCAAGCTTACCGGGGTACAGTCTGACGCTAAGGCCGACAGGCGAATACAATCAAACAAACTCAATAATGCAGTGCAGCTTGAAATGGAAAAATTGAGGCCCCAAATTGAAGAATTTGGAGAAGGGCTCGGTTCCATTCCTGAAATTTAAGGACATTGCAGGGAGAAAATCATGAGTGAAGTCAATGTAGAAGGTCAGGTATTGGAAGATACTGGTTTTAATGAAGAGCAGGTATACGGAGATGTGCCTGTAGCTGATAGGGGAGTAAACAGAAGTGAAACTCATCACGTGGATTGGGAAAATGAAACTAAGAAGTTTCAGTCTATGTATGATAAACAGAAATCTGAAAACAACAAGATGAAACAAGACATGAACTATTTGGTGGGTGAAGTCACTAAAAATCAGAGACAAGCCAGTGTCAATAATCAACCTTCATTACCCGAGGATGAATTTAATCCTTGGGATGCGTATTATAAACCGGATTCACCGAGCTTTAAGTTCCGGCAACAGCAGGAAAGTAAAGTGGTGAATCAGGCAATTGGTGCACAGAATGCAAAAATGCAGGAAGACATGATGATAAATAATACGGTAAATGATCTGAAGAGCGTTTATAAGATGCCGGAATCGGATATTCGTGAATTTATGGAATGGTCAACCGATCCAAGCAGCAGTTTAAACTTGGATACTTTGGTGAACGTTTTTAATTCAAGGAATAAATCGGGTTCCATGCCATCCAATGAACCTGTTCCAGATTCATTTAATGCGGTAAAAGCCGCACGAGAGGCTCCCCGTACTGCAGGAGTCCTACAAGGCCAAGAGGCCGATCAACCAAAGTCTGAAAAAGACCAGATGTGGGACGCCATCATGAGTGCGGGAAGCAGGAGTAATGTTTTACACAAATAAACTAAGGAGTACTGAATATGGCAACATATAGTGCTGGCAGTTTATCGGCTGGTGGATCAAGAACTCCGGGTACCTCTGCAACTGATTTTCACACAAGACGATTATTCGACTTCAGTGATAGAGTTTCAGAATTATCCCCGGAAGAGTCTCCATTTTTCGTATATCTGTCGAGAGTGGCAAAAGTTCCCACTTCAGATTCTCAGTTTCGATTTTTAGAAGATAGAACTAAAGTATCAATTACCGATAGGGCTTTCTTGGCTCAGGCAGCCGTTACGGTTGCTGCAGCCGGTAGTTCAACGTCGATAACGTTTGATACGACAGGAGGGGCTAACGTCGCATGGCTTATCCCCGGTATGGTAGTTTCTATTGGAGAAGACGACGATTCAACGTCTCAGCCTGAATGGTGTACTGTTCGGTTGGATAGTGTTGTTCAGACGTCTTCTACCGTAACGACAGTATCAGCAACTACTATTGCTGCAGCCAATGCTTCTACAACGGCTGTAGACGACAATACGAAGTGCACTGTTATCGGAACTGCATTTGAAGAAGGTTCTGGAGCTCCAGACGTTTGGTCTCAAAAGCTTGATCACGATTATGGATATTGTCAGATATTCAAAACGGCTGCTGAAATGTCGAATACGGCTAGGGCAACTGTTTATCGTGGATATGCCGATGAGTGGCAACGTATCTGGAACTTAAAACTTAGGGAACATAAGATCGATATTGAGCGGGCTATGCTTTTTGGTATGCGCGGCAGTCAGAACAGTATTAACTATACTGACGGTATTGCAGGGCATATTATTGCAAATTCACAGTCTCAGGCAGTGTTGGATGGTAGTCAAATGTCCTATACGGAAGATAAGGCTTACCTAAAATCCAATACGGCAGCTCAATGGACTTATGATGACCTTCTTTCTGATTTCGAAGTTATATTCGACCCGGCAAGGGGTGGAAGTTCGGCAAAACTGGCCTTGGCCAGTCTTCCGGTCATTTCACACTTTAACAAACTGGGTGGTTTTGTTGATGCTTCCATGGCTGCAGCAAGTGATGGAACGTCATTGTATAACTTTGAAAGAAGTAAGGGTTCATTCGGACATCGTATAACTCGGATAGAAACCGTTCATGGTGAAGTTTCGCTTGTCAAAGAACCTCTTTTCAGGGGTATGGCAGCAGGTTTCCTGTGTATGGTCGATCTAGATCACGTATCCTACCGGCCTTTGGTTGGTAATGGTATTAACCGAGATACTTCAATCCAAACTAACGTTCAGGCAGCAGATGAAGATTTGCGGAAAGACATGATCCTCACGGAAGCAGGTCTTGAAGTTGGTCTTCCTGAAACTCATGCCTTGATTAATTTGGAGGGTGTCTAAGATGAGAAGTGATTATCTAAATCAAAATAGCGGTCAAACAGCCGGATTTAAAAAGAAAGTTGAAGAAATAAAAGTAGCTCGTACACTAACTAATGATGATAGTGGAAAAGTATTTACTCTTTCTTCTGCCGGTGGTGCTTACACAATAACACTTCCAACTGCTACTAGCGGTGAAGAAGGTGTTCATTATAGATTCATCGTAAAAGAAGAAACTCCAACTGCTGCTATTACTATAGCGGCTGGAAGCGCAATCGTTAGTTTTGTAATGAAAGACGCTGGTGGCAATGCTTCTAATTCAACAGCAGGTACACAAATTTCCAATGTAATTGTTGGAACTTCTGCTCAAAAAGGTGATTACCTTGAGTTATTGTGGACTGATGGAGAATACGTTGGAAGCGCACTTTCTAGTATTGATGACGCAATCACTACATCGTAAACTTAACAAATAAAGTTAGCAGTGGGAACTGTGGGGGCTGTCGTATAAAGGGCGGCCCCCAAAATCCAAAGAATTTTTTGACAATCAACAAGCTCGTTCACGGACGGTCAGTCCTTAGGGCAGGAGGAGAATATGGCATTTAAAAAATCTTTAAGTAATTTTACGGTAGCGGAAGCTCAAAATGCACAATTAGGTCAAAATGGTGCCGTTATAATAGACGGTACTGATGAAATAACCGGCCCATTTGTTGCGGTTACGGCTTTGGCTGCAGCTGTAGTGGATACGTCGGAATGCACTACAAATCTATCAGGAACCGTACCGGCAACGTTTGCGATTCCAGTTGGAACTACAATATATGGATTGTTTGATTCAATAGAACTGGATAGTGGTGCCGTCATAGCCTATTATTCATAATGGCTAATTGCATACATTGTTCCAATCCCAATCCGGAGAGTTGGTTTTACTGCAAAAAATGTGGTCGTAAAACTTCCGAATCCAAGTTTACCACAAATTTGTATATGATGAGTGATTTGGGAAAAAGAACCGATATTGAACTAACTGCTACAACAGTAGAAGAAGATATCAAAAAAATGAATAGGAGAAATCATGCCAAAAGTTGGTAAGAAACATTATACCTATGATCCAAAGGGAAAAGCGGCAGCTAAGAAAGCAAGAAAAAGACGAGCTAAGAAAGCAAGAAAAAGACGAGCTAAGAAGAAATAATGGCCGGTAATCTTAAAGTCAGGATACATGAAAATATTGTATTGAACAATACCAGTTACAGTTCAAAACGAACTTATACGAAATCAGGTATAAATGAAGCCATTAAAAGAATTGTTTCGGTATCGACTACCGAGACTGGCCTTGTAGGATTTGATGAGGCAAATTCAGATAATTTAGGTAAAAGCCACGTAGCAGGTTTATTTGACGAGGATGAAGTTTTCTATATTAGGATTACTAATTTGGATGATACCAATCATATTATTTTAACTTTTAAGGATGAAAATGGTGTTGAATTTGTCATTAAAGTCGATGCAGGTCATTCATTCATATATCCCGGTGATAACAGTACTGGAGTGGTAAATAGTATGAGAGCGGATGATCAAGCTTTGTCGTTGTCAAGTTTAGGTGATTTAGTTGATATTACGGCGACTGCCGATACTGATTCATGTAACGTTGAAGTGTTTGTGGCGAGTACCTGATGGCAATTTTAAAAGTAAAATTAAGTGAACAACTTATTATTGAGAATCAAGATTATGGTTCTGAGAATATTTTGGAAATCAGCGGTATAAATGAGATAGTAAAAAGATGTGTGACCGTTACTACAACCGAAACTGGATTGATTGGATTTGCAACTGCAAACTCAACGGATTTGTCAAAAAGTTATTTGGCCGGTGTATTCGATGAAGATGAAGTAAGATATATTAGGATTACTAATTTGGACGATACCAATCATATTAGTTTAACGTGTAGAAATGAGTCAACTGACGAGTTTCAGTTAGTTGTCGATTATGGACATTCTTTTTTCTATCCTTGCGACAACAGTGGTGGAGTGGTTGATACTATGGATGCCAAAGATGGAGCAATAACAACAAAAACTCTTGCCGATCTGGTCGATATTACGGCAACTGCCGATACGTCGTCATGTAACGTAGAAGTATTTGTGGGGAGTGCATAATGGCTACTTTTGAAGCACAAGTGGAAGGATTGACGAGCTTGGCGATAGACGGCAGTAGTGCTCCGACTCAAACGGAACTTACTCAGTTTTTAACGGATGGGGCTAAGGAAGTAATTAATCAGTTGCCAAAAAATCTTTTACCACTGTGTGCTGCTTCAGTGTCGGTTACTGCTGGGACTGCAAGTACGTTGAATACCGGCAAAATATTGAACGTTTTTAGAAACGATGGAGATATAGATCATCCATGTCGTAGAATTCCGGCTAATCTGAAAGGAAGGGTTAAAGACCCTGACGAAATGATGTATGCAACTATTTCAGACCCAATTTATTACGTAGATAATAATACTTTAACCGTTTTGCCTAGTGGTAGTACTGGTTCTTATTCTGAAGTTGCATATCCAACTCCGGCTTATGGAGATTCTGCGATAGCGGTATTCCCTGATGAGGCCGAATATCTTGTTGTTCTATATGCAGCCATCAAATCGTTACAGAACGTATTGGGAAATAAATCATCTAATTCCGACATTACCACGGCATTGACTGCCATGAATACGGAACTTGACGAAACTCAGGCAGTATGTGATAAAATAGATGCTGATTTGGTTCTTGCAAAGGCTGAAGTCGTACTTGCAAAAGCAGAAGCGGCTGAACTTGCAACACAAACAGACAATAGTAGTGATTTCGCAACGGCTTTAACTGCAATAAATACAGAATTAGATAAAGTAGATGATGTTATTGTAGAAGCAAGTACAGAGTTTGATAAGGTTGACAATGTAATTGTTGAAGGAAGTACAGAACTTGATAAATCTACCGCATTGTTAGATTTAGGTGAGACTGATACGGAAGGGGCTGTTAATACGTCTTTGGCTAAATTTATTACGGAATTGGATGAAACTCAGACAGTATGTGATTTGATTAATACGCAAGTTGATAGTGCTGTTAGTGAATTAGCAGAAGCTGCAACTCTTGTTGATTCTAGTATAGATACAGCAGTAGCTGCTATTACTACAGCTCTTGGTAGAGTAAATACTGCAGTTGCTTTAGCTAATGCTGAATTTGATTTAGTTAATCCTGAAGTTGATTTAGCGAATGCTCAGGTTGATTCTGAAGATGTGGAAATTGCTCAAGGATATCTTTCTACGGCTCAAGGATATGCAAATGCTGGTTCTCAATATATTAGTGAGGCTCAGGCATCTCTAAGTGAAGCTCAGGGATATGTCGGTGAAGTATCGGCTAGGACTGGTCATGTTGGTTCTCAAGTTGCAGTAGCACAAGGATATATTTCAGCTGCTCAAGGGTATTCAAATGAAATACAATCTAAAATTGCCATTGTAAATGGGTATGTAGCTGAAGTAACTCAAAGATTATCTCAAGCTAGGGCTAAAAGAGAAGAATCTCAATCAAGATTGTCGGCTGGTAATGCTTATCTTCAAGAAGCTCAAGCATATGTATCTCAAGGTAATGCTTATATTTCAGAGGCTCAAGCATACATTTCTCAGGCTCAGGGGTATGGTAATGAAGTTAGTTCTAGAGCTGGTTTTAGTTCTGCTAAATCACAGGCAATTCAAGGTCATATAAGTACAGCTCAAGCCTATGTATCGACAGCTCAAGGATTTGGGAATGAAGTACAGTCTAAAATAGGTATTGCACAAGGATATGGCAATGAAGTTCAATCTAGACTTGCGGTAGATACTGCACATTATTCATGGTATGAAAAACAGCAAGCAAAGTTACAACAAGACTATGATAAAGGTATACAGGTATTGAAATAAAAAATGGCAACTCATAAAATATCGGTAAAGCAGGTTGTAAGTCGGATTCGTCAGGTGTTTCCTGAAGCTTCCGAGAATTACGTTTTGAATTTAATTAATGATTCATTGGTTGAAATTGGTATGTTCAGTACGAAGCCGGTACAGGCTAAGATGAGTACCGTTGCAGATCAGATGTGGTACAAAATAGGAGATGATGCTAAGGATTCTAGTGGAAACAAGTTCGAGGCAAACAAGATTTTTAGAGTGGATTTGATGGATTCGGATGGTGATTACATTCAAATACCAAGACTTATAGATAAAAATATTTTACTTATGGATGCCGATTCAAGCGAATCTGCACTCACAACACCGGACAATAAATAATGGCCAGCAGTATTAAATATCCAGACGATAGAGCAAGATGGTTCATAGAAGGCGACAAGCTTTGTCTTATAACAAACGTAGACAGTGACGGCAATACGAGAACTACGGAAAGAAAACAGTGGAAGGCCATATCGGAGGCCGTAACCAATGGACTATTGCTTCATTATTATGCCGAACCAAATAGTGTTCTTTCGATTAATGATGAATTGGATTTGGACAATACTATGCATTTGGCAATAGTAGACTACGTAAAAAAATGTCTGTATATGGATAAGGCAGGACAATCAACCGATCCAAACTTAACGGCCTCGGCAATGCAGTTGTCTGGTATGCATCAAAGAAATTTTGACGATTCCATAAAACGATATGGAATGAGAAAACGTGATAAAACTGGTGGCAGTAGAGTACTGAAATCAGTTAGTTTAATGTAATATACTCGGATAGGGAGCATTCTCGCCCCACAGGTCGAGTAAATACAATAGGAGAATAGAATGGCAGACCTACAAAGGTTTAGAACACATGAGGCATTGAATACCACCGCAGCCGGTGGATTTTCGGTGGCCGATGCATCATCAGGCGGATTGGGAGGCAGTTCTGGTGCTCAAGTCAGGGCATCTTCCAATGCCGACGTTACAGATACCAAACATATGGATTTATCTTTTGATACGTTTCAATTATTGGTATACGCTGCAGGTGATATATATTTTAATTTTGCAACTTCTGATTTGGATATAGATACCGATATAGATTTAATATTGCCCGGAGGGAGTTTGACGAGCATTGCAGTCCCAATAAGTATTTCTGGATCATCAGGGAGTACCTCCGGTAAAATAATCAGATTTAATTTCTTGTCTACTTCAACGACTGTACATGCAGTCAGGATAGTGGAGGTTTAACATGCTGGATGGATTATTAAGTTCAGCTGGATTTCTAAGTTCTGGAGGTACAATCGGTGGAGACCTGACCATTTCAGGTGATTTAACTGTAAGTGGTGATAGTAGTGGAGCATATAGTGAGATAATAACTGATGGATTGCAAATCACTAAAGACACAGATGGTGAATTTGTTTCATTAATTTTAGTTAATCAGAGTGATGCCGCTGATACAACAGGTATTATTTCACAAAGATTCGACTTAGAAGATACTGGTGGTACTGCTGTTGATTCAGGTAAGATACTTGTAGGTAAGGAAGCATCATTTACTGCTACGTCATCTACTCAAGATTCTTATATGGCTTTTCAGACGAGTTTGAATGGTTCATTAGCTGAAAAAGTACGTATCACTTCAGCGGGCAATGTCGGGATTGGAGCTTCTCCATCTACAACATTACATCTTACTAATACTGCAAATGATGCTACTGCTCCTGAATTAAGACTTCAAAATACAAGAGCAGGAGGTGCTGGTTCAGATGGTGATGATGCTGGTACTATATCTTTTTATGCAAGTGATGCTGGAAGTAATTCAGAAGAAATGTCCACTATTCTT
>Ga0098047_10000186_pt1 | contig 24845 bp, 38 predicted proteins | sample 12_taG_FD_92585 | JGI IMG/M metagenome (GOLD analysis project Ga0098047, IMG submission 92585) | Marine viral communities from the Subarctic Pacific Ocean - 12_ETSP_OMZ_AT15267 metaG | ecosystem: Environmental > Aquatic > Marine > Oceanic | place: Subarctic Pacific Ocean | collected 2015-01-16 | reverse complement strand
CGGCTTTCAAGTGAACCCTGCACCCTGACCCTATGAACATTGTCGGAGTCCACTTCCACCCTAGCTCTTCCATTATCCAACGGGCTGAGGCTTTATACACTCCCGTTCTTGCATTGGACTTACCCCTTTTTCTTTTGCCAGTCCTCTCAATCTTTGAGAACTCATTGATAAAATCATACGCCTCTTGGTATGATAAATGCGTTGCTATAGCCAATGCTCTAGCAAAACAATCTCCTGTCTTGCCTTTGTATCCAGCTTCTTCTCTACCTCCGTCATTATACTTCCAAACCATCTAAGCCACCCCCATCTTTTTCTTGATTTCTGTGAGGGTTGAAACACCGAACTTTTTTCGGTGGCATCGCTTACACATATTTTGGTTTTGCCAGATATACGGCTGGATTGTATCACAATCCAAACAGGTGCAATCCTTCAGGAAAGCCCTGATTAACTCTTTCTTGGTTTTTTTCATTGTTGTTTACCTCCTAATAATACCTTATTATATTAATATAATAGGAAGTATTTAAACCTTTTGGTTCTATTTGTCGAGGTAACTCCATTTACAGCTGCACCATTTCTCCAGTTTTGGCATAATTATATAAAAAAGATAACTTTACCTTGGATGGATAAGATGAGGAACTGGAAAAAAGAAGGGTATTCGGATTCCAAGGTACTTGATTCGATTATGAGATACGGGGAGGGAGAAGAACAAAGGATAACTAAAGCATTTGAAAAAACAAACGAGGTAAAACAAAATGGGATTTAAACAACTAAGGAGGGAAATGAAAGCATAATTATATAATTATGCCAAAATCTTTAAATAAGGTTAAAATAAAATATATTTTAGTATCACCTTCAGGCGAAGGAGAGGTATTCACAATGGCTGTGACAAACATCGGAAGCAATTTTATAAGTGAAACAACACTGTTTTTACGGAATGTACTTCGTGATAATATTACAGACCCACTGGGCAGAAATGGCTCAGTATTTATGCTTACTTCTTATCCTAGAATTGGTACCACTTATCCAGTTATCACCATTAGTGATGATGGAATTGATATGATTCAACGTGGTGGTCTCCAAAGCGAAGGTGCTTTTTATAATGTTCCAATGGAAATAAGAGTATGGGGACGAACACATAAAGAAAGAGACAATTTAAGCCAAGATGTATTAAATTTTTTACAACGTAATCAGTTTGGTGCAGGCTCAACTAATCATAATGTAGATATTCATGGATTCAGTTTTAATTCATCTGTTAATATTGATGAAGAAGGTGAAGAAGGGATAAAAAGTAAAGTAATGCAGTTCGGTTGGAGCTTTTTCAATCAAGCATAATAAACGGAGGAAACACAATGCCAAGATATATGAATGATGAGAGTCAAGTAAGTTTTAGATATGAGAGTGGTACTTATGCAGAACCTTCTGGGTTATTTCACTGGGTTGGAATGGTACAAGACCATACCATAGACGAAAGTGAAAATATAATCCCGACTAGGATTGTAGGTACAGCGACGAGAAATGTTGACCAATTTATAGATGGTCCAAGAGATGTCACAGGAACAATTAATTACTTTCCACAAGATTGGAAATTTTTAGCATTTGCATTAGGTTCTAATGTTGATGGTGGTTCGCCACAACCTTATACACATACTATGAGTGAAGTAAATTCAGATGATGGATATGCTTTTACATCAGGAACATTAAATCCATTTGCTAGTTTTACAATTGTAGATGAGAAAGTACAAACTGCCGGAGATGGAGAGAATTTTGTAAGAACAATTAAAGGTGCAGTTGTTAATTCAATTACTATCAGAGCTACACAAGGTGAACCTGTTAATGTTGACTTGGATTACAATGCACAAGTATCAGCATTTAGCAGTGGAACAAAAAGTTCAATTACTGCAGATACATCACGACCATATTTATGGAGTGATACTAAATTACACCTTGCTTCTGGACTTGTTTTGCAAACTACGAAAGACTTTAGCTTTACACTTAATAATAATATGGAATCTCCACATTATGTTAATGGAAGCAGAGTTGCATCAGTTCCACTACCTTTAAACAGGGATTACGAGCTAACAGCAACAATTGATTTGACGTCTGAAAAGAGCAAAGAGTTATATGACCAATACTTTCAAGGTGGTTCAACCTTCAATATGATATTGGACATTAACCAATTTTCAGCTGTAGGAAGCAAAGATGTTTTAATTAGCATGAGTGGTTGCAAAATGATTGACTTTGAGAATTCAACTCCAATGGAAGGAGTTAGTGAAGCAACATTAACTGTACAGCCGACAACTGTATCAGCATTAGCAAACGACTCAATTCAACTTTATAACATGGAGTAATTTCCATGTTATATTTTTATTTTCATTGGGAGGTGATTTAGATGGTAATGTTAGATAAAGACAAAACATTTTTTGAAAGGAATGGTGAAAATTTAATTCCTAAAGTTGTTCAGTTAAACTTAGAGAATTCACCAGAAGTTAAAATTGTTCCTTTAACTCGTGGGCAAAGTGCAGAAGTGTATCAGCCTAACTTAATTGAAGAGGATAGGGACAAAAAGGTAATTTTATATGGGTGTGTTCAGCCAAAGTTTACTGAAGAAGAAATTGATAATATGAAACCTTATTTTGTTGAAGCTATCGTATTAAAGATTTTAGAATATAGTGGTTTGAAAGAAGAAGATAATAAAGGGAATATCACTGAGGACGAGTTAAAAAAAAACTTGGAAGTGAAGCAAGGTACAAAAGGTTAATAATCTTCCTTCACGAAAAAGGATATAACTTTTTTACAATCAACAAATTAACATATGGTGAAATCAATGTTTTGATTGATGCATTTAATATGGTTGAACGTGAGAAAGCACATACAGCGAAAAGACAAAGTAAAAAGAGGAGATAATGGTAAGTTCATTTTTTGCAGGAGCACTGGGAGGAGCATCAGTACAAGTTGTCATATCAGGAGTTGATAAATTTAGTGGCACTTTTGCTAAAGCCAACAAGTCTATTAAGATGCTAACAAAAGTTGCTGCTATAGCAGCTGTTGGTGTTGCTTCTATTTTTGCTGTTTCTATTAAAAGAGCTGCTGAGTTTGAAGCAACTACAGTTGCTTTTACAACTATGCTTGGTAGTGCTGCAACAGCTACTAAATTATTAAATGATTTGGCAAACTTTGCAAAGAAGACACCTTTTACTCTACAAGGTATTGAGAAAGCTTCAACTCAATTATTGGCTGTTGGATTAACCGCAGAAGAGATTTTGCCTGCTTTGAATTCTTTAGGGAATATTGCAGCTGGTACTAATGTTCCTATATCACAATTAGCAAAAGCTTTAGGTGATGTACGAGCAAAAGGAAAGCTTAGTGGTGAAGAGATTAGACAGTTTACCAATGCAGGTGTTAATTTACGTGAAGAGTTATCTAAGTTATTAGGTGTTGGTACTGCTGAAATATCTAAACTTTCAGAAGCAGGAAAGATAGGATTTGAAGAAGTTCGGCAAGCACTTGAAAACCTATCAAGTGAAGGAGGAAGATTCTTTAATTTAATGCAAAAGAAATCCAAAACAGCAATAGGACAGTTTTCAAACTTACAAGATGAATTAGAATTAATTGCAAGAGATATAGGTAAAGAATTATTGCCTACTGTTAATGAAGCTTTAACTGCAATCATATCAACAATTACAGAAAACAAAGAAGAGATTGTTGGTTTCTTAGGAGCAATTGCTAAAATTGGTGGTGTTATTCTTAGTGCAAGCATTAATGAATTAGGGAATTTTGCAAGCATTATGGGATTAACAAAAGATAAAGGTGCAGAATTTGGTGCTGAATTACAAAAATTACAAATGGCTATGGCTAATGGCAGAATCACAGCAATACAATATCACCAAGCAGCTTTTGAATTGGCTGTTCAATATGGGATGGTGACAGAAGAAACAGACAGTTTAACTACATCAACTAATGCAAATACAGTATCAATGATTGAAGGCAATGAAGCTTTAAATGAAAGAACAAAAGCTTTGGAAAGAGCAACAGGTGCAGCAAAAGCATTTAATGATATATTAACAGAAGGTGGAATTGGTGATGTGGGCATAGCTAGAGGAGATAAAGGAGGAAAGCTTAGTACATTCAATCAATTTGACCCAGATACAGGAATAAGAACTTTCCCAAGCAATTTTGGTCAACCAATTTTAGTTGAAACAAGAGTAGAGTTGGATGGTAGGCAAATAGCATCAGCAGTAGGAGAAGCAAACAATAGAGAGGTAACATCTATAAGCACTTAAAATGGCAGCACCAACAATCACAGATGGGTCAACAACATTAACACTTAATGTTAATGAAGATTTAAAATCTTCAACAGGTATTAAATTAGTTTCTACTGTCATACCAGAAAGGGCTGGAGACATTTTACAATTTTTAGGAAGAAACAGTGAACGATTAACAATTGGTGGATTTACCAATCAACAAAGTGAAAAAAATCAATTAGTAACTTGGCGTAATGCAGGAACTAAGCTTACATATAATGATGATGAACACACCAATCTTTCTGTAAGGATTCAATCTTTTAGTTTTTCTTTAAAACCTGGATTAACGAATCATTATGAATTTGATTTGGTGTTGGTAGAGGATGTTTAGATGGCTAAAAGGGTTTATTTTGAGAATATTAGGAGATACAGTAACAGCTTGGGAGCTACAGCTATTGGTAGTCTTGGGGCTTTGCTACTTTTGTATCTTGCTGCTATCGGAGCAATTGAAATAACTGGTAATAGTGGCGATAGTACTTGTTCAGGACAAGCACCAGATTTATGTTATGCTTATATTAATATTTCTGTTAAAGAAGACATTTTTGTTTATCCTGAAGATTATGACCCTTGGGGACGTAACACTCCTATGATGTTTGAACCAGCAGTTGATGCTTGGTATCTTCAAAGACGATGGGGAAAAGGATGGCGAACATATCCATTACACGAAACTTGTAAAGGAACTTGGTGTGGTGGTAAGTACGGATTGACTAATAATAAATATAGCTTTGCTCTTAGAAAGGGAAAAGACTATCAGTTAAGAATTGTTGCAGTTAAGAAGAATCCTGAAGATGATATTAAATGGGGATTTGGAGACTTAGACCCGACTTGGTTTGGAATACAAGGAGAAGTAGGCAGAAGTGTTGAAGGTAAAAGTGCTTATTATGAGAAAGCTGGGTATGGTAGAATAGAGCAAACTCCACTCAATGCTTATGGATTAAAAGCTCCTTTGTCTTTGAATATTACTTCCCAATTTTCTGATTATAGTGTTAATGTAACCTTTGGAGGAGAAGGAGTATATATTAAAGACATTTTTATTTTTAAAACAATCAAAGTTCCCAGATACAATAAAAGCAATTACCATCAATTCCAATGTCCTACTGATGTGATTATAAACGGAGATATTGCCACTTGTACTGCAGGAGGTATTTCATATAATTATACTTACCATAGGGTTGAAAATAATAGAATCTATTTTGATAATGGAGGTCACTTTCAATTCCTTGAAGGATTTGATTCAAAGTTAGGATGGGAAGAGATTAATTCTTTGCCTATTGAAGATGTTTCTGATTCCCAAATTTTGTTAAACTTTACATTTAGAAAGAAGGGGGCAATTGAAGAGAATCAAATTCCTTATGTAATAACTTTACAAGACCAACATACTTCTCGGAAAGTATCTTTAACTGGAAATATCATTTATCAAGACCATAAAGGTGAATCAGTAAGATGAAATTTATTTTATTCTATCTTTTGTTAGTATTGGTGATGGTTTCTTCTGCATTTGCTCTTGATGGAACTGATGTTAAATTCGTAGTGAGTGAATGGAATTGTGATACTTTAGTAGGTAGTGAAGTAGTAGATACTATGAATCTTTCTAATATGACTGTTCAGAATACTGCTTCAACTGCTCCTGGGGGAGTAGGGGATAGTGATAAGTGTACGTTTCCAGGAGCCACAGATTGGATGGAAGCTGATGATAACATCTTATATGATATGCCTAATACTAATGCTGGAAGTTTAGAGCAATGGATTCTTGTTGATAATACTACAGGTGGTCAAACTTTTTTAGAGAAGCGTGACCCTGCTGAAAGTGAGGGAGATTATATGCTTCAGTGGAATACTCCTTCTGATATGCAGCAGTATATGTGGAGTGAGAAAACTCCCCAAAGTTGTCCTACTTTTGCATTTAACAGCAATACTTGGACCCATGTGATTGTTGCAATTCTTGCTTCAAATAATTCCATAGAGTTCTTTCGTGATGGAGTATCTATTTGTTGGACAGATGCTTTTGATGGCGATTTCGGAAATACTAATGCTGAAATGAGCTTTGGGCAGAATGGACAGAATGGAGGATATATAGATGGAGATGCAGATATTATCAGGGTGTGGAATAAAAGTTTACAACCTTTTGAAGCAGTAGCTGCATATAATTTAGGAGAGGGACTCTTAGTGCCATTTCAAGGAAATATACCCCCAACAATAAGTGCTACATTATTAAATACTACTGAGGTAGGTGGAGATAACAGTTCTGATGAAGATGTTACTTCGTGGGTAGATGCTACAGACCCTAACGGAGAGGCTATGCAAGCTCATATTAGATGGTTTAAAGATGATGTGGAGAACTTTACCCTAGCAACTGTTACAGCTATTGGAGACAATGTATTCAGTTTAGTTGATACATTAGCGAGTGGGAACTTAACTGCAGGAGATGTTTGGATTGCTATGATAATAGTAGATGATGGAGAAGAAAATGCAACTTCTTGGGTTAATGCTTCTATAACCATTGTTGCTCCTGATGTGAATGTACCTTCAGTTGGAGATAACTTTTCAATACCTCAAAGTCCACTTACTTATAATGATACAACTGTTAATATTGATTTCTTTACCAATGTGACAGATGATGTTGCAATAAGTACTGTGAACTGTGAATCTAATTTTACTAGGGTGTTGGCAAATAAATCAGCTGTGAATACTAATGCAGGAAATTACTCTTGCCAATATACTAACTTTGGAGCAGGAGATTATAAATTCAGATTATTTGCTATTGATGGAGTGGGCAAAGTAAATCAAACTGGGTATTCTTTTATTACAGTCAATCCTAGTGGTTCATTCTGTTACTTCAATTCAACTGGTAATCAAGCCAATGTATCTAAGTTCTTTATAAATTCTAGCTGTGCAGGAGAGAATACAGGTTCATTGTTTAGAAACGGGACTAATGTTAATGCTACTGAGAATGGAAACATAGGATTTGATTTACCAATAGGTGCCCACAATTATACTATCAACAATACTGTTTCCCAAAACTTTACAGGTAACTTTACTCAATTCTTATTAACAGCTTCATCTCCTTTAATTGTTGAAATAAACTTATCTATTAATGATAGAGTGTCTTCAGCTAAATTTGAATATGAAACTACTGCTGAAATAAGAGTGAATCAGAGTTGTGCAAGTTGTCAAATATGTCTTACTATAGAAGATACTGCTTTCGGAGGAACTGCTATTTGCAATACTTCAACATTCCTTGCTTTTGATTATGTGATTAATAATACAGTAGTAAAGAATTTTACTAACCCTACTGATATTACTTTATCATCTTCTGAATTGGTATGGATAAACAATACTGATAATAGGACTGATATTTATGCAATGAATATTAATCTTACTGGTTCAGGTAATTATCCCAAGGGAGTAAGGCTTGACTTTGGTGCCAATGGATATGATGAAATCATACTTCCAGGAAGATTGATAGGGGATGTCATTAATCAAAATGAGTTCTTATTTGATGGAACTAATATAATTAAGAATCTTACTTTCGGAGAGAAAGGATTAAAGACTATCAATGTTAATGTTTCAACCCTTAATAGGGCTAATATTACAGGGCAATTTTTGATATCTGGATTCGATGCAGATTTAGGAAATGAATTTAGCTATACTGAAGTATTCAATAACACTAATACAACTACTTCCAATATTAACTTATCTGGATTATACAATGCTTCAACTCCTAATGGTATTCTTGAAAACTTTGAAGTCAATGCTACATTGGATGATGAATGGACTCAAACCTTTACAAATGATATAGCTGCAAATAGAGATGGAAGCTGTGTTGGTGATGCAACTTATACCGGACCTACCTGTGACCAAGTAGATGATGGATGGCAAACTTATGGTGCTATTGTTTCCCATCAACAAAGTCTTTCTGGAGCTGCAACTCTTGAAAGAAATACTTTACCCTTTGATAGTATCAATAATATAACTTGGTTTGAATGGGATTGGCAAGTATCATTAACTACTATTTGCGATGTGGGTTGTTCATTATCTGCTTCGGCTACCGGAAGAATTAGTGATGGAACAAATGCCATAGATATCTATGCTCGTTCTACAAGTGGGAGTGGAGGTTCTAATGATGCTATTGAAAATATTACAGTAGTAAGGCAAAAGACTTCTAACACCTGGGATGTATTTGTTGATGGAGTTCCTGATAGTACAATTTCAACAAGTGCACTAGATAACTCTAAGAATTGGACATTTCAAACATACTTAAATTTAGTAGCTTTTGACTTTGGTGGGGGAGAACCTATTACTTCTACTGGAAGCATTAAATTAAATAGGATAAACTATGGGGGAATTTACCTCAATAGAACTAACAATGGTACTGAATACTTCCCTAATGGAACTGTTACTTCAAATGTCTTAAACAGTTTCCCAAGTAATATCTTAGGAGTTCAGCTTACAGCATTTGATGATGTACCCTCCGGAACATTTGTTGAATATTATGTCAGCAATACTAATGGTTCAGTTTGGACTAGAGCTGTTGATAGTGTTGGTGGAAGAACTGCATTTGATAGTGTAGGGAATACTCTTATGTGGAGAGTAAATATGAGCAATACAGATAGAAACATTACACCAATTGTATATAGAATTCAAACAGAAGTTATCCCTTCATCAGCTGAAAACATTACAGTAGATGTAGGTGGAGATGCAAACTATGAGTTTAACTTTAGTCAAGTGCTAAATTTATCCAACAGTCCACAATCGGTCTTTTTGAACACTTCACCATTAGCTGATTATATTGTTAGCAATTGCAATCAAACTCTTACTTGTTTAATTCCTATAGATATCATTACTGATAAAGCTGGAACAATACAAATAAGCTCTTTGAATATCAATCAAAGCATTAATCCTTTAGATGTTAATTTTACCTCTTCTCAAACTTTAGATAACATTACCATAGATACTACTTTCAATGATGGCATCTTGAAGATGGATGATTTAAAAATATTCTTTAGAGGAGATAGCAACCTAACTATTACTGCTACTTCAGATGCAACAGGTAACTCTTCATTTTTAGATAACAGTACTGAATTTAGTATGGTAGTGAAACATAGTAGATTTGATGCATTAATGAAACCTCCTTTAACATACTTTGAATGGTTATTTACTTCATACGAACAAAAGAATGTAACTCCTTTTGGACAGACTATAAGAATTCCAATTATTAATATAACAGGTAATGCTATGAGTGACCCTTTTAATATGACTATTCAAATGAATCAAACTATTGACACCTGTATGAATTTTACTTTTGGAAGTAATCATTCAAGATATAATATGAGTGCAATCTTTAATTACACTACTCCTGTTGCGAATCTTAGTAATGATGGGAGAATAGGATTATGGAATGAAGTTGATTTGAATTGTACTGGAAGATTAACCTCTGATGCAGAGTTTCAAATACGTCTAGGAAGCATTTGTAGGGATTGTGTTAAGACTTCTGACTGGAATGATACAAATATAGTGGTGATAGGATAATGCCGGCACGAAGAACTTCAAGAGGATTTGGAGCTTTTATATGGATACCTCCTACTGTATATGCCCCTAAATGGAAAATCACTGTTACTTATCTTGATAGTTCTACTGAAGATATTGAATTCGATATGATTAGTTGTTCAGTAACTAGGGGCATTAATGAATTAGTAGGAACTTTTGAGTTATCTTTAAACAATCATAATGGTCAATGGGTAGAGAAATTTCAAGGTAATGAGGCAATAGATATCTTTGCAGACTTTGGCTCAGCTACTCAGAAAATCTTTAGTGGATTTGTTGAAGAAAAGAATTTTCAATTTGGTGAGCAAGGTAGGACTTTAAAATTAACAGGTAGAGACAAAGGAGTGGATATGATTAAAAGAGTTGTTAATGCCTCTTTTGAAAATGCTTCACCTGAAGACATTATTGATTCTCTAGTAACTAACAATGCTAGCACCTTTACTTATACTAAAATTGTTACTGGAGCCACTATTGCTAACATATCCTTTAGAGATGTTTCATTAATTCAAGCTATACAGGATGTATTAAATCAAATATCTCATGATTTTTATGTAGATACTGACGGAGTGTTACAACATTTTCCTACAGAGACTGTTCTTAATGATACTGAAAGAATGGTTCATGGAGTGAATATGATTAACTGTAGTGTTGGCATTGATTATAAAGATATTAAAAATAATATTATCTTCTTTGGAGGTAATGCTGAAAGGAGTGCAGACATTCAATTCTTGCAAACCTTTAAAGATAATGGTAGCATTGGGCAATTTGGTCAAACAGATTTATTAACACAAGACACTTCTATTTTGAATTTTAATGATTTAAACAGCAGAGGAAATGCTAGATTAACAGTATCAAAAACTCAAAGGAGAGAGGGTGATGTATCTGGTTTAGGCTTACCCACATTAAATCCTGGAGATATGATAAGGATGTCTGAACCTTATTCTGAATTGACTGATAGATATCAAGTGCTTAGGTTTACTCATACTATTTCCTCCTCTTCTGGATTTTTAACTGATGCCATAATAGCAAAATATCCTAAGAGTATAGGTAGTCAATTGAGTATTTTAAATAAGAATTTAACAAACCAATTGATAGCTAAGAATCAATTTGGAATGAGAAATAGTTATGTTATTACATTCGATGAGAATCCTTCTATTATGAGCCATGTAGGAACTGAAGAGAGTGATAGCAATTTGCAATTAAAGGGTGGAACAATCGGTAATGCAACCTCGGCTATTAGAAGTTACGCTGAGAATATTACCCACGCTGAATTAAGATTTGATGGGGACAATTTAGGCATATCATCCTTTGAAGTCAGTAATAATAATGGTGTTAATTTCCAAACAATCATAGAAGCAGAAGAGATTGAATTTGCAACATCTGGAAAATCATTAAGAATTAAAATCAATCTACAAAGTGATAGTGATAATCCAAATCCAAGAGTTCATACAATGGGAGTGTTTGTACGATGATAGAGTGGAGTAAAAAGGCAATAAATCGATTGCATGAACCTGAAGCACATACTTTTTTATCTGCTTGGATGGATTCAAAACTTAAAGGAAGTAAATTGATTTATTGGAATTTAAGAAGTTTAAGAGTGTTCGATGTTCGGCAAGTATTTGACCAAACAAGAGCTGATGATGATGAACTAATTGCTTATTACAGTAATTTTATATTTGGTATTCCTCTTTGGGAAGATGATGAGATGGTTTTAAAGTTAGCTGATGCTGTTAATAAAAGAATTTCATATAAATATGATAGTGTTAATTGGGGAAAGATTGAATACTGGGCAAGTCCTATTGAGGTACACAGACGAAAATACGATGATTGTGATGGCTATGCAGTATTGTTAGTATATCTTATGGGTCTTTTTGGTATTGGTCCTTACAGAAGATATGTAAGGGCTGGATGGGCATTACATCCTGATGGTAGAAAAGAAGGTCATGCACATGCGGTTTATTTCAGTTATAAATACAATACATTCTTTGCTCTTGAAGGTAGTTTTTATCCTAGCAAAGTAAATAAGATGATGAACAAAACTCCTTTATATGAGAACGAATATTATGGCGACCATTGGTTTTTAACAAATGAAGAAAAGAGTTATGGTAGGAATTGGCTATTAAATTTCACAGGTGATATACAATGAAAACAGAAGCAAGAGCAATAATTAACATAGGTGAAAAAGGACTGGTGACAGTTACTCTATTGGTTAATCCTTCACAACTGAAAGAGTTAAAACAAAATGTTAGTGATGGAGACATATTCGTAGATGTTGTCAAAGATGATAACTTTACAGATGGTACAACAAACGAGGTGAAACTAGAATGAGTTTAGAACTATTAGCAATACCTGCAGGTATGGTATTAAGAAGTGTTGGAGGTTGGGTTGAAAATTCTTTTGAAGATGGTAAGATTACCCAATTTGAATTAATGCAACTTTTAGCAACAGTAACAAAAGGTACAGTAATTGGATTGGGTCTATATTTAGGACTTCCACTTAGTGGACTAGAAGCGGCAGGAGGTGCTATTACAGCAGACTTTTTGATAAATGCTTTGAAAAAGGCGGGGGCTAAATAACCCCTTCTTTTTTTTAAAAAGAGGTGTAAATCAATGACTAAGGAGAATAGTAATTCAAATGGTATTAAGAAATGGCAAATAAGTACTGCTGAGTTTCAAGGGTTTATGAAGGCAGAGATGGGTCATATCAGAGAAGATATTAAAAGCGTAAATACAAAACTAGACAATCACATAGATTCTAGTATCAAAAAATTTGGTGAACTTGAGGGTAAAGTTAAAATTGTAGAAGGTGCTTTCAAAGGAATTAAGACTTTGCTCGGAGTAGTTTTAGGCCTTTTTACATTAATAAATATGACTAAGTTATGGAGATGGTTTAGATAACTGAGGTGGTAAAAATGTATGTACTAAAGAAAAGCATAGCTGTATTGGATAAAATTGAATCTCACGGATTATTAGTTCAGAAGATTTTAGAAGAATTAGAGCTTTGCGTAGGAGAAATGCTCGGAAATTAGAATGTATCTGGTAGAGAACGCTGCTTCTCACCCCCCAATTATTGTTTTCTGCCAGATACCTATTTCTCTAATCCAAACATTTAAATAGATAATATATTATATATGCTATATGAATGGGGTACAGATACAAGTTAAGGACAAATATCAGAGTAAAAGTTTTACTATTCATGGACTTTCTTTGGACACACTCTATCATGAATTATTCTATTATGTTAGAAAGCTACATCAATATGATGACATTCAATTAATTTGTTACAAAAAAGGATTAACTAAAAAAGGGGAGGTAAACAATGACAAAAAGAAAACTAGAAAGTAAAGAAAGAGAGCTAACGGAAAAAGCTTTGGAGAAAACTATTAAACAAAACAATGTCTTAGTCAAAAGTGTTGAGATTTTAAAATTTAAGATTGAGAAGGAATATCCTCATCAGTTTTTATTAAATGACCAAGATGCTAGAGAGAAAGTGGATATGGGAGAAAAAACAATAAAGGAGAATGAGAATACTATTAAAAATCTGCTAGAGCAATTAGATAATGGAGTTACAAGCAAAAAAACAGGGGATGTGAAAAATGGTTGAATTACAAGGTAGCATAATAAGGCCTCAAACTGAGGAAGAGAAAAAGGATTTTAAATTAATTAAGTCAAGGGATATGACTGACCCTATGACTAAGTTCCAAGCACAAGCAGGTGCATTAGAACAAGAGTATATGGTAATTCAAAAGAAACCGTGGAGTTTCAAGTTAGCTTATGAAGATTTCAAAGACCATCTTTCTCAGGCGGTGAGAAAAGCACAACGTGGAGAACCTTCTAAAGACGCAGTGGACACTTTTAATTTCGATAAATATGCTGATGAGAAATTATATGTATTGCATAAGACTGCAATGTATAAAGAAGATAAGCTATTAGATGGAATGAAGCAAACAACTCCAGTAGGAATTGTTCAAACGTATTATCCTAAAGGTCACGAAAATTGGGAGATGGATATTACTATTGAATATAACGATATGGATAGTAAGGAAAGAGAAAAGTATTTGGGGAAAGAAAACAAGTCCTGAGTCTAAACACATGGGACAAAGAGAGGAGTTTGGTTTCAACTCCTTCTTCTCTCTTTTATTATCATATGGGGTGGTACAATGGCATTTTGGAATAGCAAAGAAAGAACAATTGTAAAACAAGCAAAGACTGTTGATAAAGTTTTAGCAGCTTTACAGATTCCCACAAGAGGAACAACAGCAGACCAAATAAGAGGAGCAGTTGCTTTGGAATTATTAGGTAGTGAGTATCCTACTATTGAAAAATATAGTAAGGCGGCATTTGTAAAGACTCAAGGTCTTGAAGTTATGGAAGATGTACGAAAGATGTTAGAGCAAGAAGGAATTCTAACAAAAAAAGCCCTCGAGTATAAACTAGAGAGTAAAAAATGATATCTGTGACAAAAATAATAGAATGGGATATGGGACATAGGATTCCTAACCATAATAGTAAATGTCGTAATCCTCACGGGCATAGATATAGGTTAGAACTAACTTTATCTGGTCCTTTAATTGAAGAAGCAAATGATAGTAGTGAGGGAATGGTGTTTGACTTTGGAGATATTAAGAAGTTTATGACTGAGAAAGTCCACGACCCATTAGACCACGGCTTTATGATATATTCTCAAGACTTAGAAATGCGATGGTTACGAGGTACGAACTGGAATGTAGTTATCGTCGGGTTTATACCTACCGCTGAGAATATTGCTAAGTGGTGCTTTGGTCAATTGAAAGATTGTTTCCCAAAAGGAATAACTATTAGCAATGTGAGAGTGTTTGAAACTCCTAATTGTTGGGCGGATTATAATGAAAGTAGCTGAACATTTTCTTTCAATACAAGGAGAAGGAACGCATATGGGAACTCCTGCTGTATTTTTAAGATTAACTGGTTGTAACCTTTTGTGTGGAGCTCCTTCTTTAAAAAAGGTAAAAGACAAAACTAATCAAAAGGAAATTGATGCTCAACAATCTAAAAAAGCTACTTGGACTTGTGATACGATTGCTAAATGGCTTCAGGGTGATGAATATAATGCAGTTTCTTTGCATAAGATGTTTCTTAGTTCTGGGTATCTTAAAGCTATTAAGAATGGGGCTCATTTAGTAATCACTGGAGGAGAACCTTTACTATATCAAAATAATGAAGAACTGCTTACATTTCTTGATTGGGTTAAAACAGATTGTAATGCGTATATTGAAGTAGAAACGAATGGGACTATTATGCCTACTGAGAATTTTGATAGATTTGTGGATTGGTATAATTGTTCTCCGAAGCTAGAAAATAGTGGTATGAGTAAGACTAAAAGATTTAAACCTGATGTGTTGAAGTTCATTAAGAGTAAATCCTATTGCTTTAAGTTTGTGATTTATGATATTGGAGATGTGCAGAATCTGAAAAAAGAATATTTAACCCTTCGATTTATGAAGAATGATAAAAACATATTTCTAATGCCTGCGTGTAACAATAGAGAGGAACACGATAGGATAAGTGAAGCTGTGAGTGAAATTTGTACTTCTGAGAAATTAAAGTACAGTCCTAGACTTCAAATAGTATTATGGAATAAGACTGTTGGTGTGTAAAATATATTTTTCCAAACATTTAAATATAAGTATGTTTATAATTATATAATTATGACTGGTTGTAGAGGACAGGTAAAATTACGAAAATTAGTTTCTAATAATAAAACTGGGGATGTATATGGGATTACAGTCAAGGAAGATATTGCTATTCATTTTTCGGGTGCTTATTTTACTCAAGAAGTGAGAGATGATTGCATTATCTTTACGAGTGGATGTCAGATGCAAAGAAAGGTGAACGATGAACAACGAAAAAGCAAATATGCTATGGTTAAGCGATAGTCCTTTTACAGTAACTGGATTCGCTTCGCAAAGCAGAGACTTAATGAATCGGTGTAGTAATTCTTTAAACAAAAATATTCTGGCTCATAATTATTTTGGACAAGATATAGCTCCTGGAGCTACAACCTCTGAAGGAACTGTACTTAACCCTAACTTTACCATTTGCGGTACTGGATTAAAACCTCACAGTCAAGACATTCTGCCTTTTAAAATCAAACAATTAAAGCCTAAGATATTTGGAATATTGTTAGATACTTTTATGACATACCCTTGGATATTAAATGTTGATTTTTCTCCTGCTAAGAGTTTGTTCTACTTTCCCTCAGATGGTGGTGCAGGGCTTCCAGTTGGCTGTGAGCAACTATTACAGAAATTTGATAAGTTTGTAGCTATGGCTAAGTTTGGACAGCGACAAGTAAAGGATTACTATGGAGCTAAGGTTGATTATATTCAGCACGGAGTTGATACTTCAATATTTACTCCTTTGAGTTCTACTGATAGACAACTTCTTAAAAAAGCTAGAGGGCTTCAAGATAAATTTGTAGTAGGTTCTGTTTGCAGAAATCAAGGCAGAAAGACTATGGATAGGTTGATTAAAACCTTTGCTAAGTTCTGTGTAGATAAGCCTGATACTATATTGTTTTTGCATACTGACCCTAATGACCCTGCTTCTGTATTTAGAATTACAGAGTTGATTAAAAGATATGGGATTGAGAATAGAGTGATGTTTAGTGGAATGACCTGCTTTCAAGGATTTGATTTAAAGCAAATGAATGCGGTATATAACTTAATGGATGTGTTTTTATTAACTACATCTGGAGAAGGTTTCGGTGTACCTATTGTTGAAGCTATGAGTTGTGGGATTCCCCAAGTGGTTACTGACTATACGACTACTCCTGAACTATTAGTTGAAGATGGAAAAACAGGACTACCTGCTAAGTTAGTTGGAACTGAAGAAATGAGTATGACAGAACTTTTATTAGACAAAGGGAAGAGTATGAAAGAAATTGATTTGTTGATTGATAATGGGACTTTCACAGGTAGTTGGAATGTCGAAAGAGGGCTGTGTGATGCAGAACACGCAGCAGAACAATTGACTAAGTTATACAATAGCGATAAGCTTAGAAAACAGTTATCTGTTGCTGGTAGAACTAAGGCTTTAGGGATTTATGATTGGAAATATCCTGTTGCTAAATGGAATAAGTTGTTTGAGGAGATGTCACAATGATTAATTTAGTTTGTTTCTTTTTTGGATGTAGGTGGAAACATTGCTTTGAAGTTGTAGGAAAACCCTATTTTTGTGAAAGATGTGGGTGCAGTAAAGTTGACTAAGCTGATTATTGCGTACATAGGGCAAGATTGTGAGAAAGAACTAGGTCTTAGTTTAAAGAGTGTAATCGATGTAGCTGACCATATTGTATTCGTAGATGGTGGAAGTAAAGATGGGACCCTTGAATTATTAAGACAATATCCTGACAAGATTCAAATTATACCCAATAAATATGATAAAGAAGATTTAAAAGCAAATGGCAAAGCAAGGAATATTTATTTACAATATGTTCAAGAAAAGTTTGATGGTGATTGGTGTTTAGTTCTTGACCCTGATGAAGTCATTGATGATATTAAAAAAGTAAGAGATATTCTCAAATCATTAAACAAAGATAAAGTTGATATTGCAAATGTGAAAATGCGTCATTTAATGAATTTTGTTAATGTTGAAGATGCTTCAAAGAAAGAGCATTTTGTACCATCAAGATTATTTAAAATTAATAAAGAATTTTATTATCCTGAAGTTGAACATTCAGTATTATCAACAAAAGGAGATGCTTTGGTAATTAATCTATTTGGATGTGTAATTTGGCACTTAGGATATGCAAGGAATCTATGGTATTTAAAGAAAAGATATGAAGAGCATTTGCAAAAAAGCAATATGCATACCCCAGAATACTTACATAAATGGTACCTATCACATATAGTAGGTGTATATCCTGTAAGAAAATTTGATGTGAACGAGTTGCCTATGTCAATCAAAGAAGAATTTTTGCCAGAACCCTTACAGGATGTTTTCTACTTTAATAAAAGACTCGACTTAGAAGGTAAGCATTATCATGATGCTGTTCATTGGAAGCATTTTTTTAAACCAAAGAAAGTATTAAGCATAGGTTGTGGGCCAGCTCACCGAGAATTTGTATTAGCTGAGTTCGGAATAGAGGTAATGGCTTTCGACCAGAGTCAATATGTGATTAATAAAAGCCCTTATGCTCATAAGAATTTAACTAAATGGGCGGCTGAAGTTCCTGATGGATTAACTGCACTTGAGAAAAATCAATTTGATTTATCTATTGCGTATGATATTCTTGAGCATTTAAAGGAAGAAGATGTTATTGAAACATTAAAAGAATTATATAAAGTAACAAAGCATTATTTATTAATCAGTGTACCAGTAATTGGAGACCCTAATCTTGAACAAGATGCTACTCACTTGACTAAAAAGAAAAAGTCTTGGTGGGAAAGTCAAATTAAAAAAGCAGGTTTTAAAGTTGTTCCAACTCCTGATAACTTTCAATATCAAAGTCAGATTATTATAGGTATGAAAATTATGGAAGTCTTGAAATGAAGAAAACAGAAATAAGAATTTATGGGTCTGCTAAAATACAGAAATGGAATATAGATAATTTATTAAAACAACTTAGACTACAACGTGCAAAATTCAAAATCTTTTATTGGTTATTGGAACCAACATTTTTAACGATAAGAATGAAAACTTCCAAAGAAGAAGTAAAAAAACTATATAATTATCTTAAGTTAGATAATATTACAGAGAATGAAAAACCAATAAGGGTAACTTTAATATGGAATTATGAAAATAGCAAATCTTATAAACAAGATATAAAAGATTTTGGGAAAAAAGCATTTGAAGTTTTTGAAGAAGCATTAACAAAAGTAACATTGTTTGGAAATTATACAAAAAAACAGAAAAAGGGAAAATATAACTTATGTATGAGTAAACTCATTCATTGTATTCTAAATTCTTATGGGATGGATTCTTATGATGAATTAGTTTGGGCTTCTCAATATACTCTGACTCGGGCTGGAATGGGACAAAACTTTGGAATATTTTCTAAAAAATATGGGAGGGAACTTGCTTTCGAATTAAAAAACAAGTTTAACAAAAAATGACTAAACTATTAATAATTATCCCAACAGTACCAGGAAATGAGGAGGTACTTCAAAAGTGCATTAAAAGTATTTTTAAAACCACAAAAGAAGATTTTAATATTGTAATTGGTAAAAACAATTTCATAGGTAGTCCTTATGGTTGCAATCAAGGACTAAAGTATGCTATTAACAATAAAGAAGTAGAACACGTTCTAATGATTAATGATGATATCGAAATGTTACCTGGATGGTATGAAGCATACAAAGAAAAACTAGATGAAGGCTACGATATAATTGGAGATAACGGAATGCATAGAAGACCAGGAAGGCCTAGTGAGCATATGGCTATGTGTATTGTTATGTTCCCTGCTATTACTGTTAGAATAGTAGGATTATTAGACGAAGGAATAGAGTTTGGAGAATGGGAAGACATTGATTATTGTATTAGGGCCAAGAACTTAGGCTTGGGAAAGATGTGTCAGCTTGAAAGGGCTTATTGCAGACACAAAGGAAGTCATACAATGTGTAAAATGAGCAAAGAACAAAAACAAGCAAATAAAGATTACTTTATAAAAAAGTGGGGAAAGATAAGTGAGATTTACGTATGAAAAAATTTAATGGAACTTGCCCCAGATGTGGAGATACTAAGATAGGTTTCAAAGCTCAGGGATTTGGAGGAGGAGGAGTACAAGCAGGAAGAATTGAAAAGAATGGTAGCGAGAAATGTTTGACTTGTCAAAGTGTAATAGGGGTGAGAAGAAGTGGATAAACTCTTAATTTGTATTCCTACTGTTCCTCAAAACAGAGAAGTCTTAATGAATTGCTTAGACAGTATTGGCAAAAATACTACTGGAGATTATGTAGTAGTAATTGGTATGAATGATTTTATTAGTTTCAGTTATGGATGCAATCAAGGAATGAGACTTGCACAATTTGATGAGGATATTACTCACGTTAGTATCTTAAATGATGATGTGGTTGTACTAAAAGGATGGAATGAAGCTTTGATGAATAAGATTAAACAAGGCTACGATGCAGTTGGTGATATGGGAACTCTAAGGTATGGTGGAAGAGACAAAGAACACTTAACTTTTTGGAATATTATGTTTAATGCAGATGTGATTAGAAAGATAGGAATACTGGATGAAGGGTTTAAACTAGGAGAGTGGGAAGATGTCGATTACTGTGTACGAATGAAAGAACTAAATATGAGGTTTGCAGAACTAGATGAAAAAGTGTGTCGTCATATTGGTAGATATACTACTGAAAAATTGCAATCCATTGATGAATCAGCTAACAGGGAGTTTTTTATGAAAAAATGGCAGCCTACTAAGTGGGCAGAGGTGTTTAAATGAATAATAATCAAAGAATATCAATAATGGTTCCAACTAGAGAACGGCCATCTGAACTTGGATTATTGCTACAAAGTCTTAGGACTCAAACTTATCAGAAATTTGATATTTTTATAATGGATGACTGTTCAGGGTCTCCTTTGAATCAATATCATTTTTTACAATGCTTAATTGCTAGACTAAAGATGGAAGGGCATAAAGTATTTATGAGAAGAAATCAGTTTATGTTAGGAGTTAGCAAAGTAAGACAGGCAATGTGTGATTGGGTTCTTGCGGCTAATAACAATCCTTTACTGTGTAGATTAGACGACGACATTATCCTGGAGCCAGACTATCTTGAGAAACTTCTGGCAGGAATAAATGATGGGTATGATTTGGTTTCAGGACTTACCCCCCCTATTATGAACCAAGAAATTATTAGAGAAAATAGGTTTGTTAAGCCTTTCATTAATGATGTGATACTTGATAAAGAAGGAAATATCCTTAAGAATGGAGATGATTGTGGGTATTGCTATGAGGATAGTGAGTTAATTCCTACTCCTCATTTTAGAAGCACAGCACTTTACAAACGAGAGATTCACGAAAAGGTTGACTATAAATCAAGGTTAAGCCATCATGGATATAGGGAAGAGCAAATATTTAGTTTTAAATGTTTACAAAATGGATTTAAACTAGGTGTTCATACTGGTGCTATTGTGTATCACTTACTTACTCCTAGTGGTGGAGAAAGGTTCTCTGACCAAAATCAATTAATAGCTTTCAATGAAGGCATCTTAAAAGATTGGACAGCAGGACAATTTGAAATGAAAGGAGACTTCATTCAAAAGTGGAAAGATGAGGTGGCACAATGAAGATACTATTTTCAGGAACAATATTTGGAGAGACCGGATATGATAATCATTGCAGAGGGTTAGTTAATGCTTTATATAAAATTAATCCTGAGATTAGGCTAGATATCCCTTTAAACGGTAACTGGCAAATCAAAGCTAATGATGCAGAGAATAAAATGATTCAAAGCACTGAAGAAAACTTTGATGTTCATATTTGTATTAATTTACCTACTATGTGGAATGTAATTAAGAACTCCTGGAATGCTAAAAAGTTTTATGGGTTCTGTGTTTGGGAAGGTTATAAAATTCCTAACTATTGGGCTAAGTTATTAGATATTGCTGATGGAATATTAGTGCCATCTATGCATACCAAATCAGCTATTTTTGAAACTATAGCTAATGTAGATTGTGAATTAAAAAAAGACACTAAAAAAATTCATTTAATTCACCATGGTATTAACCCTGAGATATTTTACCCTGCTGAAACTGCAAAAGACAAAAGGCCTTTTACTTTTATAGCAAACAAAGGGTGGAGAGGGGGATGGTTAGACAGAGGAGGCATTGGTTACTTAATTAAAGCCTTTGGAGAGGAGTTCAATGACCAAGAGGCAGTGAAGTTAAAAATAAAGATTAACAGCACTTACGCCCCTAATATGGACTTTGAGAAAGAAGTGCTAGGTTTAAAGATTGAGAACAAAAACCCTTCAAGACTGGAAATAACTAAAGACCAAGTATCACTTGATGAAATCAGAGATGAATTATACTGTAGAGGAGATGTGTTTGTTTGTACTCAATTAGCTGATGGCTTTAATTTAGGTGGGCTAGAAGCTATGGGTTGTGGCTTACCTACTCTTCAAAGTGATTTTGGAGGACAATCTGATTATGTTACTGAGGATAATGGTTGGCTTTTGAAGAAAGGGGAAATGTTTGAAGTAACCCATGATGTAATGTATGAAGGAATTAAGTGGAGAAAGCCTGATATTGATGAAATAAGAAAAGCATTAAGATATTGCTTTGAGAACCAAGAAGATGTAAGAAGAAAAGGAATTCAAGCATTAGAAGATACAAAACAATGGACCTGGGATATCTCTGCCCAAAAACTAATGAAGGTGTTGAATGATGAAAAGTGATGAAATTAAAGACCTTATTTCTTATGCCCATAGATGTCTAAGAGATATGATATTATTGTGGGATGAGAAAAAGCTAGGACAAATAAGATTAAAGACTGCAAATATTAGGCATATAGATGCTGAAAGAAAAAAATAATTTTGAATAGAATTTGAGGTGAACAAATGGAAGAAGAATATGAACCATTAATGATTGAGATTAAAGACAAAGTGAAGAAGAAATATACTTATGATGAGTTAGGTGCTAAATGGTAAGTAAGTATTATTGTAATAAGTGCGATGTTAATATGACAGGAGAGTTACTGATGGCAGAAAGTTTATGTAATTGTGCAGAGGAACATCTAGGAGCTTGTTTCTTAGGAGTGATTGTAGGAGTATTCATAAGCACCTGTATTGTAGGATTAACTTTAATATTGGTGACTTTATAATGAAGATTGAATGGTGGTATAAGTTAGGAATAATGTTGATAATAATGCTGTATCACCTTTACTTATACAAAAAGTTACAAACAATGCTAGCAAGATAACACAATGGAAGATAAAGAAGCACAAAAAGTTACAAAAAGTTACAATAAGTCAAGAAACTGGAAAGAGATATTAGTGATTGATTCTGGAAGCCCAAAAGAAGTAGTCAAAGATTTATTGAGAGTTGTTACCCAATAAGGGAGAAAACACAAAAGTTTAAATACAGGTATATTAATATAATGTTAATTAAATATAGAAAAAAGATAAAAACTTATCTGTCCAGGATAAGCAACTAACCAACAATGTATGAATGTTGCTTATTCTTTATAAAACCTTCCATTTGGTTATTTAGAAGTATATTAAAAAAATATTAAAGATTAATTAAAGACAGAGAAAAAAGGGAAAAATGGGTATAACCACTAAACTAAATCCTATATTAAATTAATATTAAATGATGAGGTGAGCAAATGAGAAAAATAGACCAACATAAATTAGCCTTTGAAAAGGCAGCAAAGACAATAAACTTCGATAAAATCATTTTAGAGAAGTTGGAGGAAAAAGCAAGAAATGAAGGAAGCACTGTTTCTAACATGGTGAACTTTTTTATGAGGAAAGTTGTCCTGAATGATGTATTGTATTACAAGGCCAAAGCAAAACACCACGCATTAGAAGCTCAGAAGTTTCAGTATATGAAAAATGAAGCTGAAGAAATGGATAAACAAGAATTGTATGAAAAACAATTGAGGGTGATACAAAATGGGAACAATGGAAACAGAACATAGGAGACTAAAGAAAGAGGAGGATATCAAGTTCTATAAGCTGAAAGAAAAAGAAGCTTTAAAAGAACTTCGATATTACATAAAAAAGGCTATGGAATTGGAACTAGAAATCAAAGCTATGGAAGATGACCGTATTGAGGAGTTTATGAAGGCACCACAACCGCCGAGTAAATTAACTTTGATAAAGGAGAACATACCTAAAGAAGGCATTAAGACAAAACACCTTTTAGGTATTTGTAAAAAGAAAGGCCTGACCGAAGATGAATTCGAGGATGCAATTGAGAAGCTCAAGAGAACAGGAAACATTTTTGAGCCTTTGCCAAATATGTTAAGGGTCATATGAAAGTAAAAAGGTATTGGGCGGTGCTTTGTCCCCATTGTGGACAGGCGCAAGGCATGGAAGTCAGAGTCTTGGACTCTGCTGTCTTGAAGTGTAAGTATTGTAATAATCGTAAGAAGCTGAGACTGGCTAGGCAATATGGTGTTACGGTTATCGTGCTAGGCAAGACAGATGATTGTAATAACCTACAACGGTTTATTATCGATTACCGGAAGAAAACAGGGCAAAAAGCCGAGTCTGTGCAAACAAAATTAATATAGGAAAACCTCTATTCGCCCTTTATAAAGTGAGAATTCTAGGGGTACAAGGCTTATATCCCCTTAATTTAGCTAGTAAAAATAGGAATGTTTATATACTTGTACTATTATATATATATAAGGTATTAAATATCTTATTTATTAAGGTATTTTGGAGGAAAACAAAATGGAAACAAAAGATTGGAAGAAAACTAAATGGGATGATGGTATTAAAGTATATGAGAATACCAAAAATTCAGGTTTTATATCTATGGTGGAAAATGTGAGAACTTATGAAATTACATTTTCACTCTATAAAATTATGAAAAAAGATTTGATTTTAGTAGAAACTAAAAAAATAAAAGACTGGATGCGTGCTTTAAAATACGCAAAAAAATATATGTATAACTCCAGTATTTTACTTTAGGAGGATTGAAAATGACTAGAAAAGAATATATTGGCATAGCCAATGGAGGAAAAACAAATGAAAGATAGAAAAGGAAGAGGTATTTTAGGCGGGGCAAAAATTAGAACACCTTCTGGTAAAATTGGTTATGTATATCAAACACTGCAAGGTGAAGTTCGTGTAACAAAAAAACCTCAAACTGGTCTTATGGGTTGGTTTAAACCAAAAGATTTAGAAGTGATTAAAATAAAGGAGGTTGCTTAAAATGGGAAAATATAGAATAACTTACAGCGATAAAAGGATTAAAGGAGAAACAATCTCTGCAAAAAATAAATTAGATGCGATGAATAAAGCACGAGATGCGCCTGGTGCTTTTTTTAAAATTAAATTATT
>Ga0098047_10000181_pt1 | contig 25193 bp, 17 predicted proteins | sample 12_taG_FD_92585 | JGI IMG/M metagenome (GOLD analysis project Ga0098047, IMG submission 92585) | Marine viral communities from the Subarctic Pacific Ocean - 12_ETSP_OMZ_AT15267 metaG | ecosystem: Environmental > Aquatic > Marine > Oceanic | place: Subarctic Pacific Ocean | collected 2015-01-16 | reverse complement strand
GTTAGATCCCACAACCTGGTAACTCTTTTCATAGTTGCCAATAACTGTAGAACCCGTTTGCATGCGAATGTTGCGAATATTTACTGGGCGTTTGGTTGTCTCCTCACGGAATCTATAGGCCGTGGGAAGGTGAGGGGCTGTAGAGCCCGTACGTGAATTCGGAGGCGCAATAATCAAAGACTTGGGGCCAACGCCCACAAAATCTCTAAGTCCTCCAGCAGTCCCGCCTGCAAATTCGAGGCGGAATCCTTCACCCCGAGTCAGAACAGTGTCTGTTCCCTTATTCAAGGTGGTGTGACGATAAAAGCGCCCTCCCACATATTTTTCTGTAAAGGGTCCCTGCAGAGGCCGGTCGGTATCCATTACAAAATCATTATGTAAATTAGTTATAAGGACCCCGGAGGCATAGTTCTTCACCACCTCTGCATTGTATCCCGTCGTAACCGACGAACTATACAAACTATAAGGAGCATGTCGCGGGCCTGCGCCAGCCGTGCCGGCACCGCCAGCGCTTGCAGAGAGGCCAAAACCCAAACGTTGCTTGAAGCTTGGATAAAAAACATCCGGAGTAAGAAGCAGTTTCTCTACACTACTACCTGAAGATACCAATATATTTTTGACGGGATTACCGCGGGTTGCAACGTTTCCGGCAAGGTGGCCCCATGATGCCGCGGCCCGGAAAACATAATTAACCACTGAGTTATGATGGCGCGCTACACCTCCAACAGCAGTTGTACCTTCAGCATTAAACTTAACAGGGGATTTATTCCTTCTATCAAATGATTCTCTAATAGATGTAATGAGTTTTGTTCGGTCAGACGTATCAGCTTCTTCCATATAACGGTGCCAATACATGTTAGTATTGGCGGGCTGGTCGCCGGGATCGGCGCCCAATGGGGCATGGAAATGCTTCCACGGTCGCACCTGTGAAGTGTTTGATGACCCCACCTGTCTCTTGGTGAACGCCGTGTTTGTAAAGAAGGCGCTTCCCTGCGGGAATTCATCCGGAGACGCTAACGCCGATTTATCTCCCGCCATGCCCCCCATAGAAGCAGACGGATCGGAATCTCCTGTCCTCGCTAAGAAGGGGAATTTGCGTTGGTACTTTGGCCTCTCTAGAACATGATCTTCAATAATGGTTCGAACACTTTCGGCCATATCCGCCGAGGCAGGAACAAGCTGCATAAGCATTCCCGAGAGACTCGAGTCAAACCACTTATAAAATTCATAAAATTTATTAAAATCTAAATAGGGATTTTGTACCTTCCGAAAAAATAGCTGTTTCAGAAACTTTAAAGATTTATACTCAGGGCGCCACTGATTAAAAGGATCACCTATAAGATTATTAAAATCCCGCAAAGTAGCGAAATAATTAATCATTTCCTCTGAAATAATATCATACATGCTCTTTTCAAAGGCGAAATAATAATTTACGGGCCTAGAGTCCGATGTAAAAACATCTTGATCTATGGCCCCGAGGACCTGGATCATCTCATGAGAATAAATATTCTCGGGCAAGTTTAACTTAGATGCTACAACAAAATCTTTATCAATAGCAGTTGTCGAGGAAGTCGCAAATAAATCGCCTCTTGCCGTATATTGAGGGTTTAAAATTTTTCCTAGCGCATTAAAGGACGCGCTAACGGTAGATGTACTTGAAATTAAGGAGCCCGAGCTAAGATCCGGGACGGTGAATCGGCCGGCTGCATTAGATCCAGTATTCGTTAAAAACTCCCAATTAAATACCAAAGTATCAAATTTACTTATATCACCATAAGAAGCCGAGGGGCCCCGCGAGGCGCCGGGGCCCGAGCCCTGAAGGCCCGGGCTGAAAGGATACGCATAGAAATGGGGATGGGATAATCCATGGTTTTCTGTATCAAGAATATGGCCTCCCAGCGCGCTGTCAGTCACATAATCCAGCCAAAAACGGCACGCATCAATCTTGACGTCCGAGAAAGACAGCATGCTTCCCGTAAAGTTTGTTCTATGGGCGCCTATATAAACTCTACGACTGCTTGTTATAAAGGTAAGAGGCACAGCAGAAACTGTCTTAGAAACCGTAAACTGATTAAGAATTTCACCCGCCTCAGCTTGAACACCATGTAGTTCTATCGTATAACTTCCTGTTGTACGGGCTGCAAGTCCCGCTGCGTGGATGTCTGCGCCGGCGACCAAAGATGAAAGAGGGTACTTTTCAGGTTTTATCCTTACAGCAAGATTCCAGCGCGTATTGTTATATACATCTTCATAAAGTTCTGACGTAAGATAGGGCACTTTACCGTTGGTAGAACTAGTGACCACAAAACGTACATTATCAGACTGTATTTCGTCTCGAACAGCATAAACCTGAAAGTTAACTCTATCTGTGCTAGCCCAGGTTGAGTTCGTACCGGGGGAGCGCTTCCCCACACCGTGTACCCCGAATAGAGAAGAACTTATTACATTGGTACTAATATAATTATCGCTGCTTTCCTCGCGTTTGAGAGGAAACAATATTTCAGCTTCTAAAGTGATGGCGTGGCCATTGGCAAGCCCCGTGCTAGATGTAATATAGCCTACTGAATTGGCATTAGAGGCATCTGTATAGTTATAAACAACTCCATATTTATTATCTCCTGTATTAAAGTCTACAAAGCGCTCGGCAACCACCACATTGCGTCGATCACTTTGGAGTTCAAACTGTACATCATTTGCGTACATATTAAGTTTAATAAGCTGATCATCGATACCAAAACAGCGGATGAGGCTCCGAAAGGCCTTTTCGGTTCCTTTAGATTTGTATATATAAACCAAATTATTATAGATGTTGGTGTAGATAATATTTTTAATCTCTTCGATGCGCTTTTCAAAGACCTGAGTTTCATTTCTGCTCGCGAGAGTCTCCAAAATACCTGCATCAATAAAAATTTCGGGGGCCACAAATCCATGTGCGCTCAACAACCTTTCCGCAAAGGGAGTGGGTTGTTCGCTTCCGCTAACATAAACAACGTCCTGTAGGCTGCTTAAATCTTTAATTTGCAGGTGCAAAGTATCAAAATAGCTAGCCATTATTTGGGTAAGTTTCTTTAACTCACCATCGCCGTCGTTGTCCTCGTCAATAATCCATGAAGGCATCGAATTATAGATAGCAGCATTATTATTGACATCATATGCGGACCCACTAAATTGCAATTCGGCCAAAAGTGCCTTAACGCTGGCGTGAGATTCATAAATAATTGGATCTTTATACTCCTTTATGGCCGCCTTAGAAAGTACAATCGCGGAACCCGTATTTCTCGAGTTGACGGTATAACCAGTCCACGCGCCATTGGAGAATCTACCTGAATAATCTAAAACCGTACTGTCCAAAGAAGCAGTCGTACTAATTCCTTCATTAAATTTAAAATAGACACCCAAACCAAGATTGGCACTAATTTCTGTTTGGATAAATGGTTCGGGGTCCGTATTTACACCGCCGCCCACCTGTGTAAACCAAAATCGTCCAATCTGCTGGGATGTTCTTTGTGTCTTCCAAAAGCGGAATTCATCTAAGGAAGCGGAAAGTTTTCCGGCGGCGGCGGCCGCGGTCCCTACGCGAGGAGTGGTAATAAGAGCGCCGAGATTGGCTCGTAAATCTTGGCCTGATATGTCATTTAACGACCCCATTCCGCTAGAGGATATCTCTTGATCCCTGTTAAGACGGCCGTCCACATAAAAGCGACTCCTAACGTTAGTGTCCCCCTGTTTTAGTGTGATGGCATAATGGTGCCAATTACCATCAGCCACAGATCCAGTAGTAGTGATTGCAGCCGTTGCAATAGTTTGTTCAAAGAACCCAGTATTTCCAGACAGCAGAGTGAGCAAGAAAGGTTGAGAGCCGGAAGGCAACCCATCGCGGCGACCAGAGGCAGTTAACTCCAAACGGAGCCTCGCATAGTTGCTGGCTGGCGGTGTTACCCCATTCCAGAGATCAAAAATAACTTCCTTTTTGGTGTTAACGCGATTAAATGCATCCTTCTTTAACCAAAATTCTAAGGAGACTCCCCGAGAGGCTATGTTCATTGCCAGATTAGAGGCACGATTCTTCGACGGTTCATAAACATTTGAGCCGCTGAATTGGGTGGCAAACGGGGTTACCCCATTGGGATTACGATTCGGACCACCTTCAACATAAATATATTCATAGTCATCTGAAGAGGCGGGGATGCCATAACCATTAGGAGAAAGGGCCGTGGGGGTTCCCCACCCGCCGGCAGAAAAAATAACATATCCGTTGGTGCGCGGATACCGGTTCTCGTATATATAAAGATCTATATAAGTGGAATTATTTTCCCACTCTAATCTTTCTTGAAGTGATCCATCATAAGGAAAGGTTTGATATATCCGCTTAATGGCTTGAGTATAATAATCGTAGGCACGGCCATAGCGGGCAAAATTCTTGGGCTTCGCAAAATCGGTATCCGGAATGTACCGCTCTTGTTTAATAATATCTTGTTCATGGTATCCCGGGGATTCCACATTAGAAGATAGTTTTTTAGCTGTTATGCCGGCTAAAGATTTAACATCTGATGCAATCTCAAAATATTTCTTAATACTCATATCATTCTAATTATTCTTTAACTCGAAATTTAAACGCCTGTGGTTGCTCTTGCCAGTCGCCTATACTATCATTATAATAAGATAATTTCATCTCATACATGTAGCCTCCTTCTAATAGCGACATGTCAAAGTCAAAATAATTTCCCTCTTTATCGTAGGATAAATAAGTGCTGTATTGTGAGCCAGTGCCGTATGGAATAGCATTCCAGCCATCGGTCACGCGCCGAATGTTATAAGAAGCACTTTGGATTACTTCAGTAGGATTGACGGCGGTAGAAACCGTATATAAGGTAGGATTCCAATCTTTATTCCTTACAAAAAATCTAAAGCGTGTTTTATCTTTTCTAGAATAGGCTTTTTTAAGATTTTTGCAACTAGTGACCCTTGTAAAGGTAGGCGCAGACGCGTAGGTGGGCATTAGTTCAGGAAAGAAAGAACCGGTATAATAGAGAACGGTACCACTATGCCACACATCATATATTTTTTGCAACGGTGTGGCGGCAGCCGTGAGTGCTACATCTACATAATACAACCCTCGGCTAGTGTAGCTCCCTGTTGCATTAACATCATTATTCGCGACTACATCACCACCTATGGGCAGTAGAATTTTTGCACCCGTGGGTGTAGTAGCAGAGCCCGAATAAAAAGAAACACGAATATTTCCAGTACTAACTTTCGGAATATTAACGAGGCGACCGCGAATATAATTATATAAATATAATCTATTAAGATTATCAGCTGCAGGAGCTAACGAACTAGAATAAAAGCAATTTTCTCTATTATCTAAGACCCGAGAGTCCCAACGAGCTTCTATAAGGGGACGCTTAAAAAAGAACTCTGTAGAACGAGAAAAAAAGCGCTTCGTATAAAAAGATTGTGCAGCGCCCACTAAATTCTGGAGAATGCCGTTGGAGCCCGTATATTTCATATAGGCTTCTTCGCTAGCTGTTAAGTGAATACCAAAGCCATAATTTGTATAGGTCCCGGCAATCCATCTCTCGACCAAGTTGCTAACATTAAGTTCAACATTTTCATAACCTTGTGGGAATACAACTTTATAGTTGTTAACCGTACGATAATCTCCGCCGGCAGTCGTCCAAGAAGTTGAACTATCAGATTTCATCCAATTGGCAAATCCTAAATCTTTATAATTATCCATATCAAGACCCGTTCCTTCAACCCAAGATCGGGAAACGGGCGTCACCATTAATGTAAATCCTTGGGGCAACGTAAATGGAGTCTTAGCATTAAACAGTTTCAAATAAAATGAAACGCTTCCGCTTGCGGGAATTGTACCGGCGGTTCTATCGGCAGAAATTTGGGCAATCGGAAAATCAACAAGGACGCGTGATAATTCTTGTGTCTGGCCGGCCGATCCAGATTCTTGTCCATAAATGGAAAAAACCTCTAACGAATCGGCATATCCCATATTAGACCCCGATCCGCGCGTGATCAGATTTGCTTCGAACGCGTTGACGATGGTAGTATCGGCGCTAGCGGTATAGCGTGCAATCGCCATTATCTAACGGATCCTTGAATATCAACATTAGCAAACTTGAGTTCGAAAATCATATTTTTTTCTGCCAAAATGTAGCGACCGTCAGGCGTCATAGCTTTCCTAAAATCATAACTAACTTGCGAATAGGCAGCACCGTAGCGTTGATTTATCGACAAGTCTACCACATCTATAATACCATCCACTTTCTGAAGTACTTTATAAAAATCACTTATCAGGATAGACTCTCCGATATCGTATTGATTTCTAAGAAGGTAGATGCGCAGAGCTTCGGTCGCTTTAGAGAGAACCGTATACCTGTTTGCACTTGTATCCAATGCTACCATATACTTGATGCCAAAATTAACGATAAGGCCATCGAGGATATCTACAGTATCGTTCATAATTTTATACTGTAATAACCAATTTTTTAAATTATTCTTTATGGTAACGTTGGGGACTGTTAATTTTCCACTAGTATTCTCAGCAACCACATAAATATTTAAATTTCTCTTGAGATCGTTAAAATCTCTTATAACGGCGGCGCGTTTGATTGCCCCATATTTGACAGGCATCCCATAACAAATGGCCTGATAATCTTGCGCTGTTACGGCTCGGTTTTGAGTGGCAAAATAACCAAACACGCGTTGTTTAACTTCATCAGACGTTGGGAGCGAAACATCCCCGAGAAAGGGCTCGTCATTTGATACTTCCACAGACGACATCACGGCGCTTCGCTTTGAAGAGATAAGAGCGCCCTGGTTAGCAAATCTAAAGCGAGGCTTGTTGAGAATGGTAACCGTACGAGCGGCAGTATTTACATCCTCTCTTAAATTAACTCTATAACCAATTCTCAGAGTAGTATTTGACGGCGCAATACCAAACTTATCCGTGGTTATCAACTTTGTAGGATCAAAATTTATATCAGTAACGTAGTTTCTTCCGTTCAACTCAAGCACCAAGTTGGAAGGATCTATAACTGATTCAGATAACAACTCCGAGCTAGACCCATACCCAAATTGGATATAGGCATTGCCCTCGGGGGTGCGCTCCAGGGTGAAGCGGCGCGCGACGGGAACAGCTTTCAAAAGGTTCTTAACCGTATTGTTTGTCGCAGTGTTTGAATTAGGAACAGCTTTGTAAATGGTATTTTGGGAAAGATTATCAACCTCATAATATTCATGACCTTCTGAATCAGTCACAGTTAATATTTCAGCTACATTAGAAGTCTCAAGACGAACTCGCAAAAAGCGCTGAAAGTCACCAACGGTGCTTTCTTGATAAGCAACGCGGCCTGAAACTGCCGTCCCTTGGGAACGAATTATATAGCTGCTAGGCGAACCCGTCGTAGAATCTATTTTACCAGCTACAACTTGATTACTTGTCTGTGCAAAATCTACATCTTCTGTCAACGTATACGTCCCTCCCCCCGTAGAGGAAAAGGTGGAACCCTGCTGAAGCCGCGGGGCGTAGGTTAAATCGACGCCGCCGCCGCCGACTTCGGAGGGGATCTCTATATAAAAAGTAAGTAAACCATATGCAGAGGGGCTACTATTAATTTTAAATCCCATCTGTCTTGCAAGTCTAACCACATTATTATATTCAATAGCCGTGTCTAGAAAGCTTTCGTTTGTCTGATAATCTAGGTAAAAAGATAAAATGTCCCCCACATAGGCTACTGTATCCAACATTAAGGACCCAAAAGATGCTTCATTAAAATCCTGATATGTATTAGGGTAATACCTTTTAGCGTAATTCTCCAGGTCTTTGCGAATAGATGCAAAATCGCGACTCGTATAATCAATTGGTTGTAGTTTTTTGGTGCTCATTTTGAAACCCTCGTTTATTTAGGCCACACCCACCGTAAGTTCAAGACTCGCCACGATTTGTAGGGGCACTATTGTAAAGGAAACGGTCATGGATAAGTCGTGGGGATAGAAGTCGGGGTTGTTCTCGGGTACCCCAAACTGGATGTTGGTAATTTTAATATAAGGCAAATAAATCTTAACCTGTTGGCCAATTTTCTCTCTTATTGCGCTATATGTAGTTTCATTATTCATTTCAAAAAGATAAGTTTTTAACCCCACCCCAAAGCTTGGGTCCATCATCTTTTCGCCCGGGGCTGTCAATATTAACATTTTTAGATTTTGTTTGGCTAGCTCATAAAACGTAATATTTAGAGCGTAGGGCCCAAAAACTGGACTTAATGTCAATGGCAACGCAACCGATAATCCTGAACTCATGTCTCACTACTCCTCGTCCGCGGGGGCCGGTATATCGATTACCTCTGGTATGGTAGCACAACCCTCGGGATCTGTGGGTGGCGCGTCACTTACATCCTCGGCATCATCGTCCCCGAATTTAATTAGTCCTAATAACAAATAAATTAGCCCAAAAGGAAGAGGAGGAATCATCAATAAGCCCGAAACTGTGCCTGTAAAATCTACCCCAGTTTTCTTTATGCGTGGAAAGAAGTTCTTCGGCACCGAGTCCTGGCCGTCTTCGAGCCCCTTCATCACGGCGTCTAGAATACACAAAATGAAAGTCAATAAATCCTCTCCATCGACGCCGCGGTACACGTCAGCGGCATCGTCGCCTTGCGTCTCTCTAATTGCGGTCCTGGAGGTTTCATTAATAGTCTCAGCAGGAGTATCGAGTGCTGTAGACAATTGATTGAAAGCCTTCCCTGTGCCCATCTTGATAAGCTTCGATATAGCAACGTGGGGATCAATTAGTTCACACAATCCTTTCAAAATATTAATTGGTGCCATAAGCAACATCTTCAGAATAAAATCTCGGGCGGCCGCGGCCGAGCCGGAGCCTTGACCTAATTGGTTTGCTATAGTATTTTCAACCGCGGGTCTTGAAAGATTCGGCGCTGGCCTGAAGCCCTCCTCGCCTTTAATGGTTGATATTAAAATGTCTAGGGCAAGATTATTGGGGGCCAGAAACGCCTCAGTAATATTTTGAAAATATTTACTCGTAAGATGAAAGTTGTGAATAATCGGCACAAAAGTAATAATATCCTGATTAAAGGTGGTTGAAAAATATTTAATGTATTCTGATCTTTCTACTAAAACGTCTACTTCGTCATCCGTTAGCATCTGAAGCTGAAAGCTTTCGAATGCGCCTGCAACTAAAGCGACTTCTTCTCTTTGGAGGGCTGCTTCAAGCAACGAATCTCGATATTGAAACATCATCTCAAGAAGTGCAAGGCCGCGGGCCACATTTCGAATTATTGTCCAGCCCTGCTTTTGGTCAATCCTCCATGTATCCCTCGACTCGCTGCGCGCGGCTTCCCCTAGTCTTGTGGTGTACATCTGATCGTGCACGTACGCCAGGCGTTTCATAATATTAACTGGAAGAAGCCAGTAGGTGGGGTCGGAGTTTCCATAAGGGTTCCCTGGATCGCTCGGGGGGCCCCAGTTCGGGATGTCGGGGTTAAAAACAAAAAGGTCCGGAGTATGGCGCCCCTGGGCATCTTTGTGCTGGGCTGCGATGGGGTGTTGATACTGCTTAATAAAAGTAGTTTTGGCGGTAGCACTCGTTCCCAGGAGCGGCATTTCTTTCGTCATCCCGGGGTTGGAGAAGCCGGGCTTCAGGCCATCGGCCTTTTTAAGGAGCTTGTTGGCTTCTCTCAGAATCCACCACCATCGCTTGCGGTGATCGCCATTCCTATCTCCGAGATCTCCGATAGGATTGGGCCCGGTGCGCCATAGCCTACCGCCGCGGTGGTAGTCGTCTACTCGATTGGCCATCCACAGGGCGCCGCCGGCGGTGGCCTGGTCGACGGCATATGTGGGGCTTAAATATTTAAGTCCCCCATGGTAGGCGTCGAACCAAAACTCTGTAGCATAAGTTTTAGTGGGCGCCGCCGACCAGGCGCGCTCGGAGCGGTCGCTGACGCGAAGAAGCTGGTCCATATTGGTGCCGTGCAACATTATATTATAGGCGGTCCTGGCGCCAGAGGCGAGGTCCGCCGGGAATGTAGTGGCGCCGCCCGCGGTGGTCTGAAAGCTCTCCGGATTGTCTTCGAACAGATCCTTGAATACCTCGGACGTTGCAAGAGGCAAAAACCGGTAGTTCATCAATTCTTCGCTTGTTCTCTCAACCATAATCTTTAGTCTCCATTAAAAACCGAAGTTCCCGGGGCCGCCACCGCCGCCAGTACCGCCGGCGGGTGGTGGCGTGGCGGGGGGTTCGTAGGGAATAGAGCCGCCCCCCTCACCACCGGTGTCGACGCCGCCGAATGTGCCGCCGCCAGTACTGCCCGGGCTTGGCGGCCCTTCGGATTCGGGGGGACCCGGGCAGTACTCGCCGGTGGGAACGGTGCCCGAAAAGCGAAAAAGGGCTACTAGATTTCCAGCGCTCTCGCCATCAGCGGTGTCTTTAGTGTGATAATACCACAGAATTATGCGACTACGTGGTCCAGGACAACGGTCGCCAATCCTTTTGCGGGTAAAAAAGACTTGGTATGTTCGCGGCGCTGATCCAAAAACTAAAGGCACAATACCGCGGCGGAGCTCGGTGTCTGTGGCAGTGGGATCTCCCCCCAAAACCTCCAGGCTGTCATCGTCCACATTATAGGTGGGAATACTTTTGAGGAAAGCTTTTTTCATTTGCACAGGGTTTCCATCAGGGAGGGCGGTTTTAATAGCATTATTAAGTTGGTCTCCGCCCAAAATTAATCGGTCAGATATTAAATAATCTAAAATTTCATCAAAACCAATGCCCTTATCAGTCATCGAGAACGTGGTACCAACTGGAAACACTATCTCACCTTTAGCGTTCTTGATACCACCGGCCTCGATGACGCAGTCTCGCAGCATTTTTTTATTAAAATATCCCGTTAAATCACGCCTTATCATGCTTTCGCTAGCGTTTGTTGTCCCTGCGAAAAAATTAAGAAGTGCGTTAGTTATCTGACTTCTTAAAAATTTAAAGATAAAGTTGTTGGGATCCGCGATCAAACTGTCCAACTCAAAAGCCGCAAATACAAATATATTTTTCAGAACAATCTCGGCCACATGAATTTGGATCACCAATAAATACATCCCTAGCTTAATCATATTTCGGATTCGGATTCTTTGAGGTGTCGGGGGCGTATCTGGGCAACATGACGCTTCTAAATATTCAGCCAACATTTGTTCCAATATAGTGTCCACCCCCAATAAATCGGCGACTTCTTCAGGAGGACAGTTTTGATTAAGATGAAAGAGAGTGAGGGATTGAAGGGTGGCTGCATCGAACACTCCATTTCTTACAAGATAGTTAATCATATTGTCAACCAAAATGCCGTAAACAATGGGAAAATGTTTGGCTTCTATATCGGCAGCTTCGGTGCGCCCGGGCGAATGAGGCGCAGCGCCCTTGGCTGTGCCAACTGGGACCCCGCTACCACCGCCCGGCACAATGCCTCCAAAGGCATCCACAAATTGTTTTATATAAACGTTTTGAGCATGGTTGACCGGAGTTTCAAAGGCGGCGGCGCCGGCGCTGGCGGCGATATCCACTATAAAGCGATCTTTGGGTATAAAATCTCCAGCTGATTCAAATTTCATATACACATTTGGATTGGGTCCGTATTGTGTAGACGTTGCTTCACGTGGATATACAATTTTAAGATAATTTCTTACTACGAGGAGATCGGTGACTTCTACGTCCATCACCTGATCGTAAATATATTGAGCAGCATTGTCGGGAATTGCATCGTCACCGGCGCCTCCTAGGAGCGGCCCAAGAATGCGCTCCGCTTTAGTAACCTCGTCTGGTACGGCAATCCGTATAGCGCAATCTCCTCGTTCGAGGTGCTCTCGCTTAAGTATGAGATCATTGATTATGCCCCCATACGTGGCGCTCGGCAAGAGGCGCCCTTTAATACGGGGATCGGTGAGCCACTGTTTAACCGCGCCCAACATTATCGGATTCATCTCAGTAGGGGGTATTTTCTTAATTCTACTTGATGAATATCTAAGTTGGGCATAAACCATGGGAGAATAAGTCGAAAAAGGCTGCCACCCCTCAGCACCACCGTAAACAGGACTTAACGCAGCTTGCCCAGCAGGAGTGTTGACATAGTAAGGTTCACCATCGCTTTTATTTATTAATAGTCTATAAAGTATTTTACCCACTAACTTGGGGACACTGTCGGGGCACGTGGGCAGAGGCGCGCCGGGGTCGAGCGGCGGAGGAGGATCTGGCGGATCCTCCGGCTTCTCCCAAGAAATCCCATCGGCGCCCACGCCGTGCGTTCCGGCGCAGCCTTCATCTCTTTCAGTCGTCAGGCCCAGGAAGCTCAACTGCTGGATTCTGGCCTGGTCTCTGCACTCTCCAGGAGCGCCCCCCATGTTGTACGCATGCGACTGTAAATCATAAGCCGGGAAGGAGGCATCTGTGCTGCCAGCACTGTGTCCTTCAAATAAAAAGGGAGTAGATGAGGGAAAGTTGAAGTTAATTTCAATTGGCTTATAGCTACCATCTATAATAGGCAGCGGCTGGTCCATGGACCCGGTGAACTCAGCGGGCGAAAGGGAGCCAGAATAAGGGCGCGAGTCGTCTATAAGGGTAGAATTATAATGGGTAGGAATAGATACAGTAGGATAACTATAGTTAATCTCTCTTATATCAATATAATCTACAAAATCCCAAAAAAATCGGTCATTGAATTTGTAAGTAGTAAAAACGGGAGGGCCGGGGCCGGGATCGTAATCCCCCGACGCAATACCTAGCAACGAGTTTCTAACTTCCTCGATCGACTCCGTAAATGCCGGGGAGCTCATTGTATCCGACACCATATTCGTCACATCAGCCCCCATCTCCATCGCCATCGCCGCGTCCAGGCCGAGAAGACTCGGTAGATCAACCGGACACTCGGATAAATCATAGTCGGCAATTTTATCCAATGCTTTGATAATCTTACTCAAAATAGCTTTATCTATCTTGGGCGGCCAGCCATTGTCGGAATAATCAACATTGGCCGCTTTAAGATTATCTAGAAGATAGCCGCCGTCGGGTGCGGTCATCGCCGGCGATAATAAAATAGTTTTAAGGGATTCGGCAGATTCAATAAACTGCAATTCAACCAATTCTGCCAGCATATTAAAAGTTTCTGGGACTGTCACGGTAATCGTCGGATCATTAATAAAATTTTCCCGATCGGGACAGTCTAAGTTAATCTCGGGGAAATTAAGCTGTATTCCATTTTCCGCAAGATCCATAAGTTCTTCTAGTTCCTCGGTTGGCATATTAGCGGGGGTTAAACACAAAGAAATATTTTCTTGATTAGCGACATAAACCTCATTGGCTATCTCATTGCATAATGGAGCCACATCCACAAATTGAGATGTTTCATAGAAAAAGGACATCACCTGTGACGGGGTGATAACCTTCGTTTGAAAATAAGGTACTATATCATAATCTTCATTAAAATCAATAACCGTTTCTAATAGATCGGGACTGACCGCCGAGCGACGCGTAAAGAGAATACAAATATCCATTGAAGTGAGAACACTCGATAGTGAAAATAAATAATCTGTTATTTCTTGAGGAGTCAGACCACGTTGACTTGCTATATAGTCGAGACTACTGGGGCCCCCAATATTAATATCTTGAGGTGGTATTAAATCATTAATATCAGTGTCCCCCACATCTTCGGCGCGAGGGTTGTTGAGGGGACAATTGTACTTTAATAAATCAGAGAGCTTTTTGATAATTTGTAACACAGCTTGTTGCAGAGAATCAACAATAATTTTCAGCATAGCTTTCTTAAATTCGCCCTTAATTGCAAATATAGGGAAGTCCTCTTTACTTATAAAAGGTTTTGATATATCTGCAACAGCTGGAAGATCGGGTGGGTAATACATGGACGCCCGCGAATTAGTGAGAGTCTTCGAAATGGCATTCGCAATGCGACCAACTGGTATAGCGGCACCAAACAATAAACAAATCATGGCTTCTTTCGCTATTTCTTTAATGCCTAGTTGTTTAAATATAAGATTAAGAACGGGATTTTTTTCCATCAAACCCATCGGTCCAGTTTCGGCAAGATTAGCGACTACATCAGCAACTTTCTTAACATTATCCATCGCTTTATCTTTTTGTTCCGCCATAACAGCTTTAAAAATTGCCGGGTTGTCGGCGATTCGTAATTTTAGCGCTTTTAATTCGGCGGAGCTAAAAGCCGTTTTAAAACCCTTCTCTAATTCTTCTGTATCTCCAATATCAATGAAGTCAGAGGAGCCCATAGCCTTGGCCGCATTAATAAAGGTATTACCGAACTCCCTTGGACCGTGAAGAGGATTTTGAGGATTAAAGATAGAAGTGATACCACCCGCGCCCGTGTCCGTCGCCATCGTAGCCCACTCAGAGCCCGCTTCTCCGCCGGCGACCGAAGACATAAAGTCGAAGAACGAACCGGCCGGATTTCCAGGAGTTCCTTGCATCCCTTGGCCAAAAGCATTGGGGCCTCCTGCTGCCATGATCATTTCATGATTTTTAAGTATTAGCAAAGTGAGGGGATCAGTCAACGTTTTATTATATTTAATATTAGAAAAATATCCTATAGACAGGGTACGTTTTACTCTAGATTCTTCAATAAGTGTATATTCTATTCTAGTAATTGCTAGTTTCGAGTCCTCATCAGGTTTTTGCCTTTTTCCAAAATATATCGTCATGCTATCTGATGCATTAAATTCCGGAGTAGCGCCCCCGGCGCCAGGCGAAATTTCGAGAGCTTTAGTTAATAAATCAACGGCAAAATGAATAGCCCTTTGTGTGCTACTCTGGGCAAAACCAAAATCTACGTTTAAGCCAGACAGGCCTCCGAGACCGTCTGCCTGTTGATTAAAGGCCTGGAGACCATCATTCAAACTATTATTTGTGGACAAAATACTCCCGATAACAAAAGTAGATTGAGCATTGGTGCCAGAAATATGGTGCTTCTCATTAAAAAAGGCCAAGTTCTCTTCGTATGAGGGCACTTCGCCCCGTACCTTCATCCCCGAGCGTCTGGTATAGGGGTTGTATCGCAGCGACACGATAATAAGGAATTTATCACCCGACGTGGTATCTAGACGATCAATTTGTACTCTAGATTTGATCTCGTCGAACAATTCTTCGGCTATACTCAGATTGGCATTGGGGATAGTTTCAAACTTGTCTCTGTCATATAAAAAAGTATAAAACTCAGGGAAATAATAGGTAATAAATCTTATGGTCGCGCGATTTTTTAAAAAAGATCGATTGGCGGCAGTAAGGCTGCCAGGTGACCATTGAAGCCCCAGGCCGTCGCCTGCGATGTCTATTTTCTCTGCGCCGGGGCACTGGTCTTGCCTTACCTTGAGTCGGATAATGTAATAACCCTTATCTTGGACAAAAAAGGGTATATTCATCGGCTCGCCGCGATATCTACTTCCTCTGTCTTCGTCTGTTGTTGCCATAATTTCCTAGTTGGTGTGATTATACTTACTTAATATGTGGAGAGATTTTTCTGTACCGGTTGTCTCGTTAGTTTCGGTTGTTTCGGCTCCGCCTGGGGCGTCTATATAATTCTGCTGCACCATAACCATTTGTTGAACGAGAAGCTGCGACTGTGCTGCAACATTTGTTACCTTGTCAATGACTGACTTGGCTCCCATTGGCACAAGATCATCAAGAGAAGGCGATGTAGGAATTCCAAAAAACGGTGAATAATGTTTATGACCTAACAATACTTTAGCTAAGTCTAAGTCATACTGAACGAAATTATCGAACAGCTTCGCTAGCGTTTCGACAACATCTATAATTTCTGTTAGGCACTGCCTTAAGTTTTCTCCCTTGACTAATGGCTGCATATCTCTATCATCATTCATAGCTATTAGGTCAATCCCATATATCGACTTTACGCCATCCTTCATTTCTCCTCCTTGAGAATTTTTCCAATCCGTTTTAGTGACTAATTTGATATTTTCTCGCGCTATAAGGCGCACAGTATCAGCTTTGATAGCGACCGTGCTACGGGGATCATACATAGAAGTATTTCCCACTGTTCCTGGATTAAGTTGAAACTCGCCATCCACATTTGATCTTTGAGACAGATAAATACGTGCAGCGTCCAATTGGAAATTGGGATCCACATAATTTAACTCTCCTTCGCCATCTCTTTTAGCGCCGAGAGAACCCAAACGGCCCGCAACAATATCAATTGCAGCACTATGCGACGCCATCCTGCCCCCCCATCCAGAAAGAATATTATGAGGACGATCTAAGCCTAAAACGATAAAGGCGTTACCTTTACTCATAACCTGTTCTACAGCTGTAGCAATAAATTGGGGCACATCCCACTCGTCCCGGGCGCCTCCACCAAACCCCAAAAAATGCGCTTTTTCTGTGTCATCGAGTCCATCGAAAAAAGCCCTAACCTGTGCGGGCATTTTGTCTAAATTAATTACTGTTGATGTTTTAGCCATTACGACTTGTCCTTCTTTTTCTTTTTTTCCTTGGGCGGAGGATCAACATAGAAGTCTCCCCACCCCGTGACTTCAACGCCATTGATCACGGGGAATTCGCCTAGATTTGCAGCGCCAGGCGCGTTCATCCTCGCCCAATCGGTCTTGTGATTTTTGCTCTTCGCGGCGGCTTCCTTCATAACATATTTCCATGGAAAATGCACACCGGGGTCGCTCCTGCGCCCGAGAGACGCTCTTCCATGAGCATATACGCCTTTCTGCGGGGGCGGCTTGCTGAGCGGATATTGCCTCCCAGTGCCCTTGGGTATCTCAACCCGTTGTGTTTTAATGCCGTACTTTTCCTCGGACTTGGGGCCACGAGAAAATCCCCGGGTCTTCATTTTCGGCAGCCCATAATATACCAGCGGAATGTCAAACTTGTCAGCCAGATAGGCTATCAATCCAGCGAGCTTGCGCAATTTAGCGTAGTTCAGAACCCAGCCCTGATCTGTCTTCTTATACCAAGTAGTGGGATCCTCCGCGCGGCCGACCACTTCGATACCTATAGAATTCGTTGCACTGAATTGCTGCGGACCGGAACCGCCTGGGCCGAGCCCGGTGCCTTTGCCAATATGAAACGCATTATCGAGATCGCTAGTTAATGCCCAGGTCTGCCCTTCAATTCCAAAAATATAATTCACTCCCTGCTTGCCGGTACGCATTTTGCCCCTATGTTTCTTCGGGCTACTCTCAATAAATCCTCTTAAGGAATTCTTAGAGCCGTTGTTCCCCCAAATCTCGGTCGTATGCATAATAATATATTTTACATCTGCCTTCGTTTTCCTGGGGGGGCCGACATTGTTTTTCTGTCCCTTGTTGCTCCAGTTATAGGTAGGCGCCCACGTTGCGACGGGGTAATAACTCCCGGCGCCGCGGTCAGGAGCTATCTTGCGGGTGGGCGACGGGTGCGTTTCGTCCGAATACCTCTCGGTTTTTGCTTTAGGGTTATGACTCGCTGCGCCGGGGCCACCGGTGCCGGCAGCGACGGTGACTGGGATCCCATCAAGGAAGGCGGTCTTCAGGTAATTGCCGTTAGCATCCGTTGACAGCCCTACAACTCCCACTGATCTTTCTAGTATCTTCACGATTCGAGGATTCACCAAGTTTGTGGGATCATCAAAACGAACAGTTACAAAAGATCCTTTGGGAATAGCTTCTTGGTTATCCAGCGCTGAATAAACGTTAGGATAGGTGACGAGGAGCCTTGCGGTCTGCTCGGCCTTCCAGTCCGAATGCGGTGCAGGCTGTGGCATCAGCTCAGGCAGATATACTTTGTAGGCTACATTTTCATATTGCTTTGGTTGTCCGGAGGTACCCGGCACGAAGTACACCCAGGCCTGGAACATCTGGGCTTTATTTTGGAAAGTGGCAAAATCCTGTTGTTGAAAGTCCACCACAAATCCGTTATACTCTCCTCGCGCGCCGATGGCATCTTTAAGGAAAGCCAATTCCGTGGCCTGTTGTACTGACTGTAGCGGAGACGTCCGACGGGGATCGCCGGTTAGCTGTGATTGATTGGTGTCTGATAAGTCATTACACGTACCCCAATTTAAGTCTTCTAATTTTAATCCACCAGCCATTATTTATCCACCTTTCCTTTGAGTTTTCATCCTACACCGGTGCATCCTTGTTCTGTACAATGAGACTGGCCTGGCCATCGGCGCGGCCGTTCTTCGACCATGGTGCCCTGGCGGGTTCCAGGCCGCTGATAAATTCATCGACTTTTAGCCACGCCATATGCCACGCTTCTCCGCTGACATTAAATTGAAAATTATAATCTTCTCCGTATCTATTGAGCCATCTATATTTTAATGTTATTATCTTCGCGTCGTTGGCGCTGGAGCCGAACATACGAGTTGACTGTATATCGACAGCGGCCGCCCATCCGTGGCGAGACTTGCCGGGATACGCAGTAAGTGGCCTGCACCCGCTCCTCGACCTCTCCTTCCCCGACTTCGAGGTGTATTTTATACGGGGCCGTTTAGTGCCAACGTTACCCTTATTCGTGGCCGCGCGGTAGTTCCCATCATAGCAATTCTGTTTATACAGACGATTCTGTTCCTCATATGTTCTATACGAATTATTAACCTCAAATTTCGTTTGAAATACCGACTCGTACTTTGCTATCATGTTCATAAGATCGGTTTCCATATCTTTCAATATGTATATTAGAGTACCGTTGATAGTTACTCCTTTCAGAATATGAGGTGGAAGTTTTGCATTGTCTATCAGCTCGCCCGTAGGAATATAAGTATACGGGCCTTTCGCAGGCCCCGTCGGCCCTGCCGGCGGCGTGGTGGTGGTGGTCTGCTTGGCTGTCTCGCCTTCGCCCGGGCCAAAGGGAGGTAGTCGTGTAGGCATACCATCGAGAAATGCACTCTCAAGCGGATTCCCGCTCGCATCCGTTGATAGGCCCACAACTCCTACGGCTCTCTCTATTATCTTAACAATTTTGGGTCCCCTTAAATGTACGGGGTCATCATAGCGAACTGTTACAAAAGATCCTTTGGGAATAGCTTCCTTGAAGTCCAAAGCTGAATAAACATCTGGGTAGGTGGCTAGAAGCTTCTGGACCGTCGCGGCGTCGTCGGTAGATTTCGGGGGGCCCTGTGGCATCAACTCCGGAATGTATACCTTATAGGCTACGTTTTCATATTCTTTTATGCCCTTCCCAGTACCGGGCACGAAGTACACCCAGGCCTGAAACATCTGTGCTTGATTTTGGAAGGTGGCAAACTCCTGCTGTTGAAAGCCCACCACAAATCCGTCGTAGTCGGTTCGATTCCCGATGCAATCCTTGGAGTAAGCTACTTGGGTCAGGCGCTTCCACGACATTAAAGGGTCAGTGCGGCGAGGGTCTCCAGTTATCTGTGCTTGATTGCTGTCATATAAATCCGTGCACATCCCCCAATTTAAATCTTGTAATTTTAACCCACCAGCCATTATTTATTTACCTCTGCATTTTCGTTTAAGAGATCAAATAACTGTTCTTTATCATCTGCGGTAAGACCCGAATATTGAGATGTTTGCCTCTGCAGTAAAGAAGCCAATTTAACCATTTGTTCATTGGAACGTTGCAAGTTTTCTACATATTTAGCAGCAATAGGACCGAGCTCTTTTCGGGCGCCATCTGATAACTTCATATCCTTAATAGCATCCATCAAAAGGGATTTAGCCACTGCACGATCTTCCCGAATGTTGGTAGTACTCTCTTCTATATAATCATCTAAATTTAAATTTCGCCGTTTTCCCATTTTTCTTTAAAAGTCCTATATCGTTTTCTCAGCTTATTAAGATTATTAACCACTTGCTTAGTATTCAGCCCCGTTATCTCTCTCAAGTATAAATAAATAGCTTTTTTATTAAAAATTTCTATTGTGTCTGCAGAGTCTAGTAAAATACGGACCGCCATGAGAACTTTTTTTTCATTTTCTTTAAGCATAAAAGAATCCCACGTCCCTATTTCATGGTACAAAGATAACCAAAACTCAATATCGCCCCTTTTCCCTTCATAAGTTTCTTCGGTCGAAACAAGATCCTCTTCAAATTGATTGAGTACATCTTCGAGAAATACTTCGGTTTGATTGCGCTTCTGATTACGTTTAACTTTGTGAATAAACCAATTTTTGGTAACAACACTAAAATACGAAAAGGCTTTAGATCCCTTATTGGGATCATATTTATTTAAAATAGTGGTGAGCCATACTTTGCAATCATCTTTCAAATAGTCAATATTTGGTAATGTGGTAAAACGGTAAGTATAAATAATCTTGTCCACCATCTGATCAAATGCAGGTTGGATATACTCTATATATAAATGGGTGCGTAGTTGTAAATCGAGAGTATTTGCATACTTTACGATGGCATCTTCGTGCACTTTAGTAAAATAATAATTTTTAGTGGACTTCTTGCGCTTCTTCTTCAGCGGCATTCAGCTCCTCCTCTAGTTCCTCGTCTAATGAATATTGGAATATCTCTCTGAATATCTCGATTTCTTCACTCACTTCTTGAATTCTCATTATAAGTTCCTGTATCATGGGCTCTCCCCGATAGGCATCCATACTGAATAAAGATTTGATAAAGATTTGAAAGGACTTTGCCGTCAGAAAAAGATCACCTAGACTTTCAGAAATGAAAATAAACTTTCGCAATAGAACCACCACATACCATATTAATAATATATTAGCTATCAATGACGCTGTTAATGTAAGGTATATAATCATTATCTTTTCTTATTTAGTTCTTTCTTCTGTTGGCCCAAATCGTGGGTCGCTTCGCGGATAAATTCCTCCGTAATACTGCCTATTTTAGAAGCAGTCTTCTTTTTAGGAGACGTATTAAAAGTTGTTACCGACTTAACAAGTGTTCCGGTCGACCTACAGTTGGGACACTCGTCTGCTGTTTCATCCGATAAATGAAAAAGGGTCGCAACTTCAGTACAGTGAGTACATCGATATACATATCGAGGCACTTTATTTGCGTTCTAGGCTTGTTAACCGCTCGTCAATGTCCTGGAGATGCTTCTCCAGTTCTCGAGCCTGCACTCGTAGGGCCTCGCGTACGATTTGCTCCACGAGATCTCTGACTGCCCCGGGGCCCATTACTTGGGGTCCCTGTGGACGCTGTCCGGACTTGGTTGTCTTTTTAGCTGGCATCTGTTTTATCCTCCTCTCTGGTTAATTCTTCTAAATGGTCGGCCACCGTAACACCCTCTAACGAGAGTACCGGCGGGTTTGTCACGACCAGATCATTGTGCGCTTCGGACTCGACATCAATTTCGAAATTCATTGCGCTCAATACTGGCACTATATCGCTCTGTTCCATAAGCGACTTTTGGAGGGCCAACATAAGGGCCCCCACTGCTTGATATGATAATTTCATTATCTCTCCTCTTCCTCTATAGAAACTGCTCTTCCTTTGAGCAGTTCCCAGTCCCTTTCGGGCCTAACTTCTAGGTTTTTTTCCCAAACGCCTTCTAAGACGGTGGGAGCTATCCCCATCATTCTAGCAAAATATGCCAACGCATTTAAGTCTTTGGGAAAACAAGACCCCCCGAAGCCATGATGACCATCGGGGCCCGGGGTCGATAGATGCGTATTTCCAATTCTCTTATCATATAGAGCATATTCTACTACCTTGTCATAATCTACTTCAGCGACATCACATATCTGCTTGAACTCATTAGCAAAGCTAACCTTGGTGGCCAGAAAACAATTAATAAAATACTTTACCGATTCCGCGGTTTTAGCTCCGGTTTTAACAATAGGGGTTTTTTGGAATACTTGTCTAAACATATTTTTGATGATAGTGGTGGCGGGGCGTGGGCCACCAATAATAATACGATTTTGGTTTTTAAAATCATCTATATAATTTGCTTCTGTCAAAAATTCAGGATTAAAAACGATGTCAATATTAGGACACTCTAAATTCAAGCGTGTAGTAGTCCCCGGAATAACAGTTGATTTTATCACTACAATATTCCCTAAATTAAATCGGTTAATGCTATATATCGTGTTCTCTAATATACTTAAATCGCATGCACCATTTTTTTTCATCGGCGTGGGCAAACACGTAAAAACGATCTTGGATTTTTGACACAGCTCTTCTAAAGAAGTACAGGTGGAGGCGTCCTCCTTAAACTTATCATATGTCTCGATATGAAAATGATCTTTGAGGCCCTCGCGAATAGCGGTGCCTACAAAACCCTGTCCTACAATGCCAATAAGTTCACTCATCTTCAAGCCTTTCGAAGCACTCTCGAATTCCCGTGTTCAAAGTAATGGAGGGATGCCAGCCACACCGATCGATGGGGCCCAACTGGGCTAACGTTTCTTTTACGTCACCTGGGCGCGGTGGGCGCGAATCAAATTCAATATCCGGAAAATATTCTAACACAATATCTTTTACCTCATTAATAGAGATATTTTGGCCCGTTCCAATCTCAAAGACGGCACCATTAAAATTCTCTTTGAAATTCATACAAAATATATTAGCACTAATCGCATCCTCTACATGAACCATATCGCGGCGCTGGGTCCCATCACCGGTAATAAAGGGATTGACCCCGTCTCGAATAGATTGCATCCAATTAGAAATAGCAGTCGCATAAGGGCCGCTGGCCGGCTGATCAGGCGAATATACATTAAAGTATCTTAAACTCACTGTGTCAAGCCCATAAATGCTGGAATATATTTGGGATTCCAATTCGGTTGTATACTTTTGAAGAGCATACGGGCTGATGGGCCCGGTGCCGTTTCCTTTTACTGATGACGAACTAGAATATATAAACCTCTTAACTGATCCCACCTTCCTGGCAAAGTTCAATGCTATGGTTCCCGCGAGAATATTATTTTCGGCCGTCTCTACAGGATAATCAATACTGTGACCAACCCTGGGAAAACATGCCAGGTGAAAAATATACTCGGGCTGAAAATTATAGTAGTGGGGATGAAATGCCCCGTCACCATCTTCACGTAAGACCTGGCGGACATCATGAGATACTACATCGTTTAAATCAATTCCCAAAACCTCGTGGCCTTGAGACTGTAATGCGGTATACAGGTGAGAACCAATATATCCTCTGTGTCCTGTTACTAAACATCTAGCCATTTTTTACCTGATTTGCAATCCATGCATATGTTTTTTCCATGCCCACACGAAGAGGCTGTTCATAATCCCACCCCAACTTCTCCCGAATAAGGGCATTATCCGAATTACGGCCGCGCACTCCAATAGGAGTAGGAAAGCCATACTTATCCTTAAAACGATCGCCATCAATATTATCAATTGTTAGAGTCTTACCCGAAATATCAATCGCCATCTCCGCAAATTTGTTGATGGCGATCATCTCCTCAGATCCAATATTAACTGGGCCCTCAAATGTAGGATGGTCCATAAGGCGCCTGGTTGCCTCTATGCACTCGTCAATGTAAAGGAAGGACCTAGTTTGTAGGCCATCGCCCCAAACTTCAACCTCGTCGCCCTCAGAGGCCACAGCGACCTTTCTACAGAACGCCGCAGGGGCCTTTTCTCGACCACCATCCCAGGTGCCCAGCGGGCCAAAAATATTGTGATATCGAGCAACTCGCACAGTTAGCCCATAATTGCGCGCGAATGCAAACCAGAGTCGCTCGCTAAAAAGTTTCTCCCAGCCATACTCTGAATCTGGTTGAGCCGGGTAGGCGGAATCTTCAGTACAGTTTGGATTATCGGGATCTGTTTGGTTATGTTCGGGATACATGCAGGCAGAAGAGGAATAGAAGATCCGATTGACGCCTTTCTTAACGCACTGCTCGGCCATATTCAGATTAATCATAGCAGAGTTATGCATGATATCAGCATCATTTTCACCTGTAAAAACGAAACCAGCGCCCCCCATATCTGCGGCAAATTGATAGATTTCATCGAGGTCGATACTAACGACCTGATCACAAATCTCGGGATCGCGGAGATCACCTTGAATAAACTCGTCAACTACCGTTGTAATATCAAAAAATTCATGATACTTTAAATCGACACCACGCACCCAATGACCTTCTTCTTTTAGTCTCTTAACCATGGCTCCGCCGATAAAACCGCCGGCGCCGCATACTAATATTCTTTTCATCTTCCTCTCCTAATCCTTAATAATAAATAAACTTGGTGGTTTGGGGTGGCGGCCGGGGGTAGTCCTGCGCGTTGTCCACTCATATGTAACATCGAGTGTATCTAAAAATCCTTCAATATATTTTTTATGGTACTCTGCATAAATCAAATTATCATGTTTTTTAATAACCCGTACAGGAGCGTCGTCGAAACTTAAATCCCACGATTTATCAGGCACAGGTGGTCGAAATTCACGAAAGAAAGAAACTACAGCAAGCTTCTCTGTTAGTCGGGTTATCTCTTTTAACATAGGAAGGGGGTCTTCGGCCTGATGATTTAAAACGTCTAGACACAATACACACTGAAATTCTTCATCTCTATAAGCCGATAGATCCCTTACATCGCCGCGGCATACCGGAATGTTTTTAGTTTCGCACAGGTTTATAAATTTAGGGGTTATCTCTGTTCCCAAATATCGATATTCACTCGAATAGTTGTAGAAATCTAGAATCTCTTTCATTATGCCAGTCCCACAGCCAATATCCAGAACGGACCTTAAATCCAGTTCCAGAATCATCTTACATAAGTCCTCTTTCCACGGTTCATCGAGGCCGCACCAGCCCGTAAACGTCGCTATATCACAGGAGTCTTCCCAAAATCTTAAATGCTTACTAATTTCATCGGTCATAATTTGCTCCTAATTCACACACCGGAGGGGGTTCAAGCTTGTGCCGGCTCGTCAAATGACGTCCTATATAGATTTCAAGAACCTGAGCTTCTCTGGTTGACAAAGGCTTAAAGTGTGGGCCGTACTTATCATAATAGTCAAGAGCCCATTCTAGTTCTTTATAGGAGGCCCCAATTTGATCCTCGTCCGAGCGATCATCTTCCCACAAACCATCGGTAGGAGTAGCCGTAATAATTTCATTAATAATGCCCATGTTTTGCGCCATAGCTCTTACGTCGCTCTTCAGCAAGTCAGCAATCGGGCTCACATCCACCCCTCCATCCCCATACTTGGTAAAAAAGCCAATTCCATAATCTTCCAC
>Ga0098047_10000180_pt1 | contig 25380 bp, 34 predicted proteins | sample 12_taG_FD_92585 | JGI IMG/M metagenome (GOLD analysis project Ga0098047, IMG submission 92585) | Marine viral communities from the Subarctic Pacific Ocean - 12_ETSP_OMZ_AT15267 metaG | ecosystem: Environmental > Aquatic > Marine > Oceanic | place: Subarctic Pacific Ocean | collected 2015-01-16 | reverse complement strand
TGGTCTTTGCTTCTATTATTCTCTTATAATTTTGAAAGGTTGAACCGCCCCAAGACATGTCTCTTTTAAGTTGCTCCAAAAGCACTTGTGTCCTTGCCAATCCTATTCTTTTTGCCATCTTTTTATTTCTCCCCTTATACATTAAATAAAAACTAGATTCGTTATCTAATATAATTAGATATTAAAGTTTTGTAAACAACCAATAACCAACAGAAACTGCTGCTACTCGAACAATCCATTTTGTGCCTGTACAGACACACTCAGCATGTGCCCCAGTCAAAACAGAAGATACATTTTCAAGATAATCCCAATCAACGGCACCTTGAGAAATTATACTGCCTGCGGTGGCGCATGTTATCCTCATACCCTCTTCTGCCCCTTGCACAATTTCAACCCAAACCCCTTGTAGTGAAGGGGTTGCCGCTGGGAGGGTAAATATAACTGTGTCCGCTGCACCTACAGTCGTAAGTATTTTCCCGCTATCGGCCGCTGTGATTGTATAATCACTGGTCTTTGCTTCTATTGTTTTCTTATAATTTTGAAAGGTTGAACCGCCCCAAGACATGTCTCTTTTAAGTTGCTCCAAAAGCGCTTGTGTCCTTGCCAATCCTATTCTTTTTGCCATCTTTTTACCTCTATACCAAAATAATAATAACAAAACTAAACTTATTGTTATACTAGTATATAGTAGGAGTGCCACGTTAACGATGGCCATTTTCCTGCAATTCTTTCAATACCTTATCCCAGTCAAGATTGGCAGTATCAATTTTGCCTCTCGTCACATGAAAATGATTCGCAATTCCAGAAAATTTGCCAGAGCGAACACTTTTGCTGACGCGACGCAGGACGTCGCCGTCTTCATTCATCGGCATCTCAAGGGGAATATTATAAAAATCACAAAGGGTTTTTACTAGAGTCTTATACGCTTCAATTTGTATCGGATAGAAGCCCAAACAATCCCTCAATTTCACGCCGTGAACCTTGACATCCTCAAGGACTGGCCTACTACCAAATCCCTTGCGTTTGTACCAACTCTGATATTTGGTGTAATATACATTTGATATATCAACACCAATTGAAGCCCGATTCACAGCCCTCTTACCAGCATGCCAAGCGCTGTTTTGAGGATCTACCATCTGACAAATCGTGCCATCATTATCAATAACAAAGTGACTGGATATGCCTTTCTTTTCCAAAACACGCTTGCAAGATGCGGCCGACAGACAAACATCAAAATGGGTAATAATCATTTTGATGTCTCTCTTCTTGGGTTTATATTTTTTATAACAGTTGGAAGGGAGCGCATAGTTATCAACCTCATATATATTATTTACTTTATCCCATTGGATGGGCACCTTGCGGTCACCGCAAATAATATATTTACATTCGTCTTCTGAAGGCATATTATTTTGAGAGGCTTCCCGTGCGGCTAATATGAGCCGATAAGTGATTGGGCCACACAACCCATCTTGGGCCTGACTGTGGTTCAGTTGAAAGTTTTTTATATTTTCAGTCAGTTCATCATTAAAACCATCGGCTTCAAACCAGCGAGGGTACCACCCGTACTTTTTTGCCGACCGCTTATTATAAAGATTTTGTCTCCAACCCATAATAATTCCCCTTTTAAACAATAATATCTGCTATGCCGTATTCTACCGCTTCTTTTGCTGTAAGGTAAACGTTTACCTTCCTGTCCAAAAGCTTTTTAAGATGTTTCTTGCTCAGATCTGATTCCTCTACCAAGGCATTAATATGCTGTTCTTGCAGCCATTTAGTTTCTTCAAACTCATTTTCAAGATTATGGATTGCTCCGAATTGATCGGCTCGAACACTATGTATCATCACTCGACAATTTTTGCCAATTTTACGTGAACCTTTAGTACCTGCCGCCAATAGCAAAACGCCGGCAGACATAACCTTCCCCAAACCATAAGTTATTATCTCACACTCCTCTCTCACGCTTCGCATTGCGTCATAAACCGCAAACATGCCCCTTGCACAACCGCCCCACGTTGAAATATTAAATTCAATGGGTTTATAAATAACCTCTTTTATAGGGGATCCTACATCTTCTGGGTCTTCATGAATATTTTCTGCCCCACATTGATACAAAGCAAAAAAACCCTGAACTAAGTCAGTTACCTTTTCTTCGTTTAAGTCTCCGAACAAGCCAAGCATCCTTAATTTTGGAGGCTCCTCTTTGAGAGAGTTTAACAAAATGATCGGAGATCTCTCTGGTTCCACTGAAGAGTCGGTTTGGGGCGCCTCTTTCTCTTCTGGAGCTTCTTTCTCTTCTGTCAGGCGTTTCATATAATTCCTCTGTTAAGATCATAATTCTTCAAACAATGGCTCACTGTCAGCACTCGTTGTTGATACTATTTCTATTCTGCCGTCAGCCCATTTTAGTTCCAGTTGATTTTGTAAAAACAATCTCACCGTTTTCATTATATACTCTATTTCTTTTTGTTTTAAGGTTGAAGATTCTGTTTTAACCCAATTAATAATTGAATTTGCCACAAAAACTCGCGGCGCCGTATAAATATTGTCCTGCTGAGTTAAGGCGCCCTCTTTTATAAACCATTCTAGTGCTTTGTTACCTGTTTTAAAGTCTGTCACTCTTCTGGTCCTTATAAAATTTGTTCATAAGATTCATTCCCTCGTTCCAAGTAGAAAACGAGGGCTTGATATAACGTGGTGTTGATGTACGCATATTATAAATGCAAGAAACTTTCCACGCATCGAAGAATTCATCATCAAGCACACGATTCTTTTCTATTTGCTCGGGATCGACACCGGAGTCTTTCATTGTTTTATATCGAAGGGCCTTGATAAACGAAATGTCTTCCGTCAAGGATGCCAAAATAACTAAAATGTTAATTTCAATATGTTTAAACACAACGGCAGCTTGCCCCAAGGCAAACAACTTTGAAAGAAATTTATAAGTGATGGCGCCGGCAACGAACCATATCAACTCATACATTTATATTAGCGTAGCTTCTTGGAAACACGACTGGCTAGCCTTCGGGCCAACTTTTCAGCTACGGCATCTGCACGTTTTTCTTTAAGTAGTCGTGAAGAAACACGTTTATATACCTTCTCCATCAAGACGTCTTCATCGATATAGGTAATCTCTTGGAGGGCTTCTAAAGCCGCCTCCTCATCTTCCTCTTTGGCTTCAACTTCTTCGTCTCCAGGCCCAAGCTCCCCTTCCAGGTCACCTTCTTCAACTTCCATTTCACCGACTTCTACTTCTTCAGGCTCTTCACCTTCTTCGACTTCAATGTCGACGCCATGCTTTTCAGCAACGCGCGCAACTGCATCTAAAGTATCTCGTGCAAACGCTTCAATAGAGCCTTCGTCTTCCGGCTCTTCTTCAACTTCTTCTTCTGCTTCTAGTTCAACGCCTTCTGGCTCACCAGGCAACTCTTCTTCGACTTCGACTCCGACTTCAGCCTCAAGTTCATCTTCGGGAGCCTCAGTAAGCTCCTCATAATTCTCTTGTAAAAAGCCACTTCCGATAGCCTGTGTACCGGCCAGTTTCATAAAGCGCCGAACTGTGTTTTCTTTTAGTAAGTTCTTTTTGTTGCTCATTGGAAAAATCTCCTTGTTATGATCCGTGTGCCAGCACCTCTGGCGTTTCCTTTAATAAATAGTTACAATACCTTTAAACGTCTGTTTTTTTGCAATTTTTGTATGGCTCGGTCCTGTAACTGTTTTACACGCACAATACTTAAATTTAATCTCTTTGCTGTTTCTTCTAATGTTAAGTCACCGTGTTTCTGTACCGATAGGAGGGAACAGTTCATATCCACTTCATAATCTATCCACACTCGACACTCTTTTTGTTTACATTTTATATTATTTTTAACACATTTTTCTAAACACTTTCTCATAACTCTGAATTCTCCTTTTCTATTATATCAAATATATTTTCAATTTCATCTTTATTCAAACCAAATTGATTAATAATTTCTTTTTGTTTTTGACGTGACTTCGAAGATTTGTTTCTGATATTCTGAGAGATTTTCTTTTTTTCTTTTAGTTTCTCCACAAACTCCGTTAGGTATTCGTCTCTTTCAACATAGGCTTTTACTACTTCATTAAAAAATTCTTTAATTTTTATGTTATCGTGGTGTAACCTTATTTTAAGATCAGCGTGTAATTTTACCACACTATCAAAACAAATTTGTTTTTTATCGTAACCATATTCAGACATCTTATTTTCTCATAATATGAGTAGAGCTTTCTACTTGGCCAGCGGCGGTTTGCCGAATAAACTTAGCTTTAATTTGTAGATCTTTCAAAGATCGCACACCAGAATAGCTAAATCCACTCCTAATACCGCCCAAAAGATTATCCAATATAGAAGCAACCTTCCCTTTGTAGGTAACTGTAGTTGAAACTCCTTCCGGGGTGGAAGATTTCCCCCTCCAGTCTTCTTGTGCTTTTGTTGATGCCATTCCTCTGTAGATTTTATACTTCTTTCCTTTGTTTGATGTAAAAACATTTCCCGGTGTCTCCTTTGTCCCTGCGAACAAAGACCCAACCATAACAAAATCTGCACCTGCGGCCAGGGCCTTAACAATGTCTCCACTTGTTTTGATCCCGCCATCAGCAATAATTTTTGCTGAATACGGTGTTCTGGCACATTCTACGATGCTTTGTAGAGTTGGGACGCCATGGCCTGAAACCAATCTAGTGGAACATATACTACCGCCGCCGATGCCGACACGAATACTGTCTGCTCCCCACTCTGCGAGAGCATTAAATCCTTCCAAAGTCGCGACGTTACCAGCCATAATGTGTGTCCTTTGCCCATAATTATCTTTTAAGGTTTTGATAGCGCGTTCCATTGCTACATGGTGCCCGTGGGCTGTGTCGACACATAATATTTTCACACCAAGATGCACCATTCTCTCGGCTCTCTCGATGTAATCGCCAGTAGCCCCGATGGCTACGGCAACTGGCATGCTAGAATTTTTCTCTCGAATTCTTTTAACAATGTCAGCTTGTTCATTAATTGAATTATATCTATGTACAATGCCGAAACCGCCGGCAGTGTGTGTTGCAATAGCCATGGCCTCCTCTGTCACTGTATCCATCGGGCTGGAAATGACTGGAAGGGTAAATTTAAGATTATTATCTAAATTGCTACTTATATCAACCTGAGATCTACTTTCAATTTCACTATATTGTGGTACGAGCAAAACATCATCAAAAGATAAGCTTTCTCTAAAACCTCGTTGGATCATTGTTCTCCTCTGTTCTGCATTGTCGAAATGGAAGGTGAGGGCCCTGAATTAAAAACCACAACAGCCGAAGGGAAGGGTGCGGAATTACTTGAATTACCAAATTTTAGCCTTCCTTTCACAAATCTAATTTCCTGTGCCCTCATAACATACTCATGCCAGTACTTTGTATCTGTCCTAGATGGGATAAGCATAACAACTTTTGTGTTGTTTTTTAAGGACTCCTCATATCCTTTTTTAATCCAGTACTTAATTCCTCGTCCGTAAGGAGGATTACAAAAAACAATATTTTCAGACCAATCTTGTTTTAAACTATCATCCTTTGAAGAATAATATTTTTCACATTTAGTATTTTCCTTCGACGCGCATGCGTCCAGCGTAAAGGGTCCTAGTTCCCCGTCTAATTTATCAAAAAAATCTTGTGGTGTAGACCAGTTAAGCCTTCCTGATGAAAACATTAATTCTGTTGTTTTGTTATCCATTGTTTCTTCCCTCCTTAAGGTTTATTAAATGTCTTTTAAGATACCAAATAGCTTTTTCAATATCTTGAATGGGATCCCCCTTGCGTTGATGTCTCGCGATATATTTAATCGCATTTCCGTCGTTAAAACCAAGTTCCCAATCTTCAATGGCATCAATAACTTCGATTTTGCCAACGTTATAGTGTGCCGGGTGATCAACTTTTTTGTCATTGCACTTTTTACATCCTTTTTTCGCCCTACAGGGTTTCTTTTTTTCCCCCTCAACATACACATCGTTTCCTACATATACATCGCTACCTTGCATCAAACTTCTAGATTCCTTACTCATATTCTTTTTCTCCTTTCAGCTGTAGTACCAAAACCAAAATCATGACCCGCCAAGACGCTGTTTTTATTCTTCATCTTCCCAATCCTCGTCTTCGTCTTCGTCTTCGTCTTCATAATCATCGTAATCATCGTCGCCTTTATCGTCATCGGTGCTACCAAGCGCGCCGTTGCCGCGATCAGATAGCGCGATGGGATACTCGTCATAAAGGTCTTCTTCATCCACTTCACTTATTCTGAAGGGAATAACGGGCACCAAAACAACCTGTGCTATTTTATCACCTGGGCTTATAACTTGAGTCATATTGCCTATATTATGCAAGTCAACAAAAACTTCTCCATCGTACCCCGAATCAACAACATGGGCGCCAACGACGAGATCTCTTTTAGCGGCGATGCTCGATCGGTTCATGACTTGTAGCATATAGCCATGAGGAATGCCAAATTTTAAGCCAGTTTGGAGACGTTCACTAAAAGAAGGATCAATCCAAACGTCGCTCCCATTTGCGGGACTGTAATATACATCCATTCCCGCGTCGCTTGGATTTGCCCGGGACGGATCCTCTACATCAGGCCGAATTTTACTATATTCAAGAATCATTTTTTTTCTCCAAATGTTTTTTAAAGTCTTCTATGAGTAGTTTTGCTCTTTCCCAGCACTCTGGACAATAGAGATTTACTTTTTCTTCGTTTTCACGCACAACAACGCTCCAAGACATTACATGCTCTTTGTTCATTTTATCAAAAGGCTCTTCACATGTCAAACAGTTTGAAGCCATTTTCCCAAAAAGTGCAATTTTTGTTGCCATCTCTTTTTCAGCATTCTTTTTTAATTTATTTGCGCTCTTGCGACGCAGTTTTCTAGAAAAACTCATTTATCTCCCTATCTTAATTAGGCTAACAGCCTAAAGTTATATTTAATTGAGCGAGTACTAAACCCCCACTGCTCATCATAATCAAGTTTACTCATATAGGGGTGATTTAAATATATTTCATCCCGTTCTGGATTAACACCCCAGCACTTAATTGAAGTGACAGTCGAAGTGTTATCAATCACTTTAAGAATCCAATATGTTTTACCATTCTTTGTTTTCTTTGGGATTACTTCTCTTGGAATAAACCAAGCTACTCCCAAATCGTTGTCCCAGTCCCCTATAGGGGGCACTTTATAGTAAGCCAGTCTTTGTTTGACCGCACTATCTAAAACTAAATTCATAGGAAATATACCAGTAAGAGAGACGAGATTATTAATTTTCTCTTCATCGTTAAAATCGCCCTCCGGAGAATACAATCCTATATTTTCTTCAAATTTCTTCAAACTTTTTGGACGATCAACAACTGCCGCAGACCAAAAATGTTTTAATCCAGTAAAACGATCGTCAACAAGGTTACTTACGGCGCCGCTTCGGACTAGAACGTCCAACGCCTTCTTGTTTAATTTGCTGTATATGATTTTATCATTAAAAAGAAATTCTTCCGCAGTATTAAAAGGTCGATTATTAATAATCTGCTCAATTGCTTTATCTCCGAGCCCCTTTAATGAAGTTAAGGGTTGAATCAAGGTTTTGTTATCCGAATCAATTTCCCAAACAATACCAGAATTATTAATGTCGAGTGGTTTCACCTTAAATTTAAATTTCTTTGCCAAGTTAATTGCTTTCTCTTTTCTAGTTTCAGGCTCTTTGTCTAAAAATGCAGCCATCCATTCTGCGGGATAATAATTAAAAAGCCATGCACACTGATAAGAAATGACTGAGTAAGAAACAGCATGGGACTTGTTGAAGCCGTATCCAGAAAAGAACTCAAATTTTTGCCACATTTCATTAGCCCATTTTTTAGTTAAGCCCTTTTCTATGCAACCTGCAACAAACTTAAGTTTTAGTTTAGTTTTCTGCTCTTCGACTGCTCCAGTTCCCTTTTTTGTGAGAAGTTTACGAAGTTTATTGCCCTCATCCAAACTTAAGTCCTTACCAAGTTTGTGGGCCAAAAGAGCAATTTGCTCTTGAAAAATAAGAAAGCCATAAGTCTCTTCTGTCAAGTCTTTGACATAATCATGTTCATATGAAATATCTTCCGGTGCTTTCTTCGCTCTTACGTAAAGCTTATCAACATTTGCTCCAAGTGGGCCCGGTCGATAAATAGAAGTAATGGCGGCAACGTCAATAATATTTCTAGGCTTTGCTTTCCTACAAAATTTCTGAGCGCCATTTTCAGTGAATTGGAATATCCCAGCCCACTTTCCCTTATGAAAAATATTTTCATAAACCTTCTGATCGTGGAGGTCTATTTTCTCAGGATGTAAATTATCATCATAATACTTTTTTATATCCTTAAATGTGGGATTTTCAACCCCATGATGTCGTTTTAAAATGTGACCAATCGCCCCTTCAATCATTTTAAGAGTGGAAAGACCAAGAACATCAAACTTAATAAAACCCATTGGTTCAAGGTGCCGTACATTTTGCCCCTCGGACCAAGGGGTTTGAGTTATGCCCCCGCTATTAATCAAAGGCATATACTTATCTAAGTCTTCTCCGATAACAATGCCGCCTGCATGCCGAGAGACGGAGCGCATTTGGCCATATAAAATATTAATATGATTTTCAACATGCGGATATTTATTAAGAAAATTCTTAAGTGATTCTGAAAACTCCATCACCTCTTCAAATGTAGGGGTGTAAACGCCAGATTTAATACCATGTTTTTTCTTGGCTACGGGAGTTGCTTCCTTCAGCATCCGAGCAGTAACTCCATTGACTTCGGTGAATGGAATCTGATAAAACTTAGAAATATCTTTGATTAATGATCGCAGTTGGAGAGTGTTAAAATTTGATATCGGTACAACCTTATCTCCTCCCCATTCCTCAATCAACATTTCCTTTAGTTCCATTGGGTCCGATACATCATAATCAATATCGGGATAATCTTTAGTATCTCTGCGTAAAAAGCGCGAGAAAAGAAGATTGTATTTGATAGGGTCAATTTGTGTAATTCCCAATGCATATGCAACCAAAGAGCCGGCGGCGGATCCTCGGCCCGGGCCTGTTAATTGTACTGAATTTGCTTTGTCAACTACTGCTTTCATTGTGAGAAAATATTTACTAAATCCTCTTTCTTCAATGACCCCCAACTCCTCTTTGAGGCGAGTTGTATATATATCGTTGGTATACAAATCTAAAGTGTGAAGACCTTCAAAACAAAGTTGAGAGAGTGTCTGCGGAGCAGTAAACCCCGGTGGTACCACAAAGTCTGGTAATCTTACTGTACTATCTGGCAAAAACGCCTCTATGCGATTGTGCGCTATATTATGTGTTTCTTTAATTGAAGCGAGGACAAGATCATCATCGTAGCTGGCGCCACATTCCTTAGAGTACTTCTTATAAGATTCCCACATTTGATCGCCATTTTTTGGGTAAAGCTCATAGCCAATTTCTTGAATACCAATGGGAAGTTCAGAAGTCATCCATGATGGCATTCCCCCTTTTCCAAGCCACCCTAACCGCTTATATAATTCTCTGTCTTTCCATGCCTGTGGAGATGGATAATGACTATCCGCTGTAGATATTAAACTAAAACCATATTTTTCAGAAGTTTGAATAATAAAGTTATTCAGTTCATGTTGTTCCGGTACGTTATTCCACTGTAATTCTCCGTACCACCTATCTCCAAAGATATCCATCATCTTTTCTGTGGTTTTTCTCATCGCCTCTAAAACGGCGCCATGGCCATTTTCTCTATTTTCCCAATAATTTCCAGCATATACACCACCCAAACATGCACTGGCTGCAATAACACCCTCATTATGTTTTTTCAGCATCTTATAATCAACACGCGGGAAACGATAAAAGCTCCCTTTAGAAAAAGATTTTGAGACCATTTTGAAAATATTAGTGAGCCCAATCTGATTTTGAGCCAACAAGATTAAGTGGCGTCTCCTGTTTAATATGTTTTTAACTGTGGCTTTTGATGAGCCTTCATCCTCAATTGTTGTAGCAGATCTTGAATCATCTAAGCCGCGTTTCGCCTTTTTATCTTCCTTTACTCGTTCGTATTCTTCTTTCCATTCTGAAAGACTCGGGAGAAAATATGCTTCTACTCCAAAAATAGGTTTAAAGTTTTTACCTTCCTCTTGCATCTTTTTAGCATGCAATACCTGATATGCCATCCCATTCATATTTCCATGATCGGTTAAAGCTAACGCATCACAGCCATTCTCATATGCAAAGTTCATATGCTCTTGGGGATATCCAAGTCCATCAAACGGTGATCCCACCCCACTATGAGCATGTAACCCAACAAAAGGTATTTTACTTGTCTTCTTCATTGTCAACTCCAATCATATTCCACTCATGATATCCTAACACATCGCCAGCGGGTCTGTCAAGAGAAAAATCACTTCCTAAAAAAGTTTTCAATCCTTGCCAATTTCCTATATTGTAATACCAAGGTATCTCCAATCTGGTATCTTCCATCTTAACACACTTAAATATTTTGTCAAGCTCAAAAAATCTAGCTGACCATCTTTCTTCTCTCGGAATCCTTTTTGGCGCATCGTAATCTGCAAACTCTCCCGTCCCTTCTTTTCTAATAATTCTACGAGCTTCTTTAAAATCTTCGGCATCAAAAGTAAATCCTAAGTATTCATTATTTTTTATTGTCTTACCATCAAAAGAAACGTGAAAATCTTTTTTGCTGGATATTTTACTTCGATAAGGTATTACTAATGTGGGGTCATAAATTCCATATGGAAATGCTGCATAATATTTATCAGGTACCACCCACTTACTTATAGTTTTGCTTAGCCAATACGAGGTTAAGGCGCCATAAAGCACACTCCACCCCAGACAGTCTCTTTTGTCACGATCCTTTGGGTGGATGGGGACGTAATAAATTGGTATCGTTCTTTCAAATTGTTTGGGGGCGCGCTTTCTTGGTAAATCATATTTTAATGGATCTTGTACAAAGTCCCCAAGGCGATGTCTTATTAAAGGCTGTATATCGTCATGACAAACAATCCATATAGTTTCGCACCCTGCACAAGCACATTCCCAAACTGCCCTTTCAACAGCCAAATAATTTTCACCGATCGGCTGCAAACAATCATGCCATGGAAAATTAAAATCTAATTTCTGTCCCGCCACAGGAATGATACCTGATAAATGAAAGCTGGTTGTAAGCTGAATACCACCTTCAATCATTTAAACTCCAACTTATCTGTATTCTCGTAGGTGTGCATAGCTGCTTTTATTATTTCTCTTTTTGTAACCTCTAAATTTAAAGCATATTGGTTGTTACCACCGCATTTTCTCCCTCCAATACTGGCTTCCTTCATCATCGCCATAACTTTAAATTTCGCATACGTGTCAGAATATTCAAAATCCTCCAACTGTTCCTTCTGTAAATAAGAGACGGCCACAATATCCTTTCTATTGGGATGGTGGCCGTCAATTCTATCGGATGGATAAAAATGAACCTCTTTTACGAAGTCGTCTTGAGTCTCCCAAAAAGTGTGTGTATGCGTCTGACATGATTTAGATATAATCCAGTCTAATACTACAAAATCTTTATTTTCTTTTGTTGGGAGAGGGAGGCCTGCGACGCTTTCATCATCAAATAAAATAATATTGTTATAATTAAATTTAATTACGCGAGCGCCCTTTGTGGTGACGCTTATGTTACTTTCTTTAATCCTCACATTCTGCGCTTTTGTGCCTAATAAATTTAAACCCGCGTTGGAAAGTAAATAATATAAATTATGCCATTTATATAAATTGTTCTCAGCGCGGGAGAGCCACCCTTCTTTTTCAAAGCCATGCGGCTTCTGGACTTTGTTTATTATTAAAGGAATATTGTTTTCATAAGAATAAAGGAGAGCCGCTAAACTACCCCCCACCACCACCTTATTCAAATGGCGTTGTGGGAGCTTAATCAGCAACGCTTTCCTGTAGGCGCTTATCTATCCTTTTAAAGATTTCATGTAACTCATCTAAGTTTTCTGTTTTTTTCCAGAAGGCCCACTCAGCCGGGCGAGAGGAAAAATATTTTAATTTTTTCGCTAGCTGGGTTCTGAGCGCAAATAGCTCTTCTCTTGAAATATCAAGATACATTTATAACTCCATTGTTTTATTAAAAAATTATCGAACTTTATTTTTTGCAAAAATTTTGAACATTTTAGAGTATTTGGTGTCAATTTTTTTAAGGCCGAGTTCCCACTCCTCCAAGATCAAAGAATAACACCCATTTTTGATGGCGCCTGTACTGCCGGTGGCCACCGGGTTACATTTCTTTTTTCCATGCTCATAAATGCTATGAATTGCGTTGCGCTGCTTTGTAAGATGACTGCTCCACTCCGCCACGATTTTATCATATTTTTTGTTTGTGGATCCAGCATATGATGCGACTGGCAATCCCATCAAAATCAACATAATTATCAAATATTTTACCATTACCTTTTCTCCTCGACTACTACTTCCTTGTGGGCCGCGACACTCACTGGAAACAGATCTTCTGCTATAGTTAAACAAGCTTTCGCTACTTTTTGTATTTCCCATTGTGCGCCTGAATGTGTACGTAATCTTATGAATTTAAATAGGTTATTTAAATTGCAAGTGCCATAATATTCTGTATATAAATTTTGAGGTAAAACTCCCCTGGCTTGTTCCCGGCAAATACCATGTTTTATTAGTTTATCGTATAAGGTAACACTCTGTTTGTTGTGTTTCGAAACCAGATAACTAGCCGATGTTCCCTCTATACTGTGGCCGATCTTAATGAGCGGATCAAATAACGAATTAGTCGATGCTTGTCTGTTGGACTCACTCTGTTTTCTAAACTGGTGCGGCTCATAAAACTCTAAATTAAAATCGGTATATCTTCTACTAATTTCATTATAAGACCAAGTGCGATGACGGTGGTGTTGCGACCTAATAAACAGAGGTACCATAAAACGCAATGTAACTACGTTGTGTTCTAAAGTCGAAGTGTGTCCATGCTTAATCAAATATTTGATTAATTTCTTATCGCGATCGTGCAACTCTTCCACTTGCTTTCCAAAACTTACGCGCGCTGAATTCACAATTGTGAGGTCCGTTCCCATATGTGACACATATTCAACAAACCCAATTTTGTCATCGAACAATTCAATCTTGCGATTATAATTTTTTACCACGTCATCCCTTGTTTGCTTTTTTTCATCGCCTCAAACCATGATTTTGGCTGAGAAGTCTTTTTAGACTCCTTTAACTGGAAGTGTTTCCCGCTAGCTCTGGACCAAAAATCAGCATCTTTAGTAACTGTTTCCACGCTAGTCCAAGGGCCGGCCCAAGAATCTTGTATTTGGCTACCATCTTTGCCATAGGCATTGATGACTTTTACTTGATCTCCACGCGCAGTGATCGCAGCCTCTCCAAATATAAATGCCTCTTGGTTATATTTTTGAGACATCTGTGCTGCAAAATCAAATAAATCTTTGGCGCTCTGGCTCTCTGCGTTTTCTCCACGAGCATGAGAGGTAACTAAAATACTATTTTCTGTAACATGGACCGGCTCCTCTAACTCAACTTCGACTTCTTCACCCGTTTCAGGATCAGTTTCTGCCTTAGTGGTTTCCTTAAAGCCGCCCTTTAACTCAGTAAAGGGAAAGCCGGCTGCAGCAAATTCTTGTTTTAGCTGTTTATACGCTTGCCTATTTTCAGCTCCGCTTCTCTCATGACGATCTGAAGACATAATAACAAATGGATTGCCGCCTTCAATGTGGTGCCTTACTCTGTTATAAGAACTCATTTCTTTAATGAGATCTTTTTCAGCCATGGCATCTCTCACTAATTGATAAAGTTCACCTTTTGATAATTTCTCCATTCATTTTTTTCCCCTGTGTTTACTATACTATATGGACTCCATAAACATAGTTTTCTAATACTAAATAGTAAGTTTCTTTGTTTAATACTATTTCTTGTACCATTGTTTCATCTACAACAATCTTCTTATTCTTGCAGTCTAAAAGCTTTTCGCAATCATCCGATGCATCAATTACATTATACACCCCATGGGCAGATTTTTTAGCGATTTTATAATCATCGGGAACTAAAATACAAGAGTCTTCTTTCTCTGGTTCTTCAGCCCTCTCGATTAACAGATATCTATTAACAGGTTTAAACATTAGAAGCTCCAAACTTCTTTTCAATAGCGCTGAACATCTCATTTAGATCATCCATATCAGCACCTTTTTCATAGAGACGAAAAGCTTTTACTGCGGCCCAAATATCATCTTTAGTCAACCAGCCATTTTCAATATATTCCTTTCGGAGATCTTTTTTCTGTTCTTTATATGGTTCGATTGCCTCTTCAATCGCTAACATTGATTTAAGATACTTAACAACATACTGATCCCTTTCCTCTTCTTGAGTTAAACCATCATCCACTAGCTTTAAATTATTCATGTTTCCTCCTATTTAATTTCACATGCACCGCCGGCGCAAGCTAATTCGCCGGCAAGATTAGTATTATCTTCATGTTCTACTACATGAGATAAATCGATTTTTTCTAGGTCCGTCACCAAATTTTGGTATATTTCTTCTGTGCAATCCTCGAAGGGAGATTGTTTATACGACCCTCCATCATGAGGAAGAATACTCAACCCGTTATAATATTTACGGTTTTCCCACATCCATTGTTGTACGACGTCCCATTCCTCTTTTTTAATGTTTATTGTGGCAGAGACATTGTGTGAATTCTGCCCTCTTTTGTGGCCATTCCCTACCCACTCCCGGCTAATCTTTTTAACTCTTTCTAAGAGATCTAAAGCTTGCTCATGTCTTGTGATTGCTCCAGTGGGCGCCTTTTGTGGTATGCTAATCACTGCTGTATCGTGTGGTCTAAAATATTCATCCTCTATTAATTTGGGATGCATAATCGATAAATAAGTGTAAATCGCTTCGTTCTTCCCAACCCGAATTCTCCGAATATAATAATCATTGTGCCAAGCGTGAATCCCGCTAGACGTTCCCAGTGTCAAAGACGTAGTGCCGGCTGGCTTCACACATGTAGTTCTGCGTGCCGGGTTTATACCAATTAGTTTTGCTACTCGTATGTTCTCTTTTTTAACAATCCGAGCAGCTTTTTGTATGTCTAATTTTAAAACTTTTCCAGAGGCGATGCCTGTCATACTAACTCCAATCAGTGCATCTTTTTCAGTACTTTTTCTCCAGACATCACGTAAATAATGAAAATCCGTATAACTAGCCTGTAACGTCGCAATAAAAGTTGCAGCTTTACACCTGGCCTCGTACTCTTCCTGTGTATCTACATCGCTGGCATTAATTTCTGTAAGATTACAAAATTGGAAAGGTCGCAATCCAATTTCACAACAAGGGTTGGTACCCCAGTCTTTATCATTCGTAAAATAGAAGCCTGGTTCGCCAGCACGGCTAGCTTCAATCCGCTCCCACAACTCTTTAAAATATTCTCTTGTGATACGATGACGCATTAAAACTAGGGAATTGTTTGCGCGTCCTCGCTGTGGATTTTTTTCCCACCACGTTCCTGTTTTGGCCGCTATCATTTCATCGTCATCCGCACTAAAGAGGGAGATGAGTGCAGCTCTTCGGATTCCTCCTGCCAAAACAGCATCAGCAATGTGACAAATTATGTCATGTACCTCAATAGGTTCAAGTTGATCTCCCCCTTCTTTAAGTTGCAAGATCCCCTCAATCTTTACCAAACATTCTCTAAGTGGCTGTGGCCCAGGAGCTTGTCCTCCGGAGGTTACCAAGAGGGCACCCTTTGGGCGAATGTCACTAAAATCAAAACGCAGGCGTGGGCCTCCGAAAAAATAACTTTTCATTAAATTTTTAACGGCGTCGGACCAGCCTTCAATTGAATCTCCAACTAAATAGCGTCGCGTTCGATTCTTATTTGGCTTTTTTATTTCTGGAAGTTCCTCTGTGTGGTGCTTTTGTACACTGTAGCCAACGCCTGTTCCACCCAATAAAAGAAACATGACTTCTCCAAATGCGCGCTCATCGTCGATAGGCAAATATGCACAATTAAATATTCTATTAGGCGCTACCTCTATTGGTTTCCCCCCAAACTGCATAGAGCGCATCGAAGGTAAAACTTTTTTAGCATAAACATATTTATATGCTGCTTTAATTTCTTCCGTTAATGCAGGATATTTCTTCATATGCATTTTACAATTTCGAGTAACTAACTCTTTCCAAGTTTCTCTCCTATTTTTTTTAGGCAGATATCGTGCATATTTCATATGTACTGTAATGTCGGATAATATTTGTGTTGCAGTGTCTATTGTCATCGGTTTCCCCTTTTTTTCCTATAATTTTTGTATTTTTCTTGCAATGTTTGTTCTTGTTTTTTCACTTCGCTCTTTCTCACTTCATCAAAAGTTTCAATCTGGGGGAGTACGTCAATTTTGACATTGGAGGGATCCATAAATATGGGATATATTAAACCATCAGGGCCATTTCGATTCTTAGCAATAAAAACCCTCCCCCCATTACTATTTTTATGTTGAACTGTCCGAGAAATAGAAAAGATAAAGTCTGCCACAAAACATTTGTTAAAAGCTTCGGATATCGCCTCCATTGTAATTACTTCAGCATTTAAGCCGGATCGATTCGTCTGAGAAGCTGTCCAAACAGGACAAGAATTAATTTGAGCTAAACTTCGTAGCTCTTCATAAATAGATTCCAATTGGTGTCTTTTCTCATCATTTTTTAAATTTGAGCGTAATAAATCTCCGTAATCTACAATGATCATATCAACAGAAATTTCCTGTTGTTGTAACTTCTCTAAATGATTGCGAAGTGTGTCAACTTTTGCAGATTTTGTTGGATATTCTTTAACAATTAATTTTCCAGAAATATCTTTAATCTCATCATAAATCTCCTCTTTTCGATTGAAGAGTTCTCTCAGGGGAATTCCAGTAATACAACTATCATATCGGGAGGCAACAATTGTGTCTGACAACTCCAAAGTATAATGGATTACTGTTTTGCCTTCTTTAAGAGCTTGGGCTCCTAAATGTACCAGCGCCATTGATTTACCGGCGCCGGTGGGTGCAATAACGACACCTAGCTCTCCATTACCAATACCCCCTTTGGTTAGATCATCAAGTACTTTCCACCCTGTTGTAACCGGATCTCTAGACTTTAGTTCAAACCTTCTTTCAAAATCTTCAATATACCGGTAGCCATCATCGCTGTCGTTGCCCAGTTTCATCGCGTTGTTTATGAGTTTCTGGATATCATCAAAAGAAGATTTTTTGAGGAGAGGCACTGACTTTAATATTGCCTCTTTTAAGACTTGTTTTTTGCAAAAGTCTACAGCCACATCTTTTATGTATTCCTCATCCTGCACTTCAGTTCGAGACATCCTTGCAAAAAAGTCTCGTATCTGTTTTATGATCAACTCATTCTCATTAGCTAACTCCGTCCTGAGAATGGTCCCCATAATTGATTCGGAGGGCTGGCGGGCGTACTTTTCTTTATAATGAAAAACTAATTTTACAAAAACTTGAAGATACTTAAACTCCAAAAAATTAATGTCTAGCACCTCTTGCATCTGATCGGCAAAAGCGCGGCTGCTAAAAATCAATTGACATAAATTTTCTTGAAATGGTTTCCCAAATTGAGAAAAATCTTCTTGTTCTGTATAGTTCAACTATAGCCTCCTCCGGTATACACAATATTACAACATTTCTGTGGCACTGTCAAGAGTTATAAAGAAAGAATAGTAAATAGAAAAACAGACAACAGAGCGGGGAGAAGTATTCTTACAAATACTGCCCACCCTAAAAGTCGCTTAGTTTCACTATTTTTCTTGGCTACGAAATACAATACAATTAATGTTAATGCATTCCAAAACCCAAGCTTGCCTATCTTTTCCATTTCCATATTTTCCATATTAATCAGTTGATGGGTGGCAAGATCTAGGCCCAAAACAAATAGCCCCTTTGTGTATATCATATTCTTTGAGAGCCACATCTACAGCAAAATTGATAAGTGTCTGTTCGATGTGTGCGATAGGACATTTCATGTGCGTTGCTAATGCCCGGACTTTATCCCAATCTTCCCTGTTAATAGCGGCCTGAATTTTCTTGACTGGCTGCCGCCTCATATTTTTGAAATACTCTACTAAACTTTTATCTGAATTCTTAAACATATTTTTTTTCCTTGTATTTAATTTTTTAACTAATAGCTGAAGAGGGACTCGAACCCTCACGCCCATATGGACAAGGGATTTTAAGTCCCTTGCGTCTACCAGTTCCGCCATTCAGCCATTTATCATTAACTCATCATAAACCATATTTGCTTGTTTGTCAACACTTTTTTGCACCCCCGGCACGATTTGAACGTGCGACCTACGGCTGAGCTACGGGGGCATACATCAAATATTATCACATCTGCTTCGAGATGTCAACTAATAATCTATCCGGCCCAACGCACATTCAATCATCCCATCCCGCAAATTTTCTTGCTGCCACGCCTCTTGAATATCGGGCCGCAAAGAGTGAAGAGGGTCAAAATATAAAAACTTTTGGCCGGGCTTGACAGAGGGTGCCTTCCACACACTAATTCCAGTAAGGGTATCATACCACTCACAGGAATGTATAGCGCGCTTGCCACCTCCGGATGGCGCGTCAACCACAAATAAAGGAGTGTTAAAGCCTGCGGTGATTCCGCGAACCTGTTTTTCCACATTCATTGCAGTTTTTACTGACGTTCTCATATCTTCTGTGCCTGCTGTCAAATCATGAACATAAACATAATAAGGTTGTACATTCATATAACTTAACTTCTTAACTAACATTCTCATATCTTCTGAGCTATCATTGACATCTTTCTGAAATACAGACTGGTTTCTAACCTTTATCCCCTTAGCAAACAAAAGATTCATCGCATCTTGAGTAATTTTGGTTATTTCAGATGCGTGATTAAAGTGAGTATGTACACACACCTCTTTATATTGTTTCCGAGCCTTCTCTGTCCAGTAACTCAATGTATCGACCCACTCATGATCAGTTAAAATCTTCATAGGCATTACTGCTGGCCCTTTAGTGGCAAAACGAAAACGTCTTATGTGATCGATCTTTAGAAGCTCTTGACTTATTTCTTTTATCTGTGATGGCTTGAGGCGATAAGAATCGCCACCAGATATTACTACATCTTCTATTTCTTTGTGCTCTCGCAAATACTTGAAAACGTTTCCCCACCTTTCTCTTGATGCTTTAATAGAAACTTTTTCTGCTGTTATTGTGCTGCTGCCAACGGCGTAAGCACGAGTGCAGAAGCGACAATATACGGGACACGTATCAAGAGCGAGAAACAAAACCTTGTCTTCATAGCGATGTGTGAGCCCTTTTACTGGTGAATCTGCTTGTTCGTTGAGGCTGTCAAATCTCAGCATCGGATGGTCGGGTAAAAGTTGTGATGCGAGGGGCAAGAATTGTCGCCGTATTGGGCAAGTAATGGGCGTTTCCCAGGAGATTAAAGACAACAAATAGGGAGACACCCTTACAGCCATCGGAGCCTGTGAGAAGCCGTTTTTAGCGTCTTCTAGAAAATCCGGATCTACAAGATCTTGGATAGTCTTGAGAAGTTTTTTATGATTGATGATGGCATTCTTTTCTTGCCACTTATGATCGATAAAAGTTTTATAATCTATATCCTTCCAAAGAGGGATTTTCTTCCAAAACTCATCTTCTCTAAACTGCCTCCATGGAAAGCCCATACTTTAAATATCTTCGCAAACTTTATTATGTCGCACTTTCTAAGGGTGTTTTAAGATAACTTACTCTTCACAAGTTACGATCTTATAGTCCTTGTAGAAAAAAACTCTTTGGCCCTCGCGTGGAGTGCACACAGAATCAGCTATAGAAACTGTAGAATATTTTACTATCCCCCTTTTTTCATATTTAATCACAACAGCATCGCCATCGATTTGATGAACAACACCCAGGAGGAGCAAAAATAACATAAAATTAATTGATTTTTTCATTATAACAACTTAAATATCTTTCGCCACGGTCACATAAAAATGTTACCACAATACCAGGCGGATTATTGTTTTTAACCCATTTTTCTGCAGCCAATATATTTGCTCCAGAGCTTATACCAACCAAAAGGCCGTTTTCTTTGGCAAGACGACATGATCTCTCTTTGGCTTCTTTTGTTGTTATTTCTATTACATCATCAACTTTTGACATGTCACATAAGAAGTCACCACCATCGTTAATGCCTTGTATTCCATGGGTTTCTGCTGGTTCGGACGGCTTCACAAGAACTGTTTTCATATCTGGAAATTTCACCGACAAAAAATTATGACAACCCATAATAGTACCGCCGGTTCCAGACCCAGCAATCAAAGCAGATATGTTTTCAGGTACCTGTGTGAGGATCTCTCTGGCTGTCATTGTTTCGTGGCACTCAGTGTTATGTTTATTACTAAACTGCATTGGAGACCAATAGGTGCCAAAGTTATGAACGAGCTTATCCCTTCTTTTTATCGCGCTTTTAAATGCATTATGTCCGACTTCAATTATTTTGGCGCCAAACATTTTCATCATTTTTTTTCGCTCGGCGCTCATGTTGCGAGGCATAATAATAATACAATTATATCCATACGCAGCTGCAAACATAGCAAATGCAATGCCTGTATTCCCAGAAGAAGCCTCAACTATCGTATAACCCTTTCTTAAATCACCAGATTCTTCAGCTTTCTTTATTATATAATATGCCATCCGATCTTTAATAGATCCTGAAGGATTAAAAGTCTCTAACTTCGCATATATTTTATCACTTATCTTGATAAGTGGTGTGTTTCCAACACACTCATGAATAGTCATAATATTTTATTTATTTCCTACAACAATTTTTCTGAAAGATGTATAAAGATCATTCCAGTTTGTTTTTCCAATACCATCTTCCAGCATCATACCATTTGTAGAAGTTTTATTAAATGTTAATTCAGTGTCTCTGATTATAGATTTTATTTTAGTTTTATTCTGAACTGAAATACTTGGAGAATATAGCTGCATCAACTGATAATTTTCCTTAATGATTGGTTCGCTCTCAACAATGTTTTGATATGCTTTTAAGGTTGAATTAGCATTCGCGCAGAATTCAACCACCTTGTCAATACCATATGTCTTTTCTTCTGCAAGGAATGGCAAACGTTTTGCAACGGTCGCTAATCCAATTCCCGGGACTCCATCTAAATTGTCGCTCTTGTCTCCCACAATTGCGCGAGCTAACGCAAAATTTGTTGGATGAATACCAAACTTCTCAACAATATTTTTTTTGTTTAATATTTCTTTTTGAGTTGGTCGGTAGAGGACAGTTTCATTATCAAGCAGTTGAAAGAAATCTTTATCGCTTGAGACAATTACTTTTTGCCAGCCCCAAAAACCAGGATGTTGTGTAATAAAAGAAATTACATCGTCTGCTTCTGAGCCATCTGAAACTAACTGAGTTATTGGGAAATTATTTAGATATTCAACAAGCCGTATTTGCTGCCAAATCTTATTTTGAAGTTCCTCTTCCTCAGTAAGATTTTTAATATCTCGGTTGAGACGTAAGGGTTTTCTCCCTTCTTTATAGTTTTTGTTGACAATCTTTCTTCTTGCGCTGCCACCTTTACCATCCCAACAAACAATAACCCTATCAGGATTAATCTCTCGACAAAGTTTTTGCAGAATTTTAAGAAACCCAGCAGTTCCACCAATGGGATCTCCATTTGTAGATAAGCTTGGGTTAACAATATAGGCCCTCAAAAATTGATTGAGGGCGTCAATAATCATTACTCTCTTCATAAAGAGTATACTACCAAATTAAATCAGACTTGTCAAGACTTTTTTTTCTTTGCCATTTTACGGAAAGTTTTGGCTAAATTGTAGCGCTTTGTACCGGGCTTACAGGTGGGACCACCGAATTTATCTCCAGTGCAAACACCTTCGGTACCGCGCCTTTCAATATCTTCTTCGGCGCCCTGAATCCACGTGTCATCTTCTTGCATAATACCGGACGCACGGTCAGAGATGCCTTCTTGGTCTTCCGCAGCTGCGAGGGCGGGGCCGGTTCCAAGGTTGTCCTCTAAAACAATAGCTAATTCTTCTTTAATAATTTGTTGTAATCTCGATTGTTTTAGTTTCATGTCCTGTACTCCCTCAATACTATTAATTAGTAAGCAAAAAGAGTTTATTCCCGTTCTTCATAGAAAGATTCTGCTGAACCTGTACGGTCATCAAACTTCATAATAATCTCTTCGTCCATGATCTCTAAAACTCTTTGCCTAAACTTAGGATCTTCAAGTTTTTTCTTCCAGGTTGCGGTCTGAAATTTGTCAGTGGTGCCATCAACATAAGTGAGCGCAAACCATGCGCCACTATTAACTAAATGGTGTGAGCCCTTAATCGCGTCGAGCCAACTTTCTTCATCTTGTACTCCGATTTCATCTCCCCATAGGATCTTAAAATTACATTGTCTACCGGCTGTCCCGAATCGTGATTTTTCAAGTTTTACCTTGACCTCTGAACCGATTCGAAAGCCTTTGTCATCTGTGATGAAAGAAGCCTTTGCTTTGCGCCCTGTGAGCCACACACGCAACGAGTAGGCATAAACCATAGCTTTACCCCCAGGAGTCATATAAGGCGTTGTGAGGGTCTCTGAGGGGCTCCTGGTGATGTTTGTTTTAAGCTGGTTCAAAACAAGAAATGTCGATTGACTATTCGCAATGGGAACTGTCAATTTTGACATGCCTTTTGCAAGGATTCTGGCCTTAACGGCCATGGACGAAAGAGGATTAAAATCTCCTTCAATATCTGAGATTGCGGGCGTTAATGCTAGTGAATCCCAGATAAAAAGCATCTTGTTTTCGTTTGATCCAAGAAGCTCTTCAATTGTCTCAAGCACAAATTCCACAGAGGTTGCCTGTACATACAACAGATCATCAACATTGCAGCCGGTTTTTTCTAAGAAGCCCGGATCAATTGCGGATTCTGAATCAAAATAAACAACATCAACGCCCATCTTTTGAGCGTTAGCGGCAACTTGTGCCGCCATATATGATTTGCCGGTTGATTCAAGGCCTGCAATCTCCACAATCTTTCCAATGGGAATTCCTGCCAGGCGCCCTCTGCAAATAATACTGTCAAGCCATCTCGATCCTGTAGGAATCCATTCTTTTACAATTGTTGGGCTGTCTTTATTTAAATTGTGTGCAACATTTAGTCCCGCTTTCTTGTTGATAAGCTTGCGCATATCTTCAATAGAAAGCTTGCCAGCCTTTTTCTTAGGCATATCAAAACTCCTATAGTGTATAAAAATGAGGCATCTGTAAACCCATGCCTCCCTGCGGTTTACAGATTATTTACCAAGAAGATCTGCGAAAGCTTTATCCACGGAAGTCCCCCTAGTGGCTTCTTTCTCGGTGCCACCATCATATTTGGTGGTTTCGGTGGAATTCTCTTCGGGATCTCCATCTCCCAACAGAAATTCGTCTAGCATCCCCTGCACCTCTGCAAAAGACTTTCGACTAGCTGCAAACAGTTCATCAAAGTCCGGTACAGACTCCAAAAATTCACGGCACCTCTCAGGTTCCTTACAAAGCGTTGAACTGCGGCGCCTAGGCGTAATCTGAGTTACTGGAAAGGTTGCGCCGGATGGCTTTCCATAACCAAGGACAAGATCAGTCCCCGCTTCAGCATCGGTAATATCTCCATATTCCGGATTAAGCACAAGATTCAAGAGAGTTTCATAAACGGTTTTACCGAAACCCCAAACTCGAACCCCTTTATCTTCTTCTCCACGCACAATAACTGGCGCAAAGAAACGCTGACGAGCAGAAAGCTTTTTCGCCATTCTCTTACTATCTTCTGTGCCTTCCTGCCAAAGCTGGCGCACAAAAGAATCCAACGGACAGTCTTCGCCAAAGTTTCGCTTTGGACTCAAGAAGCCGGGATTATCTCCAACATTATAATGGAACCAATAATCCTTGAACGGATCTCCATCTTCAGTAGGAACAATACGGATAGTTTGTTCCCCATCTTGCGGGCGCCAAAAACGATTGTTGCCCCCTTTACTTTCAAGAGCATTTTTGCGCTCTCTCATTTTCTTCATATCAATAGTCATTTTTTTCTCCTTTTAGTCAGCGTGATGACTCTCTCACACTGCTGATTTTATTATAATACTATAAATTGATTTCTTTGTCAAGTCTAAAATTATCATTTTGTACCACAGAACTATTCAATAAGCCATAAATATAAGGTGTATCATAGCTTGTTGAAAAAATCCCGTAGCTGACTTTTATTTTATCATACTGTTTCAAAATTTTAAGCTGTTCTGAGATATTTTTCATTAAAGTACCATCAGTTTTTAACATTTCTTCAGGCACTCCATAATAATAACACTTGTCTCTGGGAATGTCAAGATCAAAAAATAATTTTTCTTCCCCTCCTTCATATGAAACTAAACTGAAAGTTGATATCCTAGCAGAATCCAGTGTCTCATCAAAAGTGTCAATTTCAGACTTAGAATGTTTAAAGACGTTAATCATATGCATGGTAGAGGATATTAATTCGTTCATTTGAGTGTGTATTTCTCGTAAGGGGACGTCCCCAATTATTTTAGACAACTCAACATTATCAACTAGATAAATTCTTTTAAAAAGCCCTGACCGTGCGTATTCTTGCAATACCCCAAAAATTACATTATTGTTTTTTACCTTTAATCCCGGGAGCAAAGAACAATCGGGGCGAGCATACAAAACACTTATATTACATTTGTGTCTTATCTGTTCCAATATTCGCAGGCTAGCGGCAGATATTTTTCCACAGCTAGTAATAAACAAAACATCCCCCTTCACATATCTAAAAAATTTTTTAAAGCTTGGACACTTCTTTTCGTATTCTTCTAAAGTTTTAAATTCCGGAAAATCAAAACAATCCTTTGAACTTTGCAACCCTTTATTGATTTTATATATTTTATATTGAGGGTACTTGGAAAAGCTAGCAGCAATATTGCATCCAGCAGTTCCTAAGCCGATGATCGTTTTCATGTTTTACTTTCCACCATTTCACCAAAATTTTTGCCATGGGAAACATTTACTTTAAAGCGTCCTAATTCAGTATCGGCAAATAATTCTTTTATTTCTTGAATTATATTCTCGTCATCATGATGTAAGTCAATTATAAGAGAATCATGCAAACAAAAAGCAATATTAGATTTTTTATCTTTTAAATATTCCCATACTTTAATCATTTGGCGTAAAAATAAGTCAGCAGCCGTTGACTGAATAATATAATTTAATGCATG
>Ga0098047_10000178_pt1 | contig 25517 bp, 41 predicted proteins | sample 12_taG_FD_92585 | JGI IMG/M metagenome (GOLD analysis project Ga0098047, IMG submission 92585) | Marine viral communities from the Subarctic Pacific Ocean - 12_ETSP_OMZ_AT15267 metaG | ecosystem: Environmental > Aquatic > Marine > Oceanic | place: Subarctic Pacific Ocean | collected 2015-01-16 | reverse complement strand
AGTACAGTTCATTATAATGGTGGAGCACACTGGACAGAACTTGTTGAAAATGAATTAAAGAAAATTTAAGGTCATGTAGCTTAATGTAAAGCCTTTCCCTGTCAAGGAATGAGTTGCGGGTGCGAGCCCCGTCATGATCGTTTAGGAATGTTTATGACAAAAGGTGCAGATTTATATCGAGAAGACCTTGACGACTATGATAAGTTCATCAAGAAGTTTGATCATAATCCAGATTATGGCGAGATCAAGAGATTCAGCATATGCCTTATAAACCGGGGCGGTTTTTCACTTTTAATTTCTCCAAAAAGAGAAGGTGGAATCATGATGAGAACTGGCGATTGTGCTCATTATGTCTGTAAAAATACTACTGACGTAATGGAAAAAGCACTTATGCTTTATACAATGATAATATGCCATAAAGTAAAGTGCGATATAGATACTGGTGTATTTTGGGACTGGCCGAGTAATAGAGAGTACGATAGAGAGTACGATAGAGATTTGTAAGCCTCTGTGGTCCAATGGTTAGGATAGCGGATTGTCGATCCGTTGGTCGGGGTTCGATTCCCCGTAGAGGCGTTAGATGAATAAGAGTGCCGTGATCTGGCACTTACCGGGCTGGACTCTGAATCCTTGTTGTGGTGACACAACGCGATCCAAGCTAAATGATATCAAATGCTAGGTCGTCCTCGATTCATCTTTAATGGTCCGTAGCACAATCGGCAGTGCATTCGGTTTTGATCCGAAAGGTTGGAGGTTCAAATCCTCCCGGACCAGTTCGATCTGTAGTGTAACGTCAACACGTAGGGCATTCGGGCCCTAAGTCGGTGGTTTAACTCCATCCAAGCCGATTTTTACCTTGCGTGGTGTAATAGAAACACGTCGGATTCCAAACCCGAAGTTAGGGGTGCAAATCCCCTCCTTGGTGTTTTTACTAGCGTAGCTTAATTGGAAAAGCGATGGATTCCAAATCCATTAGATGCGAGTTCGAGGCTTGCCGCTAGTGTTGTTAGGGAGGTAGTTTAATTGGCAAAACAAAACACCTATTGGAGTGTTGAGCAATTGGCCGCTCAGGAGATTCTGATTCTCCCGCCTTCGGGCATTGCAGGTTCGAATCCTGTCGCTCCAGTTATTTAAGCTAGCTAAAGAAAATTGCAGTACATGTCGATAATAAATATGTGTACCGCAATTTTAGGAGATTGAGATGGCTAGCAAGCTTGAGAAAATTGATAAAGAAGCTTTTGACAAGGTGATTAGTAGTTCAAGTAGTTTGTCTGATATTTTGAAGGCTTTTGGATTAACATGTAAAGGAACTGGAAATTTTAATACTCTTAGAAGAATATTAAAAGATAGAGGATATAACGTTGATTTAATTAAAGAAAAAGGCGAAAAAGAAAGACTTAAAAAGCTTGGTAAGTTACACAAAAAAAATAAAATCCCTCTTAAAAACATTTTGGTAGAAAGCTCTAGCTATAATAGGGGTCATTTAAAGAGTAGATTGTTGAAAGAGGGTATATTAGAAAATAAATGTATCGAATGCGGTCAATTGCCCGAATGGAATGGAAAACCATTGACTCTTCAATTAGATCATAAAAACGGAATAAGCAATGATAATAGATTAGAAAATTTAAGAATAATTTGCCCTCATTGTCATTCGCAAACCAAAACCTTTGCTGGCAGAAAACATAAAAAAGAACATTTTTGTTCTGAATGCGGTGAAAAGAAAAAAACCAAAGAATCACAAATATGTAAAAGTTGCAATTTAACGAAACCCAGTCAAAGAAAAGTAAAAAACAGACCCTCTAAAAGAGAGCTAAAGAACATGATTGATACAATGCCTTGGGTAGCAATCGGTAGAAAATATAATGTTAGCGATAATGCTGTGAGAAAATGGGCAAGATCATATAAGTTGATTTGATTTTTTTCAAATCCCTGCCGCCCTGTTAAGGAATAGATTATGGGTCTATATTTTAGAATATTTAGGCATAATACAGGGCCCAGTTATCAAACTGCCGCTACTATTGTTGATGATTTTTGGCTTATGGAATCTGAGCATCTTTATTATTACTGGCAATATTGGTGTCTTATACACGATGTAGAAAATGATGAAAATAGTGATTATTACTATATGGAAAGCAGATTAGCTGTACGGTTTGATATAGAAGCACCACAAAAAATAAAGAACCTTAAAAGAACTTATGAGAGATTATATGATAAATAACCTTACTTGCAAGTCAACTGGAGAGCCACAGTTGTAAAACCAAAACGGCTAGGCGGGAATACTCCCATCTTCGTGAATCATGAACACGTAGTTAAGCACTCAATATAACTATATTAACTTTTTTAAAGTGTTTAAATCTAGGGACTCAGTACCGTCACCACGGGATATCGTCTAATACCAAAGACACGGCCATTACGGGCCGGAATACAGGTGAAAATCCTGTTGTCCCGATTCTCTTCTTTTTCCGACTGGTCTGGCGGAATTTAACTATTCAGCTTCGCTGATACAGGTCATTACAGAGTGGAGGGGGAAAGTAACCCGCACGTCTGGGGGACGTGAAAAAGCTGGAGCGTTACCAGTTACTCTGATTATGAAGGAAAAAGTGCTTTTAGCACGAATTAAAGGTATGAATTGGTTCACTCAAGAGCAAACACAATGAATTGGTATAAAAAATCACAGGTTATGGTTGATACTCCTACTGGGATTGATATCCCTGTAGACAATGATGATGACGATGGAGAGGATTGGGAGAATTGCTATCAAGTAGTCCAAAAATGGGTAGTTGATAATATCCAGAGTGAACCATTGGCATCCATCCAGAACGCCATGATTGAGAATATTGCCATTCACCATTTTCAGAATGGTATTTACCCTGATGTTATGATATGGCACGAAGATGAAGACTTTTTCAAAAGCAGGTCATATCGTGCCGTTAGTGTTAACCTTTCATTTGCCGGATATTGGGGCGAAGAAACTGAGGAATTTGAAGGCGGATTTGATTTTGCCACTAAGACTGAAGAATGGCTTAACTTATTAAGACAATCAAATCTTTTACAAATGATACAGGGCGGTGGTTGCGGTGTAAGATTTATTGATGAAGAGTTATATCTGTTTGTATTGGGAGAGTTGTGTAACGGATTGTGTTATAGAAACAAACAGCTTTCTGAAACGTTCCAGACTTATCTTGATAATAATCTGGAAAAAATGAGTCAGGATATTTTGGGTTATTTATCTATGAGTGAATTATCTCGCTACATTTCTTCTGATGAAATTATGAGTCAATTTGCTATTGGCGATGAAGCCTTGGTCATGAACGGTGGCATGAAGTGTTATCCTAATGATTACAGATATGAAACAATTGGTATTAACTTTAAGGCAGAAACAACTGTTTACATTGATATTCCAGATGAAATAGAAGAACGATTTAACATGCAGGCTATGGTATAAGGGAATTACGCGTCGATTCTGAGTAGCCTGATTTGATTTCTTTGTATCCTATACATATAATATGGTATGTCAGTATCTCTAGCCATACTTATACAAGTTGTTTGTGTAGCCTTGATTCTTTTAATTATTGGCAGCGGCATTTACAATCTCATTAAAGATTATAATTATGATTATGAAAAGCATTTGGAGAAAAAAGAAAAAAAACGATGGAAAAAGACAAAAAAAATAAACAATGATTTTTTGCAGGACAAAAAGTGTCAGCCTGATGAGAATTCACCATCTTATGTTTCGATTGATGATATAGACTATGATAGTTCTAGAGAACATTTTTTTGATCTAGTTATTGAATTTTCTGAAGAAATGAGAAAAGCCTTGGGTATTAAAAAGCACTCAATGGAGATGGATATCCGACATTATAGTCCATATATTTATAGAACTCGTGATTTAGGACGATATCTGGTTGAGCCTACAAAGCTATATTTTAATGGCAAATGGAATGTGATTCTTACTGCCTATCCAAGAGATAAAAGGCGTATGAAAAAAGCTGATTGGACTAAAAGATACGACAGCGTGTTGCCACAAGAACATAAGAGAGAAGCTATTCTGAAAGCTTGTCGCGGAGAAGCAGACAGAGAGTATGAGAGAGATTATGAATGAAAATTATTGTCCCAGATGTCAAGCAAAGAGATCAAGACAGGAATACGGATATGACGGTTTTGCTTGTGGAGCAATCTGGTTTAATGAAAACGACAATAATGAATTCGCACGAAGAAAAGAAGTACATGCCTGTTCTGTAGAAAGGCAGATAACAGATTGTTGGTTTCAATGGAATACAAAATATGATATCGCTGAAATGACGACAAGCGGTAGTTAATATGCGTCACTCGTCCAATGGCAGGGCCCTAGCCTTCCTTTTAACACTCGAAAGACTGTTATAAGGAAGCTAGAGATAGGGGTTCGAGCCCCCTGTGACGCTTTGGAAAATAAAATGAATATTTATGATAGTCATACATGGAAAAGATGGGGGCCAATGATGATGGCCATGTCAGACAATAACAAAAAGTTTCAGAAAATGTTATCTGAAAATAATATTGATGGAATTTTAGAATTTTGTAAATCCAAGTTGACTATTGATCCGTTGGATGCTACAATTTTTGTATGGGGATATTCCTACAAGGATTATGATCTTATTAGAGATAGAATTGTTTAAAATAAAAGCGGTTGTGACCGAAAAGTATTGGGACATACAGCCGAATAAAGTATATGAAAGAGATTACGATGACTGATGATGAATTTGGTGAACTTAACCAAAGCTTAAGGAAAAAATGGCAAAAACAACAGGTAGATCGTTCATTTCCGCCAGTTATTGATGGAAAATGGGGAAGAACATGCTATGGTCCACGCCGCTCTTTTCACAGAAACGTACAGCTTTTGGAAAATGAAAAAGAAGTGTTTTTACATGGAAATTTTACTATTGATGACATCATAGAGCTAAGTAGATACTTTGTTGAAGAAAAAGAGTATGAAAGAGACTATGAAGAATAAGGGATTTTCAATTATAGAGTTAATAGTCGTGATTGCTGTAATCATGATTCTTATCTCTTTTCTTTTGCCCGGATTAAACAGATCAAGACAACTAGCGGAAAGAACACGCTGTATGAACAATCATGCACAGCTTGCCAATGCTTGGATAACGTATTCTATTGTAAATAAACAGGTTATGCCTGTTTCTCATACTAATAATAGAGGATGGACACGAAGGGGAAACTCTGAGAATGCCATCAAAGACGGTTCTTTATTTGAGTACGTTAATGATCTGGATGTTTATAAGTGTCCAAGCGATGACAGTAAGCATAGACACACATATTCAGCCAACGGATTTTTAAACGGAGAGGAAAGCTGGCCATTTAATCCTCATGTTCAACCATTTAAATATATTAGCAATGTTGTACATCTTGACAAGCAGCTTGTATTTGCAGAAGAGAATGACCCAAGAGGATGGAACGTAGGATCGTGGGTAATTTATCCAAAAGGGCATTCAAGACAAAACAGGTGGATAGACTATGTTGGTGTCTTTCATCAAAATGGAGATAATGTATCGTTCTTGGACGGCCACGTAGAGTTCTTTGAGTATCAGGACAGCAGGACGATCAAGTTTGGTGAGGGTGGATGGCATTTCTTTTCAAATCACCCAGATAATCCAGATTTAAAGAAATATCAAAGTATGTATAATACCAATTGATTTATTATCTTTTCTGGCTATAATAGGGTATGACGGAAAAGAAGGCAAAGAAATATTTGAAAGAATTAAAAGCACTTGCCAAAGATTATGGCGTCTGGAAAGTCGCCAAGGAACTTCTTGAAAATGAGAAGTTTTTTCTTTGGTCTGCTGCATCAAAAGATTTTCAGCATCATTATGGCGACTACGGCCTTGTAACTCATACATATGAAGTTGTTACATCAGCTTTGAAAATGAAGAAATTCTATTCTCAGTATAATATTAATGAAGCCGAACTGTTTCTAGCTTGCTTGTTCCATGATGCTGGAAAGATGCACGACTATGAAAGATGGACGGAATGTATGACGACAGAATATCAGTTTATGAATGGAACAAAAGTCGCATCTGATCCTGAAAAAAGAGGACAGTGGCGATCAGTAGATCATAAGCGTATGATTCATCATATTTCAAGATCAGGAATCATGTGGTCAGATGCAGCACAGAAAGATCAGAGGGTTTATGACAAATATTTCGAGCCTGTGTTGCATGCAATTCTTGCACATCACGGACGAAGAGAATGGGGAAGTCCCGTTTCTCCAAAGAGTCGGGTAGCTTGGCTGCTGTTTCTTTGTGATGGAATTAGTGCCAGAATGTATGATGCAGATACAATGGATAGAATTAACTAATGGGGGTAGTAAAGAATTGGCCCTGCGAGTGGTGTAATAGAACATCTCCAATATACCTTCCTTGGGAAGATATGAGATGTGAGCGTTGCAGGTCAAGTATTAAATGTTGGAAATGTAAATATGATTTAAGAGGATCATATCACCAAAAAGGTGATACAATAGAATGTCCAGAATGCGGAAATATTAACAGCAGGATGGAGGAACACAAAAAACTGGCTGATCAACCAGTGAATAAAAACTATTCGCGGTCTTTGTCGGGGGGAATCGCGTAAATAAATACTCCCTTAAACGAAAGACAAGGAGAAAAAATGTTATTGACAGTTTTTATAGCAATTGGTTTGGTTTTGATGTTCGTTTTAGGGTTATTCTTTGCGATGGTCCCGTTTTTTATTGCGAGAGATCACAAAGAAGGAGAAAATATTACTGTCACTTTTGGAGCGATGTTATTAAGCTGGTTAGTTTCTGGAATTTTAATATTTGGAGCTTGTTGGCTAGCCCGGCTTGCTGACTTGTAGGAGAAATTAATGGAAATAACATATTATCAGGTTGGTGAAAGAAAATGGATGAAACGTGTTTGGTCGGAGCAATGCGACCATAACATGATAGGGGCTCCATGTCAAGGTGTGGCTGGTCATTCTGGAGATCATTGGGCTTACAGACGCAATGGATCATATTGTTATTCTGTTAATAGGAATGATCTTGATGAGCCATTGAAACCTCATGACATTGCTGGAGGCTCAACGCCGCCGGGACATAAAGGCTATATTCATCCAGAAGAAAAATGCAATGAATATTATTTAGCGTTTCATGAGGATTCAGACGTTACCGATCCAGAGCTAATTGAGAAGCTGGAAAACGATGAATTTATTGGTGAAAATGTATCAATTGACAGGCCAGTTTCAAAAGAGGAAGCAAAAGAAATTTTGGGTGAATATGATGATTAGTAATATTGGCGAGCAAGAGCGTAAAGACAAGAATGAACAATTGTCCAGTCAAATCAGACTGGCCGATGCTGAGATTTTACAGAATGGTGTGGCCAAGCTTGATGGCTTGTTTTCAATCAAGGATTTAAGAAAAGTTATCAAGGCAATGGCTGGCGTTAATCGTGCCAATAACATGGGCGTCATTGACTTATTTGAAAGGGAATACGAAGAATGATGAATTTCAGGGATGTTGGAACAAGCATCAACTCAATTATTGAGAAGCACTCAGATACATTTCCAGATTGCTGGTAAGGAGATCAAATGTTGGATATTATTTTTATTGTTGTAGTAGCATTGATGATCGGCAGAGTAACAACCATGAAAAGCCTTGGCGATTTTGTCGGCTGTTTTGGTGCAGGATTTTTTATGTATTGTCTTTTGAAGATGCCATTTCATCTTGCTGTAGGAGGGCTTTCTTGGCCAGTATCTCCTGATCCGAATCATCATCTGATAAGCAGTATAATTTCGGTGCTAATTTGGGTTGGATTGCTTGAGTGGACGTATCAAAAGAAAGTTAAGCCGAAGAGTATAGGATAGGCCCCTGTGGTGAAATTGGCAAACACGCCGTTTAAGGTGGCGGTGCCGCAAGGCTTACAGGTTCGAGTCCTGTCAGGGGTATTATGAGCAGTATTACAGAATTTTTTATTGATGACGGATGGGATCACCAAGGCAGAACTCTTGAAGAGATGCTAAAGTGGCCTGATTCTTCTTTGGAAGCTGTCCATGATTTTATACAGTGGGCATTCCCTTTGCACGAAAAATCATATCATTCATTAGTTTCTCCTGTTCTTACAGAAGAAGATATACAGATTTTGCAGTCATCTCCAGAGGCTAGGCAAAATATGTTAAAAGCTTATTTGAGAATTTGCAAGTTCTTGGGCCTTGGCCTACATGAAGATGAAGATAGACAAAAATGGTGGTGTCACAAGGGAAATCATAACAATCTTAGGATAACAAGAATTATCAGAAGTCTCAGACTGTTCGGCCTAGAGGATACAGCAAAAGATTTTTGTGGCTATCTGGAAGAATTGGATGACAAATTCGTTATTGACGATAATACTTGGAAATATTGGGAAAGAGCCATGAATGAAGATGTTATGGAATCAATGTCCAGAAAATTTCTGGATGATCGCAGAATAGACTTGTGAGCAATCACGACAATCTCCATGTTAGATGTAGGAAGTATCCTGATTGCAAAGGAGCATATGAAGAATGGAGTCCTTATTGCGATTGGGCTGGAATGGAATTAAGATGCAATATATGTCAAGACGAAATGCCAAGATATACAGATAAGAAATTGATAAGCCGAGAGTATATAAGAACATATGATAAGTAAATTAAGGAACAACCTATATATTAGTGCAGCAAGGGACGTTGATCAGTTTGCAGTTGAATCGAGAGGAATAACTGCTATTTTGAATGTGTCAACTCGTACTGCAAATGCAAGTGTAAGCAATGTACAATTGATTAAGCTTGGATTTAGAGATAATGCTTTAGATGCCAAATTAAATGGCCAACCGGCTATTGATAAATTGAAAGAGCTTCTACAGGCAGGTAATACAGTTTTAATACATTGTAGACAGGGAAAAAGCAGAAGTCCTCACGTTGCCGCAGCGGCATTGTCAGATATTGAAGGTAAAGATTATTTGGAAGTTTATGAGAATATTAGAGAGTTACATCCACAAACTTTGTGGTACAGTATAGGTGAGGAAATAACAGATAAGTATTAAATCCCCTCATACGCTAATAGGCAAAGCGACGGTCTGAAAGGACTTGTGTATCGGGGTTCGACTCCCCGTGGGGATATTTTGAAAGCCCGGCATTAATTTGTCCGGGCTTTTTTATTTGGCATTGATGGGCGATAATAGATTATGGAAATAACAAAAACAAATAAATATCATTTTAACGAGCATTGGATAGATTCGTTTAATGAAACTCTTTCTGCATTGGCAGAATGTAAATTACACATTAGAGACTTGCAAGACATTATACTTCAAAGAGATGCAAGGGGAGTAAATACTTTAGTTGCTGTTGAAAATGATGAGATTATTGGGACAGTGTCTTATTTCATAGAGCCCAAGTTTATTCATAATGGTGGCTATGTAGGACACCTAGAAGATTTGGCGACTCATCCAGATCATGGCGGAAAGGGTATTGGTAAAAAGCTTGTGGAAGAGGTAATAAGGAGTTGCGAAGAAGCAGGTTGCTACAAAATCATTCTTGACTGCGACGAAAATTTAGAAGTTTACTATAATAAGCTGGGATTTCATAAACATGGTATTTACATGAGATATGACATTTAGGAAAATCAATAAATTTTAACAATGAAAGAAGATAATCTATGTATGCAAAGATCGTTAAAGACCCTGCGTTATGCAAACTGGATGCCTATACTCTCGAAGAACCATATGTTCTTATAAATGATTTCACAAAAGAGTCTTATAAGGCCATGATGAAAGATTGTTATAAGCTGATGAACGCAGGTTTTGATTTTTTGCCAGTAGTTATTGATTCTTATGGTGGTCAGGTTTATTCATTGCTTGCTATGTGGGACTTTCTTGTGGGAACAAATAAGAAGATCGTCACGATAGCTCATGGCAAGGCGATGAGTTGCGGCTCAATTCTGTTTTCTTTGGGTGAAGAAAGATACATAGGAGAGCATGCGACTGTAATGGTGCATACTGCATCCAATATGGCTTGGGGAAAAGAATCTGAAGTTAAAACAGCCGCAGCGGAAACCACAAGAATAAACAATCAGATATTTAAATTACTCGACAAAAACTCCGGACAAAAAACTGGTTACTGGAAATCTTTGATTAAAGACATCGATAACGGTGAATTATATCTGAATTCAAAACAGGCTATGGATCATGGACTTGCTACCAAAGTGGGAATTCCCTATGTAAGTACAGAGATTAAGCTTTCTCATACTTTGCGGGAAAAATAATGCTTTACATTTGTGGACCCAGAGATAAACCCAAAAACGAAATTATAATCAACACGACTTCCAGATCAAATAACTGGAGTCGTGGTTTGAGTCCATTTTTTCTGGGTGCTGTTGAGCTTTATGGAGATTACATTGCCAAGAATGTAGAGAATGCTTGGCATATAAGAAGATATATTTGAATATAGTTTGAATAACAGTAATAGGCTAAAGGAGTTTATTACTATGGAAAAATGGAAAAGTTTAGATCGTCCTTTTGAAAAATATGAAATTTCTACTCTTGGCAGATTGAAAAACAGTAAAACAAATTATATATTTAAAAAAGATAGTAATGTTTCTTGTGGATATTCTAGGGTTAGATTAACAAGTTCTGATGGAAAAGATAAATATATAGTTTTGCATAAATTGGTAGCTGATGCGTTTATTCCAAATCCAAATAATAAATTAGAAATTAATCATAAAAATGGCATAAGAAATGACAATAGGGCTTCTAACTTAGAATGGGTCACTAGAAAAGAAAACTGCAACAGAAAAAATCAAACTAATAATAAATCACGACCTGTAATGCAGTATGATTTAGATGGAAATTTTATTAAAAAATGGGACAAAATTTCTGATATACCGTTTGGCGGAAAAAATATATCATCTGCATGTGCTGGGAGATTAGGTCATGCGTATGGGTTCGTTTGGAAATATTATGAAGAAAAGATCAGAAACGAAGATTGGAAAGTTGTTATAATAAAGGGTAAAAAAATTGAAGTTTCTAATAAGGGAAGAATTCGCTTAGTATCTGGAAAAGTTACATATGGATATTTAAATGACAATGGTTATAGAATGGTTAATATTAACAAAAAGACTTTTCAAGTACATAGACTTGTTGCCAAAACTTTTGTGCCTAATAATCAAGTGAACAAAAATGTTGTAGATCATATAGATGGCAACAGAGAAAATAACAGTATTGATAATTTGAGATGGGTATCAAATTCTGAGAATAGAATGAATACTAAGAAAGTAAAAAGAGATGTTAGAAAAGTAAGGGTTATACAAATATTTATGGATGGAAAGGAAGCTGTATTTGAAAGCATAGAGGATGCAAGCATTAAAACAGGCAACAGTAAGGGTAACATTTGCATGGTTTGTAGAGGGCAAAGAAAAACAACTGGCGGATGCAAATGGAAGTATGCTGAATAAACCTTATGCCGATGTAATAAATGACCCTAATAAAAAAATGGGCCACGCCTTCGTTCTTGGAATGTTACTTGAGAACCAGAAGGTCTGGTGATATAATAGATACGGTGGAATATGCCAACTTACCAATATCAATGTGAAAATTGCGGACACGAATTAGAAGAGATGCAGAAGATGTCTGCCAAGCCTTTGAAAAAATGTCCAGAATGTAAGAAAAATAAATTGCAACGCTTGATAAGTGGTGGTGCTGGCTTTATACTAAAAGGGGACGGTTGGGCCGGTAAGGACATTAGGAAAAAGAAATTGATTTCCGAGCATGATTTGATGAAAAAAGCCAAGAAAGCTGGAAGAAAAGATATTGTTGACAAGATCAACAAAGATCGAGATAATTCTTCTTTCAGCATAGATAGTAAGGACAAACCTAAAAAGGAAGGTGAAAAATGACTTGGATTTTTGTGTTGTTTGTTTGTACAGTCGTGGCAGTATTTTTTAGCTGCCTGTACTATGCGAGCCTAAAGCCTATTGACGAAGCCAATGTGGAACTGGCTGAAGTTCAGGGCGATTTTCATGATCTGGAAAACCTGCATGAAGATGTTTTGAAATATCTTGAAGACAAGGTAACAGAAGGAACTCTGCCAGAGGGCGAAGTGTCAGAATACATTGAAAAACTTAATCAATTTCTCAAAGAGCATAATGAAGGATAATCTGTTTCGTTACATAATCTGTATATATGATTGATAAATGGATTATTACTATAAGCGGATTCACGCAAGATTTAGACAAAGAAACCGGTATTGAGCTTTTATGGAAGGATATTCGAGGGTATACCTGCCATGATTCCTGTGTATCTCTTCCATTAACATGGAACAGTGATTGGGAGGCAATATCCAAGTTTATTCACAGAAATAGTGGGGAAAACCCTACCATATTTATGGTGGCATATAGCTGGGGCTGTGGCCGAGGCTTCGTTCAGCTTTCCAAGCACCTTAGAAAATTCAATTACAAGGTAAAGCATGCCATCTTGTGCGATCCTGTTTATAAGCCTAAATTATGGGCTTTTTCTTGGGTCGCTTTAATAAATATTAAAAAGATCGATGTTCATGAGAATGTTGAGCGAGTAACTTGGTTCAGACAAAAGGAAAATCTTCCAAAGGGCCATGACTTGAACATAATAGGAGAAAACACTGTAGCAGACGAACCTATTGTATTAAAGCTAAAGCATGCAGATATGGACAACTCTCCTGAATTTCACAATAAAGTAAAAGAAATAATGGATAAATACTTTACATATTTCGACTAGAGGATATAATAAGGTAGGGTATGGAACATAAAACCAGATTTGAAATAAAATTGGCAGACTTAAACTCCAAAAATACGCTTTTTGGTGGCAAGTTAATGGCAGAGATGGATTTATGTGGAGCATTTGCGGCTGAGAATCTGCTAAAGGCTAATAAGCGTTTTATGCGATCTGTTTTTGTCCGCAACTCGAATATTAATTTTTACAAGCCAGCATATATGGAAGAATGGGTTGATCTTGATGCTGAAGTGATGTACGCGACGGGCAAGTCGTCTATAAAGGTGTTTGTGCAAGCCAAGGTGGACGGGAACTTAATAGCATCTGGCCATTTTATTTATGTGTCAATTGATGATAAAACACTTAAGAAAAAGAAGCATGGCATACACTTTAATGCCGATTCATACCACAGAGAAGGTTTAATAGACTTTAAGAAAAAGAAGAAGATATGAAAACGAACCAGAAAAACTCCAAATTGTCATACCTAGTGCCGTAGACCGGCACGTATTACAACTGGAGTTTGATTATGGCAAAGAAGAGAGCCTTGAGGCGTAACCACAAGCGGCGTATGAAACGTCGGGCAATGAAAGTTTATTATTGGAATGATGAAGCGTACAAGCTTGCTGATCACATGAGAAAGATATGAGTTTTAAAAGTAAGAAAAGTAAGAAAAGTAAGAAAAATAAGGAAAATTGTCCGACTAAATCAACTGCACATGGCGTTTGGTTTACGTCGGACACGTAATCGAAAGGTAGTATTTGCCCGGAAAAAATATAAAATTGACTCAAAAACAGTTTGAGGAAAAAGCAAGAGAAGCTCATGGAGATAAATTTGACTATTCCAAGGCTGATCTATCTACTGCTCTTTTTATTGGATTTATAGATGGTGATGGTTGTATCTCTAAGATCAGAAGAAATAGTTGGGCTATTAGAATAAAAATTCACTCAAATTGGTTGGGTTGGTTGAAAATGTACTCTCAGAGGCTACAATATATTAGTAAGGTTGATATTTGTGATCCTAAAATAGGAAAGCATGGATACGCGACTTGGAGTTGCGGAAAGAAAGACTTTGTTTTATGGATTAAGAGTAAAGTGGATGAATATCAGTTGCCCGTTTTAAAAAGAAAATGGGATAAGATAAGGATATTAAAATGAGTTTTAATAATGGAGGAAAAACTGAGTGTCGCAAGACCGCATATGGCGTGTGGTTTACTAGCGACACTCACAGTTCGATTCGGACATGGGAATATTATTAAGTATTCCAAGAGGCCATTTCTAACAGAAGAAGAAATGGAAATTATTGAACAAGGTACAGGCGAGAATGCAACTGGCGAGCAATATGATGCTTACCGTAACTTAAGACTCAGCAAAGAAACTGTTGATCACCATGATACAATGCTGGTGGATCGATGGAATGAATGCGTAAAGCCGGGTGACAGAGTTTATCATTTGGGTGATTTTGCCTTTGGTAATGATGATTTCTGTAATAGAATTCTTAATCGCCTCAATGGTCAGATTCATTTTATTGAAGGTAACCATGACAAGCCAGCGAAAAGGGTTAAAAACAGATTTACGACATATCAAAAATATCATGAAATTAAAATCCCTGATCCAGATGTTAAAGGTGGAAAACGAAAGCTTGTTCTTTTCCATTATCCAATTTTAAGTTGGAATGCTATGTATTACGAAACATTTCATTTACACGGTCATTGTCATGGCAATTTAGAACATTTTAGACAAGAACACATTCCAGAGGCTCGCTCGATGGATGTAGGCGTTGATTGTCATAACTATTATCCCATTTCATACGAAGAAGTTAAATTACATATGAAATCAAAAATTGGTCAACAAATAGATCATCATTAGAGGATTTTGTCTATAATGGAATAGATTTTGGCTTGGCTCGCAAGAGAGATAAATTTAATTCTATTAAAAGACCCTAATGGTGAGCGTGGATATTTTGGTGCAGATCATCACTTGGAGAGAAAAGAAAACGGGTAATCCGATACATATTATATGAAAGATTATAATATGTCATTGGTTAGAGTAACAGAGAGTGCAGCAATTCATGCAGCACGCTATATTGGATCAGGTGATAAATTAGCAGCAGACAAAGCCGCTACTGACGCAATGCGTTCACGTTTGGATTCAATAGATTTTAAAGCAAAGATTATTATAGGTGAAGGAATCAAGGATGGTTCTTTCGGTTTGTTCAGTGGCGAAATGGTCGGTGCCAAGGTAAGTATGGAAGATGCTCATTGTTATGAGATAGCTGTTGATCCCATTGACGGAACAAGGCCCACAGTAAATTCTGGTCCCGGTGCTGTCTCTGTTATGGCGGTAGCCAGAGAAAAAGATGCTATGTATTATACAGAAGAGTTCTATATGAACAAGCTGGCTTACGGAAAAGATATCTTTGAGAAAGTACAGCTTAATATAAATGAGCCATTATCTGATATGGTAAATAAAATATCCAAGGCCACAGGAAAAACAATTAATAAATTAATGATTTGTGTGATGGATCGCCCAAGACATAAAAGAGTAATTGATGACCTTAGAGAATTAGGCGTCAGAATTAAGCTTATTAGGGATTGTGATGTCAGTGCAGCAATCGCCGCATGTCTTCCAGATACAGGAATAGACTTAATGTATGGTGTCGGAGGGGCACCTGAGTCCGTTATTGCCGCAGCAGCTATTAAATGTCTCGGCGGTGACTTTCAGTCTCAGGTTGCACATGTGGAAAATAAAAAAGATACAGATTTTACCACTTCAGGCCCGGAATTGAGCCTTTATGATCTTGTAAAGGGAGAATGTTCATTTGTGGCCACAGGAATTACAGACGGAGACTTGCTTGATGGTGTTAAGTTTACCTCTCAAGGACCAGTGACAAACAGCGTTTTTATGAGATCACAGAGCCAAACAGTCAGATGGCTAAAGGTCTATCATGGCAATGATGGCTAAGTTACTGTAAACAAAAGACTTAAATTTAAAATTAATAAGCTTAAAAGGTAAATTACTGTCATGGGTGGAATTTATATGTAGCCCATTTCACAGGAGTTTACATATGAGCGGCAATGCAGATGAAATTGCTATCCAGCAATTACAATTAATTCACGATTATAATGTCAGTCTTCAAGACAGAACAGTTTACATCCACGGCCATTCTGACGCTGCTGGCTCAGAAGAAGGCGAGCCGGGTGTTGAATATTTAATGGCGACAACTTTTGCCAAAAATATGCATTATCTTGACGGATTAAATAATAGTCCCATAAATATCCATATGCATTCTATGGGCGGCGAGTGGAACGACGGAATGGCGATGTATGATGTTATAAAGGCAGTAGAATCGCCAGTTTATATCACGGCTCACTCTTGGGCCAGATCGATGACTAGTATTATTTTTCAGGCCGCTGATAAGCGTATCATGATGCCACATTGTGATTTTATGATTCATTACGGCACAATGGCATATGATGGTCATTGCTCTGCATTTTTGTCTTCAGCCGAGTGGACAGAAAAGGTAAACAAGGTAATGATAGACATCTACGTGGAAAGTTGTAGAAATGGTCAATTCTTCAAGTCTAAAAATTACACCGATGATCAGATTGAAAAATTCCTTATTGGAAGAATGGAAAAGAAATCTGACTGGTGGATTGATGCCAGAGAAGCCGTATACTATGGTTTTGCAGATGAAGTTTACAAGAACGAATAATAGACTCCGATAATAGATATCATAGGAGTCTTTTATGACAGATAATAAAACTAAATCAACTCAGGCGTCATTTTTTACTCAGGTATCATTTTTTGTGGTTGGCGTATTCTGCTTTGTTATGGCAATATATGCTGCGGCTTGGATGCTTGAGGAAGATAGTATTAATAAGAAAATAAATGGGCTTAAAAATCAGCAAGTCTCAAAAACAGTCGAGAAAACCGATGTCGAGAAAGCCGATGTCGAGAAGCCTTCAGGTGCCGTGGAACAAAAATCAAGAAAAACATTTGTATTGGGCATCACATTTCATGTTGAATACGACCGTGCTGACTCTAAAAAAGAGCTAGAAAAGTCGGATGTAATCCATCACAGTTTTGAGTTCAGAGAAAAGACAATAAGGAATTCATTGAAGAAATAAAGAACCAATTGTTATGGGAATTCGTAAACAACCAGCAAAAAGAGTTAGCAAAAAAGTTGTTAGCCCGAACAGAGAGCTTGCATTTAAGGTCGTGGAAGACAGATACGATCTATTTAAGCACTTGCCAAGCTACAAAGATATTGTCCAATTGGGCGACTACAAAACAGAAGAAGCTGAATGGCTGATATATCTATCCAATCCAAAATCATTGAAGTTCATAAATAGCTGGGATATTCATTCAGAGGATGTGGGTTTCAAAAAGTCAGAAGAAATGGAATATATAGTAGCCAAGAGTAAACTGGCCAAATATCCCAATGTGGATGTGCTCAATATGGATCATGATAAATACGTGAAGTTGGTGAAAAACAGAAGCTTGGATATCGTGGTTATTTCTAACCTGTTAGAAAAAAACTACTTAACATCATGGTTCAGAAAATTAAAACCTAGAGGTATCATGGTTTTCTCCAGAATAAATACAACCATTTCATCAGTCGATGACGCATATGACAAGCTAAATAAGCTGCTTCCCGCTGGAGAAAAACGTAAGTTTTTCCATATTAGGTATCTAACATTTGAGAAAAATCCGGCAATCGCAGTACAAAGACCTTAGCGAAATGTTTTTCCTGTTATTTTGGATAAATATGTAGTTTTGGACGAAATCGTCCGATGCATACATATGAGAAAATCAAACAAGAAAGTTTTTACAAAAGAGTTTTTTAACAAAGAATACACTAAATTAGGCAAGAGTTACAAACAGATCGCCCTAGAAAAGGGCGTGGATAAGTCTTCGGTCATCTATTGGGCTAAAAAGCACAATGTTAAATCTAGGCTTACTGGAAGAAAGAAGATCAATTTAAAAGGCAAAAATTTCGGTAATTTATTAGTAGTCGAGGAGGATGAAAATAATTCTAAAAATATTCATTGGAAATGTAAATGTAGTTGTGGTAATGACGTGATAGCGTCTACGGGATCATTAATGGGTGGACAAAAGAATTGTTGGAACTGTAGGAACAGGATTATTAGTGAAAAGAGATGGAGGGGTTATCAAGAAATTAGCGGAGAAAAATGGAACAAAATAAAAAAGACTGCGGAGTTGAAAAATAGAGAGTTTGCTATTACAATAGAGTATGTTTGGAATTTGTTTTTAAAGCAGAATAAAAAGTGTGCTCTTTCTGGTGAAAAATTGTTTTTCACCAGAAAGAGAGAGGATAGATCGAAAACCACAGCTTCTTTAGATAGAATAGATTCTTCTAAGGGGTATGTTGAAGGCAATGTTCACTGGGTACATAAAGATGTTAATAAGATGAAACAAGATTTGGATATCGTTATTTTTAAAAAATGGTGTAAGAAGGTGTATAAAAATGCTACTTAATGAATTGTATAATTTGAAAAATCCTGATGGAAGTAGACTATTAGATTGTCCTAAGTTTTTGCTAACTAACACTTTGTATTTAACAAAGATGGGCAGTCAGGCTTATGGTGTGTCAACTGATAATTCTGATTATGATGTCTATGGATTGGCAATGCCAAGATTGGGTCAAATTTTTCCTCATCTTGATGGATGTATCCCCGGATTTGGTCATCAAACTTCTCCGTTTAATAGTTATCAGCAACATCATATCAATGATCCAGATAAGGATGTAGAATATGATTTAAATATTTTTGGGATCGTTAAATATTTTGAAAAATGCATGGATTGTAGTCCTAATATGATTGACTCTTTGTTTACTCCTGATAATATGGTTATTCATATTACGAGAGTCGGGCAAATGATTCGTGAAAATAGAAAACTGTTCTTGTGTAAAAAGGCATGGCATTCTTTTAAAGGATATGCTCATGGCCAGTTGCATAAAATGGAAGGAAAAAAACCCGAAGCTGGAAGTAAGAGAGATGTGCTAAGACAGAAATTTGGTTTCGATGTAAAATATGCATATCATATTTACAGGAATCTTAGTCAAGTTGGTCAGATTCTTACTGAAGGCGACTTAGACCTTCAGGAACCGGGCCGTCGAGAAGTTATGAAAGAAATTCGCCGTGGAGAATGGACAGAAAAGGACATCCGTGATTGGTTTTCTGAAAACGAAAAAGCAATGGAGCAGTTATATATTGATAGTAAACTTCCTCACACACCAAGGGAAGAAGAAATTAAAACCCTGCTATTAAACTGCCTTGAAGAACATTATGGCTCCTTGGATAAGGCCCTTCATGTTCCTGACAGGCTTGAAAAAACAATTTTGGATATTAAGGGCCTGATTGAAAAATCGGGCCTTTGATTTCTTTTGAAAAGGAATAAACATGGATTATCTATTGGCGAACAAAACAAAAGACGTAGAACAAAGGGCATACTACAAGTGGTTGGAAGCTAACAAGCCACAGGGAATGTCTGAATACTTCTGGTCTGAAGCCGAAAAAGAAATCAGAGCAGAAGTCGTACATGAAATGGTAAGCAGTCCTGAAATACTTCACGATTGGTCGATATCGCCAACACCGGGAACTATTCTGGCAGACGGTGACAAAAGATGAAATATTACAGCCTTAACGAAAAAGAGTTTAAATTAGATTCAGATGAGTCTAAGGCTACTTTTAACATCGCCAATATGCTTTTCCTTGTTTTGGCATGTAGGGGAAGAAAGTCTCTTAGCACGGGATTTCATGGCTATTATAAAGATGAAAAAATACACGTCAGGACAGACTGGTATAATCTGACTCAGGGATCGGGCTGGAAGGTTGGGCCCTTAAGGGTGGCTACGTTAAAGCCTAAATATATATTTCTTACGGAAGAGATCGAAGTATTTGAAATGAAAACAGTAAATACAGACATTTTTGGCAGGAAAACAGACAAGAATATTTTTGATTATGTTAGCAAATTCAGAAACGGTTCTTGGGTAGAACATCTTGAAAATATTATAAAAGAAGAAACCAGAAAGGTCAACACAACAGAAACAGACTTTTCTCCAGTAGATTGATGATTACTGTTTGATTCCCAATCTTAGAACGATATAATACACTAAACGAAAGGGAAAGTGTAAAAGCTACACTAACCCACAATTATAGGAGATCGCCATGAGCGACAACATTATGTTACTTACAGACAGCTACAAGGTTTCGCACTGGAAGCAATATCCAGCGGGAACTCAGGAGATTTATTCGTATTTTGAATCTCGTGGTGGTAAGTTTGACCAGACCGTATTTTTCGGCTTGCAATATTTCTGCAAAAAGTATCTTGAAGGTCAAGTTGTGACTGCTGAAAAGATCGATGAAGCAGAAGAAATGTTCAATGCCCACTTTGGCGGCGGACAGGTTTTCAATCGAGCAGGCTGGGAACACATTCTTAATAAACACGATGGATATCTTCCTGTTCGCATTATGGCAGTCCCGGAAGGAACAGTCGTACCGGGTAGAAATGTTCTTATGACGCTTGTTAATACTGATCCAGATTGCTTCTGGCTGACGAATTATCTTGAGACTTTGTTGGTTCAAACATGGTATCCAGTGACAGTCGCAACGCAAAGTCGTGAAATGAAAAAGATTATCATGCGATACCTTGAAGAGACTGGCGATCCTGCCGGAATTGCATTCAAATTGCATGATTTCGGCTTCCGTGGCGTTAGCTCGGTTGAGACTGCCGGTATCGGTGGTGCTGCTCACCTTGTAAACTTCATGGGTACTGATACTTTTGAAGCTCTGGTTGTAGCTCGTAAATACTACGGTGAAAGAATGGCTGGATTTTCGATTCCAGCTTCGGAACACTCGACAATCACTTCGTGGGGTAAAGAAAACGAAGTTGATGCCATGCGTAATATGCTAACTCAATACCCAACTGGCTTGGTGGCATGTGTTTCGGACAGCTTTGATATTTACAAGGCTTGCTCGGAATTGTGGGGCAAGGAATTGAAGGATGAAGTGCTTGCCCGCGATGGCACTCTGGTTGTTCGCCCTGATTCGGGTGATCCACCTGTGGTTGTTGTAAAAATCCTTGAGTTGCTTTGGGACGCATTTGGTGGCGAAATTAATGACAAGGGCTATCGGGTTCTTGATCCACATGTTCGAGTTATCCAAGGCGATGGCATTGATTTTGAAATGCTTGAGAAAATCTTGTCGGCTATGAAAAACAATAAGCTCTCGGCTGACAATATCGCATTCGGTTCCGGCGGCGGTTTGTTGCAGAAGCTTAATCGAGACACCTTGAAATTCGCGTTCAAGTGCAGCAGCATTACCATTAATGGTGAAGAGGCAGACGTTTACAAAGACCCCATCACAGATAAGGGCAAAGGCAGTAAGCGGGGCCGATTGAAGCTGGTAAAAGAAGATGGTGCCCACGGTAGCGTTTTAACCACTGTCGGTCCCGATGATGAACGTGACGATATTTTGGAATTGGTATTTGAGAACGGTAAAACCGTTAAAGAAGATACTTTTGCCGAAATTCGTGAACGTGCTTTGGACAGAACTTTTGCTGAAGCATTGGCCTAAAGGATAAAAATATGTTAAACGAAAACGTAATTAATAAAGCTAAAGAAAAAGGTGTTAAGATTTCATTTGTAGCATCGGGTGCCGGGGTAGGTCTTTTCGATCTATTCCGGGTTCCCGGATGCAGTGAAGTAATGGTAGAGGCAAGGTATCTTTATGATGAAAGGTCATACCTGAACTTTTTTGAAGCCAATGATATGCCAGATGTAAAATATGTTAGTCAGGACATGGCAAAAAGAATGTCTATTCAAATGCTGTTGGACAGACCCGGTGCTTTGGCTGTGGCCGTAACTGCCGCTGTGAAAACAGATAGAGAAAGACGGGGCAAAAACCATGCTCATGTAAGCATCCGTGATGGTGTTTTTCATCATGATTTTCACGTACCCATCGAAGGCGAAACAAGGGACGATCAGGATCGATATCTTAGCGACTCAGTAATGAAGATTATTATTGAAGTTCTTGATAGGTAAGCATATAATATCGCAGAGAGGAAATGAAAATGAAACTTTATATGCCCGATGGTCAGGTTCTAGACACAATTGAAAACCCGGATAGCCTCACTATTTATCCGGGTTCTTTTAATCCGCTTCATTATGGACATACCGGTTTGGCTGATATGCTGATTGAGAAGGGTCACAATGTGGTTTTTGAAATCAGTCAGACTCGGTACAAAAAACCAGCTTATTCTGATAAAGAGGTAGAGGAACGAGTAAGGCAATTCGCTTGGAAGTACCCTGTTGTGGTTACTCAGGATGCTCCTTTGTTTTTTGACAAATTTAGAATTTTCAGTAAATGGAGCCCTCGATTTGTGATGGGTTATGATACTCTGAAAAGATGGCTGGATATGACAAATCCCAGTGAGATTCCTGACGGCCTGAAATTTGTGTTAAGCGGCAGAATGGTTAAGGGAGAATATCTGGACTGCCGTGATCTTTGGGATAATGACGGCCCTTTTAATGTAGAGGTGGAATTTTTGGATTTAAAGGCTGATATTTCGTCTACAGATATAAGAAATAAGCAATAGCTTGACTTATTCTGGAACAGACGATATAATAAAGAGATGATTAAAAAAGATTTTATTGTAAAAGCGGCAAAATTTGCCGAAGAAGCCCATAAAGGGCAAGTCCGAAAATATTCTTTAAGGCCCTATATTACCCATCCGGGTCGCGTGGCAGCAAGTGTTACAATTCATGATATTGCGTCACCAACTACGGTGGCCGCTGCATGGACTCACGACGTAGTGGAAGATACGAAGTATTCTCTGGACGATGTGGCCAATATTCTGTCTGATGACGTATCGAAGCTTGTTGACGAGCTAACTAACCCCTCAAAGGGAGTAAAGGCTCCACGAAGAGTTAGAAAAGAAATGGATCGTGATCACTTGAAAAATGTGAGTCACGAGGCTAAAATACTAAAGCTCTTGGACAGAACTGATAATATCCAAGAAATGATTTGGGATTTTGGGTTATTTGGCGAGAATGAACGTGATTTCGCAAGGTTGTATGCCAAGGAGTCAAGACTTCTCGTGAGTGTGATTGAATTCACCGACAAGGTATTAGTCCATAATTTGTATAATTTAATTAATGACTTGACGGATTTAGTGAGGAAATAGTATGCAATTGGAAAAAGGTGATTATTTTGTTGTTATCAACGGTACTGAAATCGGAGCGGTTATTCTTGGAATTAATCCCGCTCAGATGATGGCCTCAATGCAGCAGGGAGAGCCTCTACAGGGCGACATGGATGTTAAGCCAAAGTATGACAAAAGCCATGAGGGCATGATTTATAAGGTTCTAGAGATGACTCCCGGTAGCCAAGTCGCTGCTGTAGAAGTGGTTTATGACTCTTTTGGTCAGATTCTAAGAGGCGAATCTTATACTGGAAAAAGATTTAGTCTTAACGTAAATGAACTAAATGAGATGATGACTGTAACTCAGAACTATGTCAATGAGCTTAGGGTCGCTTGGGACGATGAGCAACAGAAAAGGGCCGACGACGAAAGGACAGCTAGGGATATAATTAAAAATGCATATTTGCAAAGAATGATGCCTCAGCAGGCTGGACAGCCGCTTATGTCGCCAATGTCGCCAATGTCGCCAATGTCGCCTCAGTCAATAAATACATCATCTCAGCTATTTCCTGTTCCGTTGCCTCCTATTCAAGAAGATATTTTGCCAGAAGATGATATTTTGGATGATCAAGAATTACCGCCAATCAGTGATCAATTTTTTAACGGATATACAAACGGTTTTCCCGACGGTTTTCCCGATATCGATGATATCCCATTAAACGATCCAGAAGATGACATTAATGAATCAGGGCTAGACGACCCTTTAATCTAGTATAGTTAAGCGGTTACTAGTATGTGTTAAAAATAACCTCTCTTCTGAGAGGCTATTGTTTTATAGGAAAAAATTATGAACAGTTTATTAAATGAAGTAAGCAATGAAGCCTTAGTCGAGGCTGCCAAGGATGTTATAAAACATGTTAGGATAAGAACAACTCTGAATTCTCTTGGCTATTTTCGCCTTCGGGCATCTGGTGACAAAGATTTTGTGCAAGATTATGATCATCATATTGTCGTAAGTGACGATAAAAAAGCTGTGGCAGCTATTAACAGTTTGCGTGCAGCTTTAGGAGAGCAAGATGATTAAATTGAGAGGCGAAATTCGCAACATAGAGCAAGAAAGACGAGGCAACCGTGTTAAGGGTAAAAATGTTAAAGAGCGTATAATTAGAGCTACAGTCTCCCTTGATCCGGTACATGGTATAGATAACGAGATAGAATTTCTTATTCCCGTCGAAAAGATTTCAGTTTTGCCAATCGGCACAGAAATGGAAATTGAAATCCGTAAGTTTAAATAAACAAAGGCTATAATACTTACATGGATAAGGGCGTAGTTATAAATACAGAAGATAAATGGCAGGGCCACCCGGATGTGGCCCTGTTTCGTACAAACAATCAGGACTGCCTGTTTGTTGTGTATAGAGAATCTGAACATCATAAGACCAACGAGAATACTTCTATTAAGGTAGTAAAATCAAGTCTTGATGGTAATGGGTTTTCTTTCGGAGAACCGGTAACATTATTTGAGAGTGGTACAGAGGGCAGATACAATTGCCCAAGGCTGTCTGTGGTTGATGATAAGCTATTTTGTATCGTGGACTATATCAAGAATGACGACTCAAATTTTATTAGTGCCGAAAATACAGAAGGCAACACAGAAATACATTCCAGACGCACGATCAATGTGGCCGGAATAGACATCTGGCACCCGCAGCAAAAATTTCCGGGCATCACTGGGATTGTTCCAGATAGGCTTCTGCGTTATAACGGAAGCTACGTGTTGGCTACTCATATGGCAAGGCCATCGGTAGTTAGACATCTAGACGGGAGACTGGTACAGGATATTTGGATTAATTCCAGTGATGAATCGGGTTTGTATAATTGGGAGAAATGCTTGGTAGCTGGTGATATGATACACAATCTATGTGAAGCCTCTGTTTTTAAAATAAATGATAAGCACTTGGGTTGCCTTATGAGGGAGAACTCTCAAAAAGGTTTACCTGCCTTTTATTGCAGATCACAGGACGGTGGACGGAACTGGACCAAGCATAAACCCACAAGAATATTTGGTTGCCATCGACCAGTGATGGGTAAGTTAAAATCCGGAAATTTCTTTGTAACATACAGAGAGCAGTCATCAATATTTTCACAAGACTGCTGGGCCAGAAATACATTCTCTGCCATAGTGATGCCAACTGATGAAGGATATCCCAATTTTAATCAAATAAATATCCTGCCATTAGATCACGACAGGAGTTCCAAGCCAGACGGAGGGTATACTGGATGGGTACAACTCCCTGATGAATCTATATTTATCGTAAATTATATTACAGATGACTCCCCAAAGCCACAGATTAGATATTATGTGGTGAAAGAGGATGAATATTACGATAAAAATTTAATTGGTGATTTCTTTTAAATACGGATTAATAATATGGATACGGTATTTTCAGTAAACTCTTCTGAGCTAGACGAAATTTATTTAGACCTGCTTGATAGTCAGGTTGAGGTTATAGCAGATAACTTGGAAGACTATCGCTCCAAAAGCTTACCCGATGGAATTCCAGACGGAACAATAGGAAAAATCAGACATGTTTCT
>Ga0098047_10000177_pt1 | contig 25544 bp, 18 predicted proteins | sample 12_taG_FD_92585 | JGI IMG/M metagenome (GOLD analysis project Ga0098047, IMG submission 92585) | Marine viral communities from the Subarctic Pacific Ocean - 12_ETSP_OMZ_AT15267 metaG | ecosystem: Environmental > Aquatic > Marine > Oceanic | place: Subarctic Pacific Ocean | collected 2015-01-16 | reverse complement strand
TGATTCTCTGGCGTCGTCTGTTCGAAGCCAACGCCTCCTGCCTGCACATAGGCAAGGTTATTGGCTGTGCGCCCGGTTGTGTTGACAACTTGATAATTCTGGCCGTAGTTTCCGAGAACGACAGATGCGGTTGTGTGCGAAATATTCCTTATGTTGACAGGGCGTTTTGTACGTACGCCACGGTAATATTTACTATGAGCAAAGTGCCTGGTGGAACTTAAGGCGCCTCCAACAGGGTCAGTGAAAACCAGTTTATTAGGAGAACCGGCAACAGTTTCTAACCTCCAGGCCTCGGCGCGTTCCTCCCCTGTCGGCACAGGGCTAGTCGCAATCGGTTGGTGCCTGGATTGTTTTCCACCAACGTGCTCCTGGGTATATGGTCCTTGCAACCCCACCTCTATACCATCGGAGTGTAAGTTCGTCACGGTCACGTTTGACGCAAAATTGTTAGCAATTTTGTTACCATAGTCGCCGGAAGGTGAGGAACCATATTTCTGAATCAAGTTAAACGGTGTAACGTCGTCTGCACGGATGCCGTCTGAATCTTTGACGGTTGTTGCCTTGGCAGAGATTTTTACGTTCTTATTTTCCAGGACAACTTGGCTGGTATACGAGGAAGACAATAGAGTATCAGATTTTATCGAAACCACTTCTCTTTGCTGTCCAAACTCTGTTACGGAATCGATGTAATCATCTCTTTTATGTCCGCTATAATTTATGCCTCCGTGCAGAATTGTCTGCTTGGTTACTGGCTTTTCGAGGTATTTGTCAGACTGTCTATTGAATATCGTAACAAACTTCCCGGGGCTGTTTGTCTGTCTATGAAAGGTGTCCTTTCCAATTTTGCGGATTACCTCGCGGGCCTCGTCGGCCGAGATATTCCCGGAACTGACTTCGCTTTCAGTTCTGATTGCATATAACCTCCAATAATATGGATTAACATTCTGATTGCCGGCGTCAAGAACTTTTGGATTGCTGGTTTCAGACTCTCCAAGGTCTACCGATAAAATACCGCCGGCTTGGCTACTCTGTTCGGCGCCTTCAGCGGCCACCGAGGCCTGAAAATTCCGGTCGTAGCCCGGGGAGGACGATTTGTCTTCGAGAGTCGGGAACTTCGTCTTATATTTATTCCTTTCCAAAACATGGCTCTCAACCATATTTCGCATATTATCAGCGAAATCGGCTGACGCTGGCACAAGTTGATTCAACATATGGCCAAGGGAAGAGTCTATCCACCTGTAAAAGTCAATGTATTTGTCAAGATCAGGAGTGTTCTCGATTCTATCGAAAAATAGACTCCTCAACTTCTCCATGCCTTTGTATCGTTCCCGATACCGGTTTACTGGATTGCCAACTAAGTTGTTAAAATCCTTTATTGTCGCAAACATGTCGATCATTTCACGAGAAACGACGTCGTACATACTCTTTTCGAACGCGAAGAAATGTCTTATCGGTCGAGTTTCGCGAGTGAAAGTTATGTCGTCGTCATCAAGAACCTTGATCATATCGGAACTTGCGACATTTTCCGGCAACGTTTGCCTTGCAGCATGTAAGTAATCAACATCCACAACGTCTGTACTGGAGGCCTTGAAATTATAACCTGTGCCCGGGTGCTTGTCTAACAACACAGGTCCCAGAAAGCCATACATATCGTTCGCCCTAGATACGGAGCCTGATGAATAATCATCCACCAAGAACATCCCAGAAGCGTCTGACCCGGTGACTTGCTGGAAATCCCAATTGAGTGCCAATGTATCCTTCTGGGGGACACGGATACGATGAACGCTTGAAATCAGAGGATAGGCATCACGATACGGGTGTTTACGGCCGTAGTTCAGGAAGTCCTTGGCGTGAGACTTCAATTCATCATCCTCAAGATAATCCATCCAGTATTTTATCCCAGCAATTCGTGCATCAGAACTCTGCAATAATGTACCAGTAAAATCTGTTATATGGCTTCCTACAAAAACACGGTGCGAGGTGGACAAAAACGATTTCCCATACTGCTCCGTCATCGTACCAGTCAAATGGAAACTGTTATAGGTGACATCAAGAACATTGTTGTAGCCTGAAAATTCAACGTCGAAAGTTGTTGTTGAAGAGTCGGTTGTAAAATCTGCCGTTGGATACTTTGTTGGTTTTACTCTTACAGAAATATTCCAAGTTTGATTATCATATACATTTTCAAACAAGCTTGTTGTAAGCGATGGCATCCCGCCGCCGGCTGTACCAGTCAACTTGAAGCGGACGCTAGGAGATTCTGTCTTGTCTTTAATGGCAAAGACCTGGAAATTTCCGACATCTGGTGTTGACCAGGCGATGTTGGACCAAGTGGTACTTGTGGCCGCCGTCCGGGATGTGTGCATACCGAATAAGGAGGCGGTGACAAATGGTGTTCGGGAATACCCCTGCTGCTGAACTGTCCTCTTTCTCGGAAAAAGAATATTTGCCTCGACTGTGCGTGGAATATAGGATAAACTCTGCGTCCCACTTATGAATGCTTGCGAATTCGCATCCAAGCTTGATGTACTTTGGTAGACGGAGGCATTGAAGTTCTGTGTATCGTTGAAGTTTATGACGTTTTTCTTTTGTGTGATCGCCTCGAAGTTGTCTTCGTAAACATAGGTTGAATTATCGGCATAGATGTTCAGCCTTACAATGTCATCGCCAATACCGTAGCATCGTATTAAGTTTCTAAAAGCCTTCTCAGTGCCCTTTGATTTGTATATATGCACCAAGTTATTGTAGATGTTTTGATAGATTGTATTCTTAACTTCGTGCAATGATTCATCGAAAAGAAAGCCCTCGGTCCTATTGAAGAATTGCTCAAAGATGTCCGCATCTGCAAAGATCTCCGGAGATACAAATCCGTACGAATCTAGTAAGTTTCCAGCAAACGGGAGAGGCTTAAAGTCGCTCCCACTAATGTAGGCTGTATCTTTTATCTTTGGTAAATGTTGGATTTGCAGATACAACGTGTCCAGGTAACTTGACATTATTTGTGTTAAGCTCTTGAGACTTGTATCATCTTCCTCAGTAATCCACCCAGGGATCGATTGATAAATAGAGGACGCATTTTCACGATCGTGTGCTGAGCCACTTAATTTCAATTCTGATAGAAGATCGGAAACTTTAGAATGGGAAGAATATATTATCGGATCTTCTTTTTCGAGCGGCGCGGCGGAAGATGAGACTATCGCTGAACCAGTGTTTCTACTGTAAGTTGAATCGTAACCTACCCAGACACCATTCGTAACTCGGCCAGAGTAATCTAGAACAGTTGAGTCTATTGAGGTGTCGCCAGTAATACCCTCATTGAACTTGTAGTAGACTCCTAAATCTGTATTGGCGTCGTCGGTATTGGTACCTCCCCCTACTTGAGTAAACCAATATTTGCCAACTTCTTCTGCGTTCCGTTCATCCTTCCAATAACGTACCTCGTCAATGGAACCGGACATTTTCATCCAGCCTACACCACTAGTTGGCCATTTGAGGGCCGGGGTTGTTCGGATTTGTTGAAAGAGGCCGCCAATGGACGCTTGAAGGGAGCCCGTGGTCTCTGCGCGCACTAGCCCGGTGGGCACGTTTAGCGCTGACCTCTCAAGAACGCCGTTTACATAAACTTTACACCTCACGCTTGTGCCCTCAGTCTTAAAGGAGAACGCATAATGATTCCAAGACGAAAGGATTGAGGTATCCAATCCATGGCCGGCGAGATACAGATCCCAAGGCGACCACGCGACGGCGCCAGGCTGGAATACTAAAGCACGGAAGCCGGCGTTGTATCGGTAAATCCAGATACTTCCGTGGCCAGGGAGAGCGTCGACATCATTCGCAAGATGGAACAAGGTTTGGTATTGGTTGTCCCCGGTCGTGTCGCCCATCTTAGCCCAACACTCAAATGTCAAGCCTTGGTCAAAATCAAACTTAAGATTTGATTCGCGACCTTTTGCCGCATCATAAACGTTGGTACCGGCAAAGTTTTCTGCTAATGGCTTTCCTGCCAAAGCGGTCGAGCCAGTGCCCGGGCCGCCATAACAATGAATATACTCTTTTATGTCCGGATTGTCTGCGCCGGCGGACCAACCGTTGTTTGGCGCGGCATTAAAATTAACATACCCAGTTGATTTTGGGTATCTCGTATCAAGCACCCAACGGTCTAAGTAAGAGGAGCTATTTTCGAACTCAACTCTCTCGGCCCTAGACCCATCATAAGGGTAGGTTTTGTATATACGTTCAACCGACTCTCTGTAATAGTCTTCGGCAGAACCAAACCTGGCAAAGTTCTCGGGCTTGTCAAAACTAACGGGAGGAACAAACCTCTCGCGTTCGGTGCTGTATTGCTCAATGTAATCTGCCGACTCCGCATCCTGGCCAAGCTCGGCGAGATCCTTGGCGGATAAGAATTTATTAGATTTTTGAGAAAATAGTTTCTTTAAGTTACTATCGCCCATTACTCAACTCTAAATTTGAAAATTTCTGGTTGCTCAACATAACCATTATTGTAGTATCGCATAAACTGTAAACCGTACGCATAGCCTGGCTCAAGCATCTCCATATCCAAGTCAAAGTAACTGCCTTGAGAATCATAAGACAAGCGTGTGTATGATGTGGCCGTACCTACAGTCTCCGGGGTCGTCGACCCTGTGGCGTATGGAATAATCTCGAAACCATCAACAACCCTGAAAACTCTCCAGTACATATCGGGAACAGTGAGGCCGTTGGCGACTTTGGAAGTAACAGTGTAGACCGTCGGAGACCAATCCCAATTACGAGTGAAAATACGGAATCTTGCACTATTCTCGCTCTTATTATACACCTCCTTCAAGTTAGTCACAGACACCACATACTCTGGGCTTGGATTATACTCTGACGAGGTGAACGTCTTTGTTGTGACGGAACCGGTATTAAACTCTGTGCCGCCGTCGTCGTGCCACACATCAAAGATTTTCGTCAGAGAAGTGGCGCCGGTGAAGGCAAAAGAAGCAGAATAAATACCAGTTGATACATAGCCTCCAGTGACGTTTGTGTCGCTAGCGGCGAGCACGCCTCCACCAACACTCAATTTCAATTTCGCACCGACGGGGCCGCTATTATCCACTGATCCAGAGTAGATGCTGAGATATATTGCGCCTGTGCCGGCGGAGGGGATATTCCTCAACCTCCCATTTATAACGTTGTAGAGGTAAAGGGTGTTAAGATTGTCGGCGGCGGGGGCAACAGAACTGCTAAAGTAAAAGTTGCCACGATCGTCTTTTTTCGTCGAATCCCAATGAGCCTCAACCAACGGACGCTTAAAGAAAAACTCTGAGGTGCGCGAAAAGAACTTCTTCGTATAGTAGGACCTGACAGCATCTTCGGCATTGTTTCTGAGCTTGACCAAAACACCATTATTGGTTTTTGACCCAAGCACATTTCCTGCTGAATCTATCCACTGTTCAACGAGTGGAGTGATATTTATCTTTAAATCCTCCACGCCGGATGTGAAAGAGGCTGTAAAAGAAGAGGAGGCATCTATAAAATAGTCGCCGCCTTCCGTTATCCATGCCGTGCTGGCCTGCCGATTAATCCAGTTGGAGCCGGTCTCGTCGTATGTTAGATCACTATACTCTTCCATATCGAGCCCGTCGCCCTCTTCCCAAGATCCATCTACTGCTGATACAACGAGGTCAAAATTTCTTGGAACTGTCTGGGAGTGTTTGGCGTTGTAGAGGCACAAATAGAAATCTACGCTTCCGGAAGCGGGAATTGTGCCGGCTGTTCTATCGGAGGAAATGTCCGTAATCGGAAATTCAACAAGGATTCTCTGGTCCTCGGCCGAGGCGGAACTCTCTTGTCCGTAAACATGGAACACCTCCAAAATATCGGAAGCACCCATATTTGAACCAGTGCCGCGCGTAATTAAGCTAGACTTATACGCATTCGTAATCGAGTTATCAGCACTAGCTACGTATCTTTTTATACTCATTATTGTACAGAGCCCTTAATGTCTGTGTTCGGGAACTTCACTTCCCATATGTAATCTTTTGGGAACTGCGCGAGGCGGCCATCGAAAGATGTGTTTCCTTCGACGTCATAATACACATCTGAATACACGCCACCGGTTTTAAGAGACACGAGTACGTCAACCGTGTCGACGACACCGGGGATCGAGTTTATTAGGGAGTATATGGAGCTAATATCAAATGACTCTCCAATGTCCGGAAGAACTTTTAAAAAATCATCTCTTAAACGCGCTGCTATATTGTTTAAGACATCGAATTTGTTAGAAGCCTCATTTGCCACGATAATGTAATCTATGCCCAAATTCACTATTTTTGCATCCAGGATATCAACCGTGTCGTGAACCATCCTATTCTTATTAATCCAGGTTTTTAAATTCTGTTTTATTAGGGAATTACTACTAACCAACTTTTGACTGCTGTTCTCAGATATAACATATAAATTTAAGTTTCTTTTAAACGAATCAGAGTCAGCGACGATGTTGGCCCTTTTAACAGCCCCAAACTTTTCGGGCATATTATACACATAGGAAATGTAGTCCCCCTTTGTAACTATCCTGTTCTGCGTGGCGAAGAACCCTTTCGCTCTAATCTTTATCTCCTCTGACAATGGTGTGGTAATATCGCCCAATATGGGTTGCTCATTGTTAACCTCCAGGGAATCGTTCACGGCTTGGAGCGTCGTAGCGTTTAATATTGCCTCATTGTTGAAAGAAAAAGATGCATTAATCACATTTTCAAGAGAGTTAACGCCGATATTCATGTTGCTGATAGCATTCTGTCTATACAATACATACAAAGTTGTATTGGCTGGGGCGACGCCGAATTTATTAGACCTTGTTAAAGACGAGGGGTCGAACGTGCTATCGATCACATGATCGCGAGAATGTTGCTTCATAACAACGCTAGAGGGATCAGTAACAGAACTGCCCTTAAGCTGATCGGGAGAGCCGTGGCCAAATTGTATTTCCATTCCGTCGGGAGTGTTTCTGCTTACAAACCTTCTAGGCACCGGAAAGGGTTTAAGAATGCTGGCGACTGTATCTATGTTATCTACCCGATTGGGCACCTCAACATATACCATTTCTTGTGACAGATTATCAACCTCATAATACTCGTGCCCGTCGCTATCAACAACACTCACAATTTCTGTAACGTTACTAGAAGGCACCTTGAGAGTCAAGAATTTACGATAGCCACCAATCGTATAGGATGTCTCCGAAAATTGCCCAGAGACAACGCCGGCGTCAGCCCTTATGGCATAGTAAGTCGGCGTGCCACTGGAGGGGTCAACGCGGGCTATAACTTGCTGATGTTTGTCTGCTGCGAAGTTAACGTCCTCTGTCAAGCTAAAGGTCGCACCATTGGAGGCGCCGAAGGCGGCACCCTTCGCAAGTATAGGTAAATAATTAACATCTGGGCCCGGGCCAGTGGAAGAGGCGGGGACTAATATATACAAAGATGCTATGCCGTATGTGGTTGGGTTCAACTGTGGCTTGTACCCTAGCTGCTGAGCTAATCTGACAACACTTTCATACTCTACCGCAGTGTTTAAGAATGATTCATTAACTTGGTAATCTAAATAGAAGGATAGGATATCCCCCACATAAGCGACAGTATCCAACATAAGGGCGCCAAAGCCGGCTTCGTTAAAATCACGAAAGCTATTTGGGTAATATCTTCTGGCATGCTCGACCAAATCCTGTTTGATCGACTCAAAGTCCCTGCTTGTATATTTGATTGGTACGTTTTTTTTGGCCATAATTATACAGTTAGCTTCTTTAATTAGTCATTTGACAACAATAATCTCGGTATTAAAATGGCATAGCAGTCTTCACTGCATCAATCGCAATAAGGTCCTGTACACCCAGCGGGATCACTTCATAGAGTATTTTTACACTTATTTTTGATGCATCGTAATCAGTATCCGATGAACTGAAATCAATGTCTAACACCTCCAAATAAGGAAGATACTTCCGTACTTGTTCCTCTATCCTTCCGCTTATCTCGCTTTGTACAAAGCTATCGTTTGGTTCGAATAAATAACCCCTAAGGCCGACGCCGAAATTGATGTCCATCATTCTCTCGCCAGGAGTGGTTAACAAAAGGTTTTTAAAATTTTGTTTAACCAAAGAGGAATATTCTTGAACCATCAAATATTGTCCCCCAGGGCCAGAGCGCAGAGGCATTGTGGGGGACAGGCCACTTATAATGTCAGAATTTGCCACAACAATTTTCTCCTTTTTGAGACACCTCTATGTCTCTTTAAGTACTTATCATCTTTCAAGGAAAATACCTCAATAACCACTCTCTTGAGGCATCCAAATCCCCGACCGCATTCGCGGACACAGAAGGGGACATCGCATAAAGCATCAGCATTATGTTGCGCTTCGTTTCTTTCAGGATCTCGAACCCACTAGAAGAAACTTCCTGTCCCGTATTGGCGACTATGGCACTCAAAATGTCGTCAAAAGGTACAGCAAAATTGGAGAACACTTTAAAAAGGAAATTGTCATCAACCATCTCCCGGCGGAGCCCCTCAAAATCGTGTATCTCCGAATCTGGTAGGCCGGCGAGGCCATCAAGATCAATTTCAACAGCCGGGGAGCGCTGGGCGAGGGGGCCATCTTCGATGGTGAACCCCTGGGGGTTGAAAAACTGTGGAGCATCGCGTCCGTCGAAAGTAAACTGGTGTCCCGTCACCGGGTCAAGAAGCCCCTTTTCCCCATAAAAGTTTGCCATGGTCAGGTTGATTATGGAGTTTTCTTGCTCAACCATGGGTATTGTCATAATCCTTCTAGCTCGGCGGCCGAATTCGGTGCCCTCCTCCTGCAAAAAAATATCATACGCTTTTTTAATGTTGCAATATCTGGCCCATTCAGGGCGGTCTCCTTCAGGAAAGCCGCCGTCAAGCAACTCTCTGTCAAAGAAGCGGTCGTCGCCAAAATCAAGACCCTCATCCAGCGCAGTGAAAAAGCCCAACTCACCATCTCTAAAATCTACATCTGTGTGGATGAATGAAAGCCGCACACCAGTCTTAAGATTTTTAAAAATGTTGTTCAACTGAAAATTGCCCCAAAAACCGCCTTCGCCGACCGCGGAAACTGCGGAGACGAAGGGTGAAAGCTCTCTTAAGACTGTGATGTCTCGTCCAGTAAGGATTCTCCAAATCCCGTGGGCGACGTGGCTGCGGAAGTCCCAGCCGGCGGCTATAGCCACCTTCTGGTCTATCAATGCGGAGTTGATGGTTAAAATATTTCTTTGCAGGTTGAGGATATCATAATCAATATTCGAGTTGAACACCCCAATCAATACAAGGTCATCGGCTGTAAGTTTATTCCGGATAATATCCGATAGGGCTCCGTCCGGATTCTCTGCGTCGGCATGGAGGTCCAGTATCTCGTCGACGTTGGCGTCGCCGTGTAGATTGGCACCAAAAGTAAGTACCGGGTCCTCTCCCGCGCGGATGGCCTGTTGCGCTACGTTGAGAGATTGTGTAGAAACCTCGTTATCAAACGATTGCACAACGAAAAAATCCAATTCTAACTTTCTAAGCAATTGGATTTCTCTTCGATGGTTATCTTCCCAAGCTGGGTTATCTTCCCAAACTGGCCATTCAAACGGGTGTTGTTCCACACTGTAACCAGGGCTCCACGCAGTTTTACCAAATTCATTAAATTGTATAAACGCATTGAGGACTGCCCTTTTAAACAAAGACCTAAAAACCTCAACACTCTCAACCTGGGTTCGAGAAAGGGACGAATCAACCAACAGTTCTTCGAACGCATTCCTAATATAACGAAGAGCATCGCGCTGGGAAGGGTTGGGGTGGCCGCGGAGGAGGCCGCTGAACTCCTCCTCATCCAAGGGCTCGAACTCGATATACTTTTCGAAAATAAAATGTCCCTCTTTGCCGTCTTTGAAAGAGAGTTTGCCTGGTTTTGTTACAGCATATGCGTGGTCGCGACCGCCTTCATCATCAACACCCTCGAACCACACATCAAGTTCCCGCGGTGTGAAATCGAAAAGAGTTTCGCTATCATAGTTAGAAAAATCTATCTCAGTTATATTCCAAAAGGTCATCGGGTATGGGTCTGGTCTAAACGAGTAGAATTCGAGTTCGTGTTCCACGGGGCCGCCGCCTTCGGCGTCCTCGCCTAGGTCGATGGGTTGGGCGACCGATTCTTCCAATTCGGGGTCGAAGTTGTCGCCGCGGCGCCCGGAGTCGTCGACGAGAACCACGTCCTCATAAACGAGAATGCCGTGGCCTTCACCTCCGTGACGCAGACGCTCCCAGACGTCCACGTCGAGTTGGTCGGGGGCGGCAGGGTCGTAGATAGAGTCTGTGCCTCTAAAAATATGTTCTGCGCCGGCCTTCGCCGGAACGCTGATTAAGGGGAGTTCCTCGAAGAAGCTGGATCGAGAATCAAGGACTTCTTCCATTTTAATCAGTATTTTCTCCAATTCCTGTGTGACAAAATCCTCAAGGCTCACCCCCTCCTCTCCGCTTCCCAACAAGCCCTCCACGTCCACCCCTATCGCCTCTAGCGGTGGTTCGTAATCTTTAATCACATCACCAACCAGCCGAATCATAGTTTCGACAAATATTGGTGACCGTCTCACATTCTCAAATCCGGCCGTGGGCAGTATGGGTAATAAGCCGAACAACTTTTCCACAACAGACACTCTAATCAGCACCCTCACCAAGGGGAGTACCGACACAGTCTGAAGGGGTGGTGTTTCAAGGCGTTCAGCAGACGACATGTCGACAGTCTTTTGCTCGAAGCCTTCGTTTATTAACTGCAGCTCTTCCTCGATCTCCAGCAGATCACTAATCCCTGTTGGGTTAGTCTTTATTTCATTCAGAGGAGCATAGAGATTCGAGTCTTCTTTTGTGTCATCTGCTTCAAACTTGGCTAATTCGATATGCATGAGATCAAGTGTCTGTGCGTTGATTCCATTTACGATATCTCTATACAAATTCTTCTGTATGGTTGTCATCAGTCCGGACGAGACGTTAAGAGACATGTCATCCCCCTCCAGGGACTTTCTAATGGCTCTAAAGAGGGTGGCGAGGAGAAAATTAGAAAACACATATTGTTCCGACGAGACTTGACGGGCTATCCTGTCGTCAAAAAAGAACTCCCTGAACCTTGGGTCGGCTTCAAGAGAATCATACATCGGGCCATCCGGAAGCGGTATTTCCACCAGAGGGCCGGCGGGGCCGACCCTGTTTCTTCTCAAGAAAAATTCCAACGCATTCGGCTGGCGACCCTCGACGGCTCGGATGTGGCAGTTTGGGTACATATAGAGCGCAGTTCCGAGATTGATCGCACGCTCACCTGATGAGCATGGGTTCTCTGGACCTATTACAGCGACCGCGGTGGCAGGATCTAAAAGATTTTTCACAAATTCGATTACCGATTCGTCCTGCTCAAAGGCCGCCATGATCATCTCAGCATTTGGCGGAGGAGGGTCTCCGAGGTCGATTGGGGGCCTCACTCTGAAGATGTCAGCGGCCCAATCGGATATATTGCGCTCGAAGGCTTCCGTCACAGGAGAGAGCATTGTGTTGCTAGCATTTTGCTGCATGTTCCTGTTAAAATCATTGTCCCCAAAACTTGGTGCTAAGTCTTCTTGACATCCGGGGTCGGGGTCATCCAAGAGGCTCATTAGTTGTCGGACAGTATTTTTGAGTTCTTGTATTTCTTTATCCCAAAGTCGTTGTATCACTTCCTCGTCAGCGCGACCTGCATATGAGTCTCTAAAGTTTTGTTCAACTTCGTTTGCGTACGTGGGATCACAAATAGATTCGCCCGGGTGACGTGGCTCTCGATCATCTTGCGGGCCAGGAATATCTAGGCCTTGGCCGGCTTGGCCCATTATTCCCAACATATCCCCAGGACTGATGCATGAAAGACTTTTCGCGGTTGCCATCTCAATAATTTGCAAATTTTGACCAAGCTCAACGCCTCTCATTACTGCGCGGAATTCGCCAGGGTTTAGACAAGCATACACCTCATTGACAAAGTCTGCCAATCTCTGATCATATGTTCTGGGGTCTGCGGGATCATCTGTAGGGTAAAACTCTTCTGGGTCAAAACCCCAATCGCTGATTGCCGATTTCACCCCAGCTACTATGTTGTTTTTCCATATCTCTTCTTCGGCAAATCCGCCAATTTCTTCAAGGAGTTCTCCCTCAACAGTGGCTTTAGCAAGCGCGGTGCCAAAGCTCTTCATGTCCGTCCAGTTACATAATATCCTCTCTATGTTTTCTATTAGCATCCTCAAAAGTTGTTTAACAATACCTACAAGAAGCTCGTCCCAAGTATCTTCAAGCGCCTTCTTGAACTCCTCGTATAACGCCATCGTTGTGTCTGCCAAATTCGACATATTAGGAAAATCATACTCAAACCTGTCAAATTTAATTCCCTGCCAGGGATGTTCGTCTTCTGGAGGATCTGGGCAGAGTTCATCCCTATCGTAAGGAATGAGATCGCTGGTGGCGTATGCGAGTAATCCTTCAATTTGTTTCTTGAGGCCAAACATCCTAGTAGCCGGGGGGCAGACCGTTTGCAGACATGTTTGCAGAGCTTCTGCAGAAAGAGCGCCGCGGCCTAGTAATTCAAGAATTTCCTCTTTTACGGCAGCGTCGGGATCTTCGCAACCCGGCGTTGGGTCAACCAGCTCTTCAAGACCCCCTTTACGTTCAGGCGGGATGCAATTGGCCACAAGCCCCTTGGGGCCCCAGAGGGCATCGTGGTCTAACCACCCCAGCACCTTTTCGAATATCAATTGGTTGATATCCTCGATTCCTAAAGAATCCAAGGCAAGACGGAGGAGTATCCTTTCAAGATACTCCGTGTCGAATCGACTAAGGACCCTGTCATAAGCATCGGATGCAGTTTGAATTTCATCGATAAGCTCATTTTGTTTCTGCGCAGAAAAGAGGACACTCCCAACAAAATCATACTCCTTTGACATCTCCTTTTCAATGCGCTTTTTATCTTCCTCAGTGGGAGTACCTCGTCGTTCCGCTTCGTATTCCTCTCTTGTCTTTATTTTCTTTCTGCCATTGTACGGCCAAACCTGCCTGTCCCTAAGTCTATCGATTATCTGTCGGCCGCGGCGTGAGCCGGCGTGTTTTTCATAAACCTCGTACACACCCTCAACCTTGTTCCGGGTAGTGTCGAGTGCGTGATACCAAGACGCTGGTGGAGACCACCAGTCATCGCGGCCCCATATTCCAAAGTTCTCTGGGCAGTCTTTCTGCTTATCTAAGTGCTTCAGATTCCTCAAATTCTTCCTGGTTCTTGCGTATTTTATTGGTGCATTGTTTAAAAATGTCAACTTGCTAATAAGCAATTCTTCAAACCCAGGGTCTGTGCCTTGAACGCCAACATTGATAATCTCATCAGTCATCAGACAATTTTCTAGTGTTGGCTCCTCATCAGGAACGGCAGGACCAAAATCAAATCGTATTGAAAGGCCCGAGATTTCTTCATTTCTAAAACCATTTTTGTATAATAAATCCAACACACTAGGATAAACTGCCTGTAATCTCCCTGCTTCCTGTACGAAATCGAGACCAGGCCTAGCTGTTGTGATATTCTGTGATAGTTCCAGAAACAGGCCGGCAACAGAATCTAAAAGACCTTTTAGCTCAGGCAACTTGTATACTACTATTTCTTCAACTGGCGCGACGGGAGTGGACTCCAAGGGCTCACGAGGCTTCTGCGGCACTTCACCAAAGTACTCTTCGTCAACGCCAACAAGGTATCTTAGTCTAGAGCATGGGCGAGAATCCATATAAAAATCGAGGATTCGTACGCTTGCGCCGGCGCGTTGTGCGACGTAGGCGAGACCCGAGTATTGCTCCACAAGCTCTCCAAAGGTCTGCACGTCCTCAACCCCGTCTACTTTATTATAGAATTTTGCCAAATTCTTGATCCCCTGGTCTTTGACTGTTCTCTTAAGCGGACCAAGGGGGCCGGCATTATCCGACAAGTTCATGTGGGCTTCGGTGACAAAACCCACATCAGTAGAGACAACAATGCAGTACTCCCTCCTAGTCGGATCATGATAGGGTTGATCAATGCTAAGTTTTCGCCAGTCTGGAGTTGAGAGTTCTTTAGCTGATGTCATTTTAAGTCACCTGGTGATGTTTACTGTTTATAAACGTCTTACTGCCTCTATTACTAATATACTTATTTTTAAAAAGCACCAAATTTATCCTAAGTTGTTGCATATTCAGAGCACTCTGTTGAGCATGTTTTGTTAACGTGCTGGTGGCCGCGGTTGCAACGATGGGGTCCGGGAGGGCGGTTCCAAAGGGTCCCGGGACGGTAACGCCTGTGACGGGCCCGCCGGGGCCGGCGCCCGTAAATGGTAGCGGCGGCAGGACGAGTGTGTGCGTATGTCCCTGAACAGCGGTATTCAGTTCTGTTTGAGCAGCCAACAAGTCCGTGACTATACCAGCCAAAGAGTCGACCTGATCAGTCAATACGTTTAACGCCTCAAGTAGGTTCTTTCCCTTAACTATTGGTTGTAAGTATTTGTCTTGACCATATGCTATAAGGTCGACCCCGGAAGCATTCACTATCCTGGCATTCTGGGCGCTGACAGGGTCGACTCCGGACACAATCTTCACGCCCTGACGGGCGACGACTCTGACCGCATCTGCTTTGAGTCCTATGCCTGAAGCATTTTCCACATTTCCGGACCCTTTTGCGTATTTGGTTAAGCCAAAGTTTTTATCAATATCAGTCTTTTGTGATATGTGGATACGGGCGGCATCTTTCGTGAAGTTTGGCTCCACGTAATATTTCTTAGGTGACTTTTTGATGAGAGGGCTAGCCGCTGCGCGGCCGACGACGATGTCGATCGAATGAGCACCAGTCGCACCTTCACCCCCTTTACCAGAAAGCCTGTCGGCCGGCCGGTCTCGACCTAGAACAATCCAGGAGTCATTGTTCTGAAAAACCCTTTCAGATTTAGTTTGTATAAATGCGGGTACCGATTCCAAAGATCGGTCATTGGCAACCCCTATATACATTGTTCGGATGCCATCGGGCGTTTCCGTTAAAACCTGTTCAGCTATCGTGCCTCTGTCAATTACTTTTTGTTCTTCACCCATAACAAATTCTAAACTATCCTATCCCCTAGGGGCACGCAGAATAATGCGGCGATACCCAAGAAGACCTATGCGTATCCTAGACGCCTCATATCGTGATTTGTCTTCTTGATCGACCTCTGATTAAACTTAATGAGCTTAGCCTTGCCCCTATTCATCCTTGAAGACGAAGGCAATTCTTGCCACGCTTTTTCCCAATCATAGTCGTTTTTCTTGCCAAATTTACGAAATGTCTTTGCTGCCATTGGACTGCGATGCCAAACACGAAGGTGGCGGGCCGCGGCAAGAGAATTACCACCCTTGTCCGACACTTGGCGCCACAATTTAGCGTAATAGCCGATCGGCTTTGCTATTTCGTCAACTGGGCTAATATCAGTCACCTTACCGCCGAACCTTGCATGATCCCAAGCGCCCTGGTTCCATTGAAACGCGCCATAGCCGCCGCTAGAACTATAAGGAGGCCTGGCTGGACGTCCCAACATCGCGCCGCTCTCAGTCCTAGCAAGGTCAAGCATGACTTCAGTGAACTCTGGAGCGAGCCCGTGAGTTGCCGCGTGTTCTCGAATTAGCTCGTTAGCGCTGCCTCGTACACCGGGGAGGCGGTGGTTGGGAGTGAGACCCTTTGGTACTCTATCCCTCCATCCAGGGCCCCATGGGCGTGAAGATCTAACAGGATATCCGCTAGAGCCCATCACACTACCACGGGAGCTTTTATGAGCCGCTTTGGGACTTGAACCGGGGGCGTCGGGGATGATGCGGGCGTTAGGGCGGCCGGTCAATTTTGCAAGGTAGACACCATCAGTCCTATTAACTTCGTCCATATAACCAATTTTCACCCAATCGCCGGGCTGCAAGGTGGAGTATTCTTCTGCCAACTCTTCATCGTTACCCAAAAAACTGATAGTTGCCGATGAATAAGGGCCAGTTGTAAGATAAGTATATACCAGCGATTCAAACTTCTGCTTGAGTTCATCGACGTTGCCGGTGCCCTCGTAAGGCCAAATTTTGAGTCTTCTCGCCTCAACAAAGGGGTCTGGTATATAAGAGTGAACACTGGGGCAGTACACGATAATCTGATTCTCTTTAGCTATGTCCGTCCCATCAAACCCTACCCAATTGAGGAACTGTTTAAAGTTGCTTACCTTAGGACCTACACAGACCCTTGCCACGCGCATAGAACGGTCGGGGATGGAACTCCCTTGGTCTATCGCGTACTTGTCACCCCGTAGAAGCTCGGAAAAGAGATTTCCACCTTCCGGGTCGGGGGTGCGGCCAGGTATCATGGGGGGGCGCCCAACGTCGGCAACAATCTTCGCAACCTGTTTGGATGGTTTGTATACTGTCGACACTTTACTCACCCCCCTTGATCACATCAAAGAGTTCGTCCTTGTCCCTCTGGGAAAGGCCATCGCTTGACGAAGATTGCTTATGCAAAATGGTGCACACCTTCACCAACTGCTCGTTTGAGCGCTGGAGGGTTTCAACATATTTTGCAGCAATCGAGCCCATTTCTTTATGATTCATCTCGTTCTTTTTGAGGAGGATCATAACATCGGCCAACAAGGAGTTGGTGACAGCCCTGTCGTTATTAATATTCTCTACTGCATCTGTGAGGTGCTTTTCAAGGGACCCTATATCTCCCCTTTGTTCCATCTCGTCTTCCATACTCTGTACCTGCTCCTCATTTTGTTTAAGTTGTTAACGACTTGCTTTGTGTTAAGACCTGTGAGTTCTCTTATGTACAGGTAAATAGCTTTTTTATTAAAAATTTCGATGTCGTTGGTACTCTCGAAAAGAACCATCACGGCCTTGTAGACTTTTTCCTCGTTAGTCTTCATATTGGTGGAGTTCCATGAATTTATTTCCTCATACAGGAACCTCCAAAACTCGTTATTCTCGCGACTCTTCACATAAGATTCGTCAGTCATTACGTACTTAGATTCCAATTCCTTGTTTAAATCATCGTAATAGATCTCTCTCCTGACCTGTGCTGAGTTTTTCTTGACCTTGTGTATAAACCAATTCTTAGTCACAACACTAAAATATGAAAAGGCTTTGGAGCCCTTGTTGGGATCATATTTGTCGAGAATTGTGGTCAGCCAAATTTTACACTCGTCGCGTAAGCTGTCGATATTTGGCAAAGTGGTGAATTTATAGGTGTAAACGATCTTGTCCACTAACTCATCAAAGGCGGGCCCAATGTAATCGCGGTACAATCTTTCGCGCTCCGACATTTCCTCCGTGGCTACATAATCAATTATTGCTTGTTCATGAACCTTGGTAAAATAATGGTTAGTGGTTCGCTTCCGTCTCTTCTTTTTGATCTTGATCTGTGTCATAAATATCTTCTTCGTTGATGTTTGAGGGAAGAAGGGAGTTGAAAAGCTCAAAATCCGAGAATGCACGGTCCATCTGCCTGGAGTGTTTTAGCAAATTTGCAAGCGTCGCATCTCCATAGAAACTCTCTAACTCGTACACCGTTTTTAAATGCTCTCCATAAGTGGCTGTGACTGAGTGTAGATCGGATATATCTGACAGCATGTTTTGCAATCGCAGAATAAGCTGTTTGCAGTACCATATCATAACTGCAAGAGCCATAACCAACAAAATAACCAAACTATAAGCAAAGTATACGCTAGTCAACATCTGGTTCTCCTTTTGCCCTGAGTTCCTGCTTATATCGTTCGATCTCTTCTTTCGTGTCCCTTATGTGCTCCCTCACAATCTCTCCATCTCTATTCTTGCTCTTGAATCCCAAAATGCTCCCTGGGATTCTTTCTAAAGAGCCTAAAGTATTCGCTGATTTTTCACACTTTTCACAATCTTCTAAAATTGTTCGAATAGAATGAAAAATATCAAAAGTGTGTTCGCACTCTCGACATCTGTAGGTATATTTAGGCAATTTATTATTCGGTAGCCGTTGGGTCTGTTGTTGCGGCGACCGTAGTCAACCCCTCTTCGCTAATTTCCTCGTAGCCAAACTTGACAAGCGGGGGGTTCATTACAACCAACCCCGACTCAGACTCGGCAAACCTCATCTCTTTTAGAGTTGGCACAATGTCACTTTGCTCTAGTAGCGACTTTTGCAGAGCCATCATGATAGCCCCTAGGGCCTGATCCGATAACCGTGTTTCATTTACTGTTGTCATACTTTCTCCTTTTTATTTGATGACTGATCGTCCCTTGAGTTCTTCCCAATCCCTTTCGGGACGTACTTCTAAATTCGTTTCCCAGGCTGCCTTAAGGGTCCTCGTATCGACGCCGTTCTCTTCGGCAAACTGGATTATTGCTCGCAAATCTTTTGGAAAGCAAGAGCCGCCGAAGCCAAATTTACCATCAGGGCCAGGCACTTGCAAGTGGGAGTGGCCGATGCGGCCATCTCTCACAAAGCCATCCACGGCTGTTTCCCATTGCACTCCACACTTGTCAGCTAGAATCCTCATTTCGTTCAAAAACGAAACCTTAAGAGCAAAGAAGCAATTATTCATATATTTTATCATCTCAGCAGTTTCGTAATTACACGTGATGACTGGAGTTGATTGCCCAAACCGATGCCTAAACAGGCGCGCAACAGAGGAAACCTCCCATCTCGGAGTTTCCGACTCTCCACCTATTATAAACCTTGACTGGTTTATAAAATCGAATTTGGCCGATCTCTCCGTGAGGAACTCAGGATTGAAAACCAAGTTTAAGCGTGAATACTTCTTAGCTAACTTTCGCGTGGTACCAGGAACAACTGTCGACCTTATCAAGACTACATTCTTCTTTCTAGCGTTAGTCTTAAGCTCGTTCATTTCTTCCAGAACCTTCTCCACAATCCCTAAATGAATTGAGCCATTCGGATTGGACGGGGTCGGCACTGAAAGGAATGTGAAATCTGACTCGTTAACCGTCTCCGCAAGAGAACAATTGGATTTATCTTTCTGCTTATCATATATTCGCACATTGGCATCGTACCCGCATTGGGCTGAAAACCCGTAAGCAACTGCCGAACCAACAAAGCCATTTCCGATAATACCTATATTGTATTTCTCGCTCACTTGGTGTTTAGCTCCGTTGCCAATCTTGAATAAACATCGTCTAAGCCGTCTCGAAGATTTACCCTAGATTTCCACCCGTGCTGCTTGAATTTGGATAAATCTGCCCGAGTTAACATAACATCTCCCTTTCTCTCTTCGATATATTCGAAGGGTTGTCCTGGAAAATATTTTAACACTATTTCTTTCAACTCGTTAAGACTAATATTCTCACCTGAACCCACATCGTACCACTCGCCCCATAACTCATCCTTTGCGATGTTTTCCGCACAAAATATATTTGCTGAGACAATGTCGCTTACGTGAGTCATATCTCTCCTCTGGTTGCCATCACCGGTAATAAACGGCGTGAGGCCATGTGTTTCGATATGTTTCTTCCAATTGCAAACAACCGTTGCATATGCGCTATCAGCAACCTGATCGTATGAATAAACGTTAAAATACCTCAGCGCAACAGTCTTCAGGCCGTATAGTTTGTGATATAAAAGTGACTCGACTTCTCCGACTTGCTTTGAGAGGGCATACGGGCTAGCAGGGCCTTCGCCGTTGCCAACAACAGATGAAGAGGAACTGTAAATAACTGGTATGTTATTTTTTCGAGCGTAGTCCAGTACAGTCGAAGTCGAAACAACATTGTTCTTCATTACGTGCAAAGGGTTCTCTACGCTATAAGCTACGCGGGGGATCGCGGCTAAGTGGAATATCACATCGGGTCTGAAGCGATCAACGGCCTCCGGCACACCTTCACACAGATCGTGGGCGTCCTTCAGATCGGCGCCGATAAATGTATACCCCTTCGCGGTGAGGGCGTCGATCAGATGCTTTCCAATATAGCCCATATGCCCCGTTACAAATGCTCTCATCAATTTTCTCCATTTAAATTTTTATAGTTTTCCATATATAACCACCTGATGGTTTGGATTTCCGCTGGCGGCGTCGCCGACGCGGTATATCTTAAACCGCTGACTTCTTTTACACAACTCCATTATATCCTGATAACAGCCGAACCTTAAATCAAAATCATCAAATACCCACAAAACACGATCAGATTGCAAATGTCTTAAGTTTTCAACGTCTCTTAAGACGGCGCCGGTGCGGTGGTCGGCATCAATGTAAAAGAGATCGACCTGTGAGTCTTGCGACGACAATTTGGTCGCGAGCGTTTCACTCGTCCCTAAACAAAAAGTGGTCTCACCCTTGTATAAGTCCTCATATTCATCGCTTTCTCTGCAGTCCTTTATATCACAACTCCAGACATGGCCGCCATTTTGAGCATCCTTTATGTATTTTGCAAAAGAATAGAACTGAAGGCCTTGGGCCGTTCCAATTTCAACGATGTTTTTCGCACCGAACTGTTTGGCTAAATGTACCAAATAATACGGCCGCTTCTGCAGACCGATCATGCATTCGATCATCTCGTGCTCGGAGAGGCCATGGCGAGAAGCTTTGTCTTTCTGCACGTGGTAGCTCAAATCGTACCACAATTTTACGTACTCTGGTGGTGGTGCTATTTCATCGATGTCTCCAGACACCTCATGAAGCCTCCGTGTTTCCTCGTCGGAAACTAGAAAATTCTCGTACTCTTCCCAAATCATCTAATGCCCCTACACACCCAAATATCTCCTAGCTGCTTTATTAACAATGTAAAATCTCCTCTTCGAGTTTGAGGCTTGGTTTCCAGCCCAACTCCTTGGCCGTTAGGCTGATATCTGCCAAAGTTTCATGAACTTCCGCGGGCCGTCGGGGAACATACACTCTTTCGCCACCGATCATATCAGCTATTTCGTTTATCGAAAAATTAACTCCCGTGCCTACATTGTAAATTCCAAAAACCTGTTCATCAGCCAAGCTTATTGCTAGAACGTTTGCTCTCACTACATCCAGCACGTGTGTAAAATCTCTTCTTTGGTCGCCGGTACCTATTATGGTCATAGGCTTTCCTTCTCTCTTCTGTCTCTTAAAAAGCCCTATGACCGGTGCATACTGCCCCCTAATCGGTTCTCTCGGGCCATAGACATTGAAATATCTCAACACCGTCGTTCTCACCCCATAAAGTTGGCCGTACAATTTGCAAACCTGCTCCCCCATCCACTTAGACATCGAATACGGGTTAAGACAATCAGTTGGCATATTGGGTTGGAATGGAACTGCATTCTGGTGTCCGTAAAGAGAGGAGGTGCCTGAATAAACCACCCTCTCAACAGACTGCACTCTCGACCATTCCAAAACCCTTTGCGTGCCTACGACGTTCACCTCGAAGCATTCGTTGGGATTGCCTATTGTTGGCTGGATTCTGCTTCTCGCGGCTAGATGAAAAACATAATCCACATTTTTGAAATAATCAAGGCAATCATCCCTTGATATATCTTTGGCAATGTTCTCAGCATTTTCATTTTTGTAGAATTTTTCGTTCTCGCGCGCCGACATATCATCGATTACGATCACGTTGTGCCCCAGCTGTATGAGTTGATCCACAATGTGTGACCCAATGAAACCCATGCCACCTGTAACAAGACTAGTCTTTTTCATCGCCTTATAGCTCCGTGGCCGGGGTGTTGGCGGACTGTGTCTCAGACCCTTCGGCCTCGATTCTATTCATAAATGATGTTCCCGATCTTGTAAACTTGTGGTTTGCATTTTCCAAGCCACCAAGCGACCTCCGAATAAGTGCTTGTTTCTGTGGCCAACAAAGCGTTCCCTTTCCCCAAAATCAAAAGCTCGATTATGGCTTCGGCCTGGCTCTCATAACTGCCCATATCATCGTACGGGTCCTTTGTCTTGGGGAAGTGTATAACTTTGTCCCGAAATACATCTTGCACCTGTGTTATTATCGCATTTTCGTCAACAGCTAAATAAAACTTGACATCGTCATCGTCCAATTCTCTCATTTTTTCAATAAAGTTTTGAAGATTATACCACCGTTCTTTCCTACCTGGGCTGTCGCAAAACGATCTGATATGGACCGTAACCAATTTATCTCTCTGGTTGTCGGACAAGTTTTTCGCCAAATACATCTCGGACCGGTCCAGGAAATTCTTTTTAAACCTTATTTCACTAAAAATTTTAGAATACTGTTCCCTTAAGTTTGTGGGAGTTCTGTGATATTGGTGATCTACGATCGTTTTTTCGCTGAAAGGCGACTTTATGAAATCTCTTTGCACCCCATCCTCCGGCAGGACCGCCAAATATGGTGACCTATAACACTTCAATACCCCCTCGTCTGTATCCAACCCTTTGTTAAAAATATCATCTGGGCGGTCATACGTCACGCTCCTGTGAAAAGAGTGGTTTTCGGGTCTTTTATTTTCATTTTCGAACAATGAAGAAAAACTTGGAAATGGCATGTCTTTGTATCGAACCTTTACCGTCTCCTGCCATTCCACGTAACAATTTGAGTCGATCTTCAGGGAAGACGCCCAAGACTTCAATCGATTGCAAAGGCCTGAGTTGTTGTGACTTATTATCACTTAAATACTACTCCCAAATTTCTCAACCTCCAAGATGAAGACCTCGATCATCCTGCTCTCGGAAAGACTGTTCTCAAAATAGAATCTAGATTTTTCTCCCCACTCTCTGTAGTCTCTTACAATACCAGTCAGTTCGGCCTCCAAGTCGTCACTTCCAACGTCTACTTCGGGAAAGTATTCCTTCCAAGAATCATAAAAGTCATAAGTGTTCTTCCTCAACAACATACACTGTCCAATGGCAGAACCGTTAAATATTCTACAGGAATATTCGCCCACGCCTGGTGGGCTAAATTGTACCCTATACTTAGTCATATTTTCCATATATTGCATATATTCAACGATCGGGGGCCTTTCGATGCTAACCCCTTCGATGCCGTCAATCACATCGTAGATGGAGTTTCGAGTGCCCAACTCATACCAACCTGTATCTTTGGGTGTCCCTAAACCAAAATTTCTATAATCAGACCATGCTATCTTATCATCTCCCGCATTTGGCTTCGGATATTGGTAAACCTTTTTAGAGGCCGCATACATAATGTCGAATTCTTTTTGCTGATTCTTGTTTTTCTCTATCCAGTATGTGCGGTTTGGCAAAATATCGCTATAAAATTTCGGGTTTTGACTGTGGAGGTTCCACATAAAAAAGGGCAAAACTCTCCCACCATGCTGCTTGGCAATCCTTTCTATGTCTGACGTTTTTTCTCGCGAATGATTGCACTTAAAATACAGAAAAGGCTTGTCGAATTTCTCGACTATAAGCTTGATTCTGCCGCAATATTCATTTATAGGTAGATCTTCGTTAATCCCATCTGATGAGTCGATAAAGACATTGAATTTTTCTCCCAAAAAACAGGCGGTTTTTCTCAAGACTTCTCCGCCCGCATGTTTAAAGGCGCGCCTTTCTTTAAGCACGTTAAGAAAACGAAACCTGTTTGGGTCGTAATATGCTTTAAACATCTTCTCCCCTAGGATTTAACCTTCTCTTGTAGAGGAACTCCGCTATTTCGAAGTCAATCATGGTATCGATATCGATAGATTCCTCTTGGGAGGTTTCAAATTTAAAAAAACTATTCCCTATTATGTTCCTGTTCCGCACCATTAAAGCTCTGGGCAAGATACAGGCAGCGAAATTTACACCATAAATCTCAGGTAAATCTTGAGACCTAGGGTGGTTTCTGGGGTCATAATTAACCGGAACATCGTTCACCCACATATACTCTTTTATCAAAGTCACCGTCGCGAGGGAATCATATTCTTTTGGCAAAGATCTGTATCTCTCAACACACTTCTGAAGTGTTTCTGATGAAAGCAATGGGCTCGTGACGTTTAAGTACGCGATGTGATCGCACTCTAAGCCTTGCGCCATATGGACGTAGACTTCACTCATTGGAACGTGGTCGGACGCATAATACTTGTCCCTCTCAATGGCGATGGCGCCTAGGCGGGCGGCGGCGTCCAGCATTCTACCATCATCAGAACTTACGTAAATTTTGTCGATAGACGTCTCTTTTATGGAGTCGATCTTCAGTTCGAGCAAGTTGGAGTTCGCGAAGTTCCTAATGTTTTTATCAGGGACTCGTTTAGAACCGGACCTAACAGCTATTAGGGCGCATATTTTATTTTTTACATTCTTCATCGAAAAGCGTATTATAATGCATTATATCACCGTTAAAGGGTTCTTTTAACTCAAAAGGAAAATATTCCTGTAACAGATCAACGTCGCCCCTGTCACAAGTTAATTTAATATCTGCAAGGTCAAACATTTTCTTTTTCACAGTCACAAAAATATCATAATCCCTCTGTACAATATAGGCATTGCTGCAATCCAAGCCGGCGGCGACCAGATTATACAAAAGCAGGCCAGGATTCCAGATTGTCATATGGCCGCCAGTTATGAAGGGTTTGCGTGGGGGCACTATAATACAAATGAACCCGCCGTCATTTGTCAAAGAAATCATTTTATCGATAAAGAGTCCAACGTTTCGTTGATGTTCCAAAGTGTGAGATGCCAAAATAAAGTCATATTTCCGGCCCTCAAAATCTACATCCAAAAAACGCCCGGTGAAATCATATGATAGACCACTATCGCAGTGGGCGGCGGGCAGGCCCAAGTCACACGTCTTCACCACCCTCCCCTTACTCCGCAAGAAATCACTTTGCAGACAGGCGCCGGCGCCAATGTCTAAAACAGTTTTAAATTTCAAATTATCACAGACGTCATTAAGCATCTGATATCCTCGGAAGGGAGCTTCGGCCTGCTTTCCAAAATGTGAGCAAGAATCCTTTTCTATTGTGCCTAACCCTGCCATTGTACCCATAGGAATTGTAGAGCTTCTATAGTGCGTCTCGTAGAACTGGTTTTTAACATATTTCATTATGCGTACCTACAACTTCTCTAAGTCCCTGATGGCTTCATCCCAGTTTGTGAACCTAACAGATTTATCGTCTATATAGGCTACTGCTCTTGGCTTTTCGGCGGTCACCTTGGCAACAAACTTTGCCATATCGTATTTTTCAAGCCACTCCCAAACCAGCGCTGCGCCAGTTTTCCCGTTCACCAAAGCGCGGTCGGATTTAGCCTTGCATGTGTTGATTATGATTGTGTAATCCTTAGATAGACGCTCAAGAGCCTCGTACGACCCCTCGACCGGCTCATCGTAGATTGAACCATCATAGTACCCCTTTGAGCATTTGTGAATAACGCCATCGAAGTCGATGCCGATTTGATAAGTTTCGTCATCATTAGAGTGAAGACGAGGTCCCGCGGGTTGTTCATTCAGAGCGGTCTTTATCATTGGTGATTCGAACCCTGAAGCGTTCATTAATCGATGAAAAAGCATGATGGTCAGCACTTCAGAAGAATAATAATGTGTTGCACCTGTTGATACTTCTATGCTACCCCATT
>Ga0098047_10000176_pt1 | contig 25549 bp, 10 predicted proteins | sample 12_taG_FD_92585 | JGI IMG/M metagenome (GOLD analysis project Ga0098047, IMG submission 92585) | Marine viral communities from the Subarctic Pacific Ocean - 12_ETSP_OMZ_AT15267 metaG | ecosystem: Environmental > Aquatic > Marine > Oceanic | place: Subarctic Pacific Ocean | collected 2015-01-16 | reverse complement strand
TTTGCCTGATAGTGGGCCACTCTACAAAAATATTCAGTTGATTGAAGCTCTGTCGTATTATTAAAAGATATGTTATAAATTCTTCTTCTTAGGCCGCTGGCGACTATCTGGATTGAACTGCTTGCTGCAGCACTACCGTAATCAGTAAAAACAGGAATTCCCGTAGCACTACTAGAAACCCAAGAGCCGGTTGTTGGACGATCTATTTCTGAGCGCTTAAGACTCTGTGTCACGTCTAAGACAACGATACCGGCTTGATAAAAGATTGTTCCAACTGCGGGACCATCAGCGCTACCAGTAGTTAAAGTCGCATACTCGCCGGCTGGGGAGTTTGTACTATTAAAAGTCGCCGTTGCAGCATAATCACCAATTTCAATTATACTATCGCCGGCGTTGGTATCAAATGGGCCGCTTCCGGCCGATGGCGGAAGTGTGGCCATCGACCCGGTTCCAAGCTGTAATCTAAACGAACCCTTCTCGATCTCATCTTTTACAAGAAGCCTAGAAAAGTTTAAGAACATGGGGAAGTCGATCTTCGTTGAAGTATCGTCCATGCTAGAAGAATATCCCAGTTCACGAACCGAACCTGTTGCGTCATAGCCACACAATAGCTGCATGTACATACTGTATATGTTGTTCTTTTTTGAATTTTGAGTAGTTAAAGTTGTGGCCACAGAGCCAGATCTGTGACCAAGCGATATATCAAAAATATGATTAGCCGACGAACTTAAGTAAGGATAATCGTAAACCATCTGAAACATGCCATGGTCCGGATTTTTGATATTAACATCGTGCACCGAATACCCGCCAGATATCAGAGAACCAGTAGCAGGTATTGCCTCGTGTAACTGCTCTCTTTGCTGTGCGCTGTCGCTATGTTTTAATGGAATCAATGTGCTCATTTCTATTTTCCTTTACTAATTGTTTTTACGAATAACCTTAACTTGGAAATCTGTAGTTATTCCAAGATCTAGGCCTGTGACCCTTACAGTTGTAGTGATAAAATCAATACTAAGCGATCTAGTTCCGTAGCCAGTAGTAGAATTTCCGATCTGTGTATACAATTTAGTTGGTGTTACAACATCAATTGCTGGCCGAATGCCCAATTCAAATCGTGCGCCCCGGGGACCATCGATGGCGGCATCTCCCTGCGTTGCATTCCCGCCGCCGGGGGTGGAACCAAGGCCAGCTTGTCGGCCGGCGGCCAAATAAGTGGATATGTGATTGGTATCAGTATAACTTACAGGAAGATCAGTTCCGTCTATATCAACAGGCACTAAAACTCTGTTGTCGATACTAATAAGATAGGCCGTCTCTTTCAACTGAGAGGGAAGAGGGTTCAGATAAGACATAGATGTTGTATCCAAACCTTGATCAATTATAATGCGGTTGTCCTTGGCTGTGCGTCCGGATGTTCCGTTAATAAAGCCATCGGGGAACTGTGTTGGTTTATCTGCATTTGGCCCTATGTATGCTTCTGCAGTTGCTCTGTTTGCAACTACAACAAACTGATTTGTGTCGCTACCATTTTCTGCAGAAGACGCGTAGGGGAACCCAGTAAACTGGCCACCGCCGGTTTTTGTATTAAGGCGGGCTACTGGTAAGAATAATATATCCCTATCTTCTAAAGTCAGTAATCTGTATTTTGAACCGGCCGTTGAGTCTGTACGCGCTTCTAAAATTGGCGTTTGCAAAATCTCCAAATCTCTTCTAGCGGTAGCTACAGACGTATCATATAGTGCATAATTTATTTCATCATCACCCAAAGTAAAGTGTGTAACTCTAAATGACCCCCTACCCTCTGCTAACTTTTTTCTACCTATGTGCGTTAAAACGGCATCAAGTATAATATCACCTGTGTTATCTAGAAACGACATGTCTAATTCTCCTAAGCATAATAAATAGTATTAAAAATCATTTTGTTTTATTTATCAGAGCAATTCTGTTTGCATGAATTTAAAGTATCTCCGCATTTATTAAGACAAACAGCGAAAGTGTCTATATCCTTTTTACATTCGTCGCTGCACTTTTTAAACGTGTCCGAACAATTCTTCTTACATTGAGCCGGGGCAGAAGGATACGACATCAAAATATTTTCTTCTCTTGTCTCTGCGATGCTTATATCACCCAGATTATCATCATTTGTTGATTTTTTTAACTTATAAATCAAATTAAAATCAACTTTTCTGCCAGTTTTCTTGGAAGTTACCCGAATTTTATAAAGTGGCTTTGTTTCATTTTGGTCGGAAAATGTACTTGGGTTTAAATACCCAACATTATTTTTAGCCGGATTAGGCGCTTGTTGTAACAAAGCTGGCTCAATTCTAAATAGAGATGTAAACTCCTTAATCTCTTTTCTTTTTATAGGTGCAGATTCAAGTTCTACAACATCAACAATGGGGAAAACTGTGCCACCATCGTCCACGATTTTGACAGAATACACTTGGCTCAAATATGACTTTAGTCCAGTAACAGAAACGGACCTAGTGGCAAAATAGTACTGAACGTTGGGTTTTATTGACACTAGTTTTAAACGATTGCCACCCAAAACATCGACCTCTTCAAGTATTTCCTTAAAATCCAACTCATTCGTTGGTTTCTCGCCTTCAACTTTATAGATAATTATTTTTTGTAATGGCTGATTTTTAAACCAAACGTCGTCGTCCTTAATATACTTTGGGTCTAGATTATCCTCATTAAGATGCTCTGTGAGACTCTCACTCTCTATATAATAATCTCTTGAACTCTGCCACCCTTCTTGCCAAAACGCTCTAGGAATATTTCTTTTTTGAGGGTCCGCGTAAAAAGACATGTCTTGAAAGTGCATAAACACTTTATTGTTGACGCCTCGCAAAGGATGAACTTCCAAAAATGTAGCGTGTGGTGGAATATCTACGAATGGGGCTACTAACTGATTAGGGGAAATAGGAATCTCTTCTATTTTGCTACTATATTCTATCGGAGAGGGAATAAACCTGAAGTGGAAAAGACTATCCGGATTGGACGGCGCCGTGTCTTTATTTGATTCAAGCCCGACGAAAGTCAAATAGCTATACTTACCCTCGGTAAAAGCAACCAATTGATTTAATTGATAGCTATATTTTTCACCATATTTTATTTGTGAATCATAAAAAGAAAAAGGGCCGGTTGGCGACAACATGTTAAGAGTATCTGGTGAAAATTGTGGATCACTAATATAGATTCTTTGCTTTATGCCGCCGCTGACGTCATCTGTAATTCGTGACTTTGCTAAAACATAGCCGGCCGAGAACATTCCGTTGCGTGGCGAATAATTTTTATATTTTAACAGTGTCATAATTTTATTAAAATACTCATCGGGCGCCCAGTAGCCTGCGTCAAATCCGGCGTGCAGCCCGGTAAAGCTCCAGTAAAGAAACCAACTCTCTGCTTTAAACGGAGAAGTATTAGGTGCTGGTCGAAACATTAAAGATTTATCAGTCAAGACCTTTTTACCAGCCTCGTCAGGGATGGGGTTGCCGTTTGCAGAGGTTTCAATCCCTCCAAAGCGGTCGAGGGCCAGCAAAGTTCTAAACTGTTTGATTGTTTTTTTGTCCGACAAAGTTAGGCCAGCGGGGGCAGAGTTCACTATAGCAACATCATTCTCTTTCGGAATAACACTCTTTACTGAAGAATCAATTAAATTATAATATGGTAAAGTTTTATTATAGCGCGGTTGCTGTAATGAAATGTGATCAAGTAACATACGTTTTGCGGGCGGCCATAAAACAGTATTTTTATCGCACCCCAAGCCTCCGGGGGGATATACACCATTTAATATTGCATCGTTTCCCTCTTTGTAAAACAACCTCAAGGAAGTCTCATCTTTTTCTGATTTAGTGTTCTTACATTTCTCTAGGGCTTGAGCCGCCACCAAGCGAGCATATGTATTTTCTTTTATATCATCGTTTGTTATTTCATTTAAGCCTACCACACTTTGTGTTTTTATGCCTGTGAGATAATTTTTTAAATGATAGTTATTAGTGTTAACCAGCGTTTTTCCACTTAAATAATCTTGTAAGTTAGATGAAAGTCTTTTTAAATCCTGTACAAGAACATCGTTCGCATTTTTGTATTTGCTAAATGATTGTTTGAGGTCATCATAAACGTCAACAAATGTCTTTTCTTTGCTTTCTTTGCTGGGTGTCTTTTCTTTGCTTTCTTTGGCTGTGTCAAAGTCGTCGTCAAAGAAGTCCCATGTCTTTTTTTTGCTTTCTTTGCTGGGTGTCTTTTCTTTGCTTTCTTTGCTGGAAAACCTTAAATGTTGAAAAAAGAAGGAAGCAAAGATTATAGCCTTTGTTTTTTCTTCTTTTTGTGAAAGAGTGCCAGCTTTTGTTGGGTCTGAAATATCGAGTGACGGAACTTGGGATTTTACACCGAGTAATGTTATGGATTTTTCATCAATTTTTATATTTTTTGCAAAAATTTGATTTATCCAAAACAGAGCAAGGCTGAAATTGCCGACGCTAAATATAAAGGGGCCCTTTGGAAAAATCTTTTGTATGGTTACTTCTGTAAATTCATCCTGCAGATATTTACGCACTCTTTCTACGAAATAGAGGTAAACCTTGTCATTAATCTCTGCGTCTTTGCCAAGTACCTTGCTGAAGACCCAATCATCATCCATGTCATCGATTGCGAGATCAAGGAACTCTGCCGTTTTTTCATTAATTTTGTTAAAAATGGGAGTTGGCAGTTCATATCCGTAAACCAAATCACTAGGTTTTTCTAAATCGTAATTCCACACTTGATTCGCCATAAAGGCGATTGGGTCTTCAAGGTACTTAGAAACATCGCCTATATATCTTAATCGTCCTAAGTTATAATTTTGTGCGTTATGAATTTTAGGCTTTGTTTTAATTATTTTTACGTCTGTTGGCTGATCAGCAGGGTCAGACACTCCCGGGCCTTGTGAACCGGGAGAGGCGCCGCCCGTATCTTTGGATGCAGGGACTAGACCAGCATTAGCCGGGGATGGTTCTGTGGCTGAACCATACAACTGTTTTTTAATATCTTTTAGATCGTTATCCAACTGTTTTAAATTTATCTCCACCATGTTTAACCCTTAACCTCTAACATAAAAATATGAATCATAAAAATCTTCGGTAGATGCCAATCTAACTAGAATCTTTTGATCATTTGCCAACGACAACAGAATAGACTCACTCAATTCTTCAAAAACAAACCCAGATACTGTTTCGTTTGTCCTGTCTAAATAATAAAATTTTATATCTTCTCTTAGTGTTGTAACTAGTTCTAGGAATTTAGCAGGATTAACAATAGTGATTTTTTCCTTGGATTTTTCATCAATCTGGCCACAGTCAGAATTGTTTTTTAAATTATCGGTTTCTGTTGATTCGTCCTTTATAGACAAAATAGAAAACTCCTTTATTGTTGTTATTTTTGGAACTCTCGCTTTTATGAATTTTTTTACAGTAGTTTCTAAAGTTTCTGCTGTTTTAAAATTTGGTAAAAAAGTTCTAGTATCAGTTTGCATAAGCCTATTCTTTTGAATAAAATTAACCAACCCATTTTCTTTCTTTCTTCCCAATATGATAATTTTATCAAAATTTTGTTCATATGTTATGCCCAAAGAAGCGGGCGCATTAAAAAGTGGAAAAGTGTATTGAGAACCAAGACTATTGTCTGATACTGTTTTTTGTTCTGAATTTCTTAACTGTTCTTTTAAATCACGAATAATTTCACCTGCCAGTTCATGTATAGAAGTATTTGACAGTAAATCAATCTGGCCTAGCCTTTCTTTAAATTCGTTTGGTATGTTCTTTCCATACACCTCACTTGCTAAGTCCTTTATTAATTGACCATCCTTATTTTGCATGGCTCTAATCAAATTTTGAATTTTATTTTTCAATAGGCCTAAAGATATATCATTAAAAGTGAATCTCAGCTTCGCCTGATAATTGGGAACCGAATTGACTCCCAACATCAAAAAATTGTAAAAAATCTTATTTCCGGAAAAATCAACTCTTACATTTTCGACTGGTACCGGCAAGGCCGGGCCTAGTGCCCTATTGAGCTTATATCCACCCTCGTCTTTATCGTGTTCAAAAAGATAAAACTCTGATTTAAATAAAAATTGTGAAAATTGACGTATGTCATCCCGACTAATTAAGTTTGGAAAACTGGCGTATCGATTAATAAACTTTTCAGCGTCTATGGCATAAAACCCACTAAATTGCCCATTTGATGAGTACGAATAATATAAATCCGACACATAAGCCTGTTCTTTTAATGCTTTAAGCGCGGCAGGTAGTTTGTTTGTAGCAGCTAAATAATTAAAATCAAATTTTGAAACAACCTTTTCATGTGGAATTCTATTCTTCTCTAAAGTAAATAAATTTACCATACCGAATCTAGATGAAGACACCAGATTAATCAATATCTTAATGGGGCCATCTTCAGGGTTATATTTTATATGAACTCCCGGCAACTCTTTTTTAACTTCATATACATTTTGTTTTTTATCAGTAGAAAACAATAAATCCATAGAAGTCTTAGTTAATTTATCTGGGAACTGTTCCCTGAATAAGGCATCTAACTTTGTTTGGGTAAGTAAAATAATTTTTAATTGAGGAAATTCATCTTTGTCTACATTAAACAAACTCAAATCAAAGTTGATAGCATCGTTATCTATAGAAACATTCTTTATACTAACTGGACTATTATTCAGGTTATCATTAATCGGCGGTGACCAGGCGAAGTAGGCGGGAAGGTTGGCTAATACTCCGACTGGGAATATTAAAGTTCCATCAAACGCCGTGTTTGAATTTTCTGTTTCATTATTTAAAACACTTAATAAGTTCATTATTTGCACTCATCGTCTATGTCATTTATGGGAAGTGGTTCATCAACGAAAACAAACCCTTCTCTCTCAGATTCTACCGCTGAATCAATTGAAACATTCAGATACCATTCAACAGACTCATGAGTAATATCATCCGCCTCAAAGTATAGTCTTTTTAAATCCACGTTGTTATAATCATTTGAATATTCATATTTGAAGACCTCTAGTTCAAACTGGCTAGAGGATGATAAAACATTTTCTTCCTTTACACTAATCGTAAAATCATTAAAATCCTTTTTAAACAATACAAAAGAGTCGTCAATTGGATCCTTAAATACATCCGTGGAATCAACAAATGGGTTTTCTAACAAATTAGAAAAAAATGTACTTTCAGGATTATCTTTTGGGGCTTCAACATAAAAATTATAATTATAGCTGCAACTTAAAGATAGTTGAGGTATTTTTTCATAGGATGGATTGACGCTGCCGCCTTTATAAACTTCAACCGGAGTGTAGTCTATTTCACCAGACCCAGTAAACAAGCTCCCATCTACGGCTTCGATCTGCCAAGCAGGGCGATATTCTGAATAGGGAGTGAAAGTTCCCAAACTTTCTATTAATCGATTTTCTGATTTCGGGCCAGTAGGTTTGGCCGCGGCATACGCGAAGAACTGATCGCCAGTACTAGAATCGCCAGTACTAATAGCGGCCTGTTTTGCCGTCTGCGCCCTAAACATAATCTGGTCTTTTATCCTTGTCTTTATTTCATTTTGTTCTTCAAAAATTGCATTTCCGGTAGTAACATATTTTATATCATATATGATGTCTTCATCCAAAAATTCATAATGAGTGGGAATAAACTGGCCGGTGGCGAGCTTTTCACGGCCAACCCTTGTTAGTATAACTTCTAGAACCTCCTCTTTTTTATTAAAAAATTCCATTTAAATTATCTTCCCATCATAATTAGTTAATCCTTAAAACTATTCTTAATAAGTCCCTGTATCCGTCGTGCTGGTGTCCGTCGTGCTGGTGCCAGTTGTGCTGGTGTCCGTTGTACCGGTGGCCGTTGTGCTGGTGTCCGTTGTACCGGTGGCCGTTGTGCTGGTGTCTGTTGTGCCGGTACCTGTTGTGCTGGTGTCCGTTGTGCTGGTGTCCGTTGTGCCCGTACCTGTTGTGCCGGTACCTGTTGTGCTGGTGGCCGTTGTACCGGTGGCCGTTGTGCTGGTACCTGTTGTGCCGGTGGCCGTTGTGCCCGTACCTGTGGGCGACGTGAACGGCGGTGGTTCATCGGGCTCTCGGTATTGACACGGTTCTGGTTGTAGATAGTTGATTGCAACCGGATCATTACAGCGCACGGTGGGGGCGGGGATATCAACAATGGGCATGCACTTGCCTCCGAATTCAAAGAAACCGTGAGGGCATTCTCTGGCACGAGTAGTTTCCATCGGCCCTATCGGCTCTTCTGACTTCCTAGAAATTGTTAAAGGAACTCCCAAATTTATAGATGCGCGACCTGCCTCTTCCGGAGTTATGTAGCCGCCGCCCCTAATATCCCTAATTCTGTTTGGACTATCGTTTTGAACTTCGAACTCAACCTCCATCTTACCAAGCTCAACCAAACTACAATAATCATAAGGCCAATTAAATGAAAATCTATCTGATCTAGACCTTTTATATGTTGCAACGCCAGTTTGTTTTTCTACCATCTTATAATAGTCATAAGAAGCTCTCTTTTTAACTTTGAAGATTTTCCACCTAATATTATCAGGAATCGAATTAAAATTATTATAACTAAAGATTGATGGCGATAACAATTCTCCATCAACAATAGGATGTTCTAATATAACCGTCTCTTTATCTGCAGTTGTTGCTATCGATGGCATGACTCCCTGCCACACATCTGCTAAATCTTGTTGACTTAATTTACTTGAGAATTCAAAAAAGTACATAGAAAATGGAGCTTCGACACCAGCTTGTGCGAAATCAACCTTGGTTGATAATACCTTTCTAGAATCATCTCGGGTTGCAACATAATCATATGGAGGGGGAACAACATATTTGTCCATCTTCCTAATCATATCGGAAATAGAATCCTTTGTTATTTGGTCAGTTCGAACTTGACTATATCTGTTTTCAAAAATATTAATTGGAATCTCAAAAAACTTTTCCTCCCCGGTTTCACAATCAATATAAAAAGGAACAACACAAATGGCCTCTTCTAGGGTCTTTTGATTTTTTATCCTACCAAATGCATGGGCCTCCGGAGCGAACCCAACAGCCTCAAGCAAAGAGCCGGTTAATGAAGAATCCTCATATGATGTTTCTTCTAATCTAACATGAACTCTGGCTCGATCATTACTTCCCGCCAAGCTACCATATTGGTGCCACATGCCTCTAGTTGTTTGTAATTCTGAGTCAGGCGGGGTACCAAAACTAACAACATCCGTACCAGAGAACTGAAGCGTGGGACACTCCCACTTACTTTTAATTACCCACCGGTTATCTTTGTCGATATTAAACAAATCTAAACTAGCTGTATTTGTCATAAAAACAACTTCGCTACCATAGTCCCCCTGCTGATGGACATGAGTTATGGTACTGTTTGCTATTATGTCTTTCAAAGTAAAAGAGGTTGTTCCGGCTCTGGAATCAGTAGTTAAGAAGTCGGCTGTGTCAAAGACCAACGTCGCCTTCGTAAAGGCGGCGCGACTATTATTTGGGCCAAGCCCTTGAATGTTTGCCACATTTGGGCAGCCCGGGCCTAAAGAGCCGATTTGCTGGCTATAACAGCCGGGTGGGGCATGATTAAGATAGGGATACGGTCCATACGCGGCTGGTTGACCGTATTGCAAATAATTCGCAGGGTTTTCTATCACAATATCCATAGCGAATTTTTTGTGAGTTGGAATTCCGGTGGCGCTACCTGAAAAAGGACCCCTAAAGTCCCAGCCTGACTGTGGAGAGCTTTTAAAAGTGGCCAGCCCATCTAAAAAGAATTCTGGAATCTCTGCAAAAAAGTTATGGGCCATCAGTTCATAGACACCATCGGTTTTGTTAACTGACCCGGTACTATCAATTTGGTCTCCAAAACTAGCATGAGGATAGGCATTGGAACCTGAATCAACAATATGATAAATTGTTGAAGCATACTCAGAAGGCGCCAATATAGATTCAAAAGGAGCCGCAGAATCAAACATACCCACAATACTTGCGCTGATCGGGCCGGCTGCGGTAGCTTTGTACGGAAACTCCACAGCAAAGCCGGCTTTTATAGAATTGTACCCAACCCCGGGCGCCCAAAATGGCATCAAAGTTGTTGAATAAGTTGCTTGCGTGCCGGCAGGGACTGCAGATTCTTCGCCCACGTCATCAATCAAACTAGAATTAGAATAAGAAGAAGAAAACTGAGATGCTAATTGTCTTGTCCTTTGAACGGGATAAAAACCATCTTTTGGCAGCAACTTCTTTGTAACATCAAATGTAAGCCTAATCGCAGTCGGCTCTCCATAAAACTCTTTTAATTCTTTTAAATATGTTAAGTTTTCTGTTTTACCATAAGTCTCCAAGAAACTGGCAGAAGTCATCGTCTTACTTCCCGTCAAAGAAAACGCATAAATTGACTTTTCTGCAAAATCGTAATTATGGTTTTTTACGATTGGTCCTACATAATCAGAAACTGTAAATTCTGGGATTATTGTCTCATCCTGTCCTATTATACGAACATCAGTCGAAAAGGCACCATATGATGTATAAAAAGCACTAGAAGAGGCTTGGGCCTGGACCAAGTTGTTTGGGCGGCACTCGCCCATAAAGAATGAATATCTTGCACTCTTATTCGCACGAGATTCAGCGGTTGCGCCTACCGAGCCAGTATATCTCATTATCTCACCAGACTTTTCAGCGTGATATGACGATCCTGACAAGCTAACATCCATCAACCATCGGCTGGCGTCGATTGTAACACCTTGTGAATTAACTACTGAGGCCGCTGTTCTTTCAGATAAAGCATCATTACTCCAGAAAGAGACATAATTTTCTCTGTTTCTTGCGAGGTCTCGATATTCATTTTCTTCTCTTGGATAAACCACCTCTTTGTATCTTATAGTGTTAAACTTTTTACTAAATTTATAAAAATCAGAATCATAAATATCCACCTGTGGGGCGCCCATTTCCTGATTTAAATCTTCAATCACATCTTGTGTTGTATTGTAAGTTTTTGCAAAATAATCATATAAGTTTCCAAAACTGTATTCTATGGTTCCAGTAACATCATCAATATATTGTAAAACTGACTTGAACTTCGATGTAACGGCACTTTGTGTGATGGTATATCTCTGGCCGGCTCTTATAAGGGCCTCTTTGTCGTCCCTTAAAACATCTAAACTGTTTCTATATAAATTCTTTTTTCGGAACACCCTAGCGACTCGATGATCCCCGCCCCTTGTTTGTTTAAACGATGCATGTCGATAAGGGCCTCCGTTGTTTAATAAAAATGCATTTAAAACATTATAAGCGCTTTGGGGCCATGGGTCGCCAGGGCCAAACACGCTTGCATTAAATTGAAAATATTCACCAGCGGACAAGGCACTTCCGGCGTAATCTACAGTTCCAGTCGTAAATAAGTTATTTTCTAAGTCAACACTACCAAAGACCACCAAGTTCATCCCATTAAAAGGATTAAAAACATTAGTACTGGCTAATGATACTGGGGCCGTAACTTGAGTTGATAGCGTATACGTCGCTTCGCTACCGCTCACATAAACAACACCAGAGGGAAAGTCGTTTCTTTCACTGCCATAACTACTGGTGTATAAATAAGAGCTATATTCGAATCCATAGATCGGGGCAAAGATGGGGGATGAAATATCACTTAAATCATATTGCCCTTTTCCGCCAGTCCATTTAGACCCAGTAAACATTTGGAGAGCGCCAAGTCTTCTTAAATTAGGATAGCCTCTTTTTTGTAAAACCCACGAATCTTTAACCCACGAATATTGTACATCTGTTCGCGGGATGCCATAGCCGACATAAGAATTATCCCATATTGGAGTAGGCCATTGGGCAGCGGTACCTGTAATGTGATATATCCCGTTTCTTTGTGGTTTATAGTAAGATGCAGACGGCTCTAAGATAACAGAGTCATAACCGCCGCTCAAAGTATGTCGCGACAATAGACTTCTATTCGCCAACCTCACTCCAAGATTTCTATAGTTTAAATTATTATAAACAGAGTACTCAGCAGCTTCGACATCCAAAAAGGAAAATGAAGCAACCTCTGGTCCACCGGGGGCACTAAACCTACTTACGATAACGAAGTCGTTGCTTCCTGTTGCCCTATCTAGTACTTCAAAGTCCTTATAAGCGTATGTCCCAAGGCCATCTGGGCCGTCGTCGTCACCCGTTCTGAAGAGTATACCACCAGTTGCTGCAGAGACCGATCCAGTATTTCCTTCTGATTTTACATAATATCTATTATTTTCCTTTCTTCCCGTCGTTTGAATTATCTCATAGTCTCTAAGATAATTGCCAGCATTGGCGTTTGATCCTGAAATATTTTTTATGTTTACGGCGCTTTTAGCTGGAGTGTCACGCAAATAATAACCAATTGGAACCTCTGTTTGAAAGTCGCCACGAAAGAGCCTTGGGTTGTTAAGGGTGATTTGATTTCCTTCAACAGAAAGAGCATAACCCTCTTTTCTATCAAGCGTGCTAGTCACAAATCTATTGCCATGGCGGTACATCCAGCCGCCAACATTCTCTTCTGCCCATGGACTTTGTATGGGAGTACCCTCTATAACAAAATCCCTATGAGCAGTTTCTATAGAAGCTGAAATTTCTTGTGCAAATAAAACGTCTTGATATCTTGAATTTGCTGATGATGCGCTCAATACATCAAAGGGAAGATACTTCTGATTAGTTAAAACAATACTGTTCCCCGCATCAGTAATTTTAAGCGGAACCCTTCTTTTGCCACCATATGTTTCATCAATAGTCCCACTACTATAATCATAATAAGGTTGTCCCTTGTTATTATCTGGCATCGCGCTTTGAGAAATTGTTAAGCCTTCGCTGGTAGTGATACTAATTCCAAGCTTAAAAGAACTTGGGAAATAATTTTTTCTGTTCTCTCCACTATATCCGGTGTTTGTACTGATAGACTTTTCAACAGTCATATCAAAAGAGAGCGGACTATTTGAACTTGCTGACGGGTTTGGAAATTGACTTATTTGTATGGCAACGCGAGTCCTATCTTTTCCGGGGTCGCCAGTTGCTAAAACACCATCAGGGTTTCTTCTTGCCCTAGAGCGCCACCAAAATTCATTACTGCTTTGTTCGCCGGGTAGTGGATCGCCCGAAGGATTTGGTGGTGATCGGAGAGATTCAATCGGACTAGGATCTGGGCCGGCTGGTCTTATTGGCCTTAAGCCAGTCTTCTTCAAAGAAACCTTTCGCTTTCTTATTTCTTCTGGTACAATATTCTCCATATTACCCAGGTTTCGGAGCGGAGGTGCGTCTATTGTTGTTGTTGTCGGGAAATCCCTTGGCGTAAATGTTGGGTCTACGTCTGCAACTTCTGGCAAATTTGGCCACCAAAAATTTGTTGATTTAATTTCATCTTCTTTGGAATATTGCTTTACATGCAAATATTTATGTCTATATTTACTCCTCTCTAATAAGTGACTTTCGACCACACTTCTAACCTTATCAGAAACTTTTGCAGACGCCGGAATCATGTTTGCAAGAACACTATCTAGGGCGCCGTCGACCCATTTATATAAATTGACATACTTTTCTAAGTCCGGACTGTTTTGAATGTTTTCGAAAAACAAAGCACGAAGCTTTTCCACACTCTTATAATTCGGTCGATACATATTAACCGGTTCACCAACTAGATTATTGAAATCTTCAATAGAGGCAAAAAATCCTAAAATATTCCTAGAAATCGTATCGTATAAACTTATTTCAGCAGCAAAATAATATTTACTTGGACGACTTTCTTTCGTAAAGAGTACGTCGTCCTGTTCTCTCACTTCGATTAAATCAGAATTATATAAATTTTCTGGCAATTGTTGACGAGCAGTATCAACAAATAAGAAATCAACTACGTCTGTTGAACTGGCGGGGAATCCAAAGCCTTGGCCGCTATAATTGCGGCCTGATAAATTATAATAATTTTCAGCCCCATATTTGTTATATACGGTTGTGCTGCTACCAGACGTTGTATCTTGTATTGTAAATTTTCCACTTGAATCTGAGCCTGTTATATTTTCAAAATCCCAATGGAGGGCCAAGGTTTCAATTTTAGGAATATAATTTCCAGACACACCAGCTTCAAAAATAAAACTATTTTCATAAGGATTTAGTCGGCCAAACGTCTCCACATCTTTAGCATGGCTTTGTAACTCTCCGGTCTTTAGATAATCAAACCATACTCTTGATGATAACGCCCTGACGTTTGTTTGATAATTGATCGCACCCGTTATATTAGTTCGGTCGGCGCCGACATACAATCTCTTATTTGAACCGGTTAAAAATGAACTAATATCGCCGGCTGCCGAAGCAGTTGAAACTTCTGCTGAAGCTGAGAACTCATGTACCTTAATACCAGAACTGTAATTTACTCCATAAAATTCAAAATCAAAATTAGATGACCCTGTTACTTTATCTGCAAAGGGATATTCCCTTGGTTTAACCCTTACCGCGAAAGTCCAAGCATTATTGTTATATACGTCTTCATAATATGAAGAAGTTAACGTGCCAACTGAAGTAATGTTCGTTTCTAAAACAAATTTCGTTTTATTGTTTAAATTGGTATCCGCATAAACCTTAAAATAGGAGTCTGGAGATGGAATTTCGGTTATACCGGTGATTGCGCTAGCGCTATGCACTCCGAACAAAGAGGCGCGTGGCAACCTAGACACAACATGACCATTAGGAAAATCTACAAATTTTGGAAAATAAATTTGGTTTTCTATTGTCAAAGGAATGTAGAGATTTGAAGCAGATGGGATGTATCCATAATCTCCAGTTTCGCCCAGCACTTTAGTTGTGTCGGCAAATGTGTATATTACACCTTCTCTATTTTGAGACTCATTATAGCCAGAAAAGTCTACAACATTCCTCTTTGATTGTGCGGACTCAAACCCTTCCCTAAATTCATATTCCTGATTGTCGGAATACATGTTCAGTCTTACTAGTTCATCATCCACACCGAAACATCTAAACAAATTTCTAAAGGCTTTCTCTGTTCCTTTAGTTTTATTTAAAAAGTTAAGATTGTTAAAAATGTTTTGGAAAATAAGATTTTTTAAATTAAAAAGCTTATCTTCATAAAGTCTTTTTTCGTCTTTGAAATATATTTCTTCAATAACACCGGGATCAATAAACACATCTGGTATTTCAAAACCATAAGATAGTAAATTTCTTTTTGAAAATGGGTTTGGTTTTGCCGATGAACCACTAACATAGCTTCCATCCTGAAGAGTGGATACGGCTGTAATTTGTGCGTGAAGTGTATCCAAGTAGCTTGACATTATCTGAATGAGCTTTCTAATCAATAGCCCATTTTCGCTATCTTCATCACTAATCCATTGTGGTAACATATCATACATGCTACTGATATTGGATGCATCATAGGCGGATCCAGAAGTTTCTTTTTCAGATTTATAAGAAAGCACGTCTGAATGACTGCCATAAATGATTGGGCTACCAACTTCAGTTGCAACTTCAGAAAGTGTTATAGCGCTACCAGTTTGTCTAGATGAGCCCGACGCGTAGCCGACCCAAACACCGTCTGTAAGGCGACCAGAATAGTCCAATACTATGCTATCAAGGCTGGAAGTGCCGGTTATGCCTTCGTTAAATTTGTAGTATAAAGAAAGATCTAGGGGGTTATATTTGTTAACTTTTGTCTTATCTGTATTTCCGCCGCCCCCAACATCAAAGAAATAGTTTTCTCCAATTTGTTTTGAGTCTCTTCGGGTTTTCCACAACCTTATTTCGTCCAAAGAACCAGAAAGTTTACCATCGCCAATTAAACTAGACAAAGAAGATGCGGCGATGGTGGCATCTAAGGTTCCAGTCAATACAAGAAATGGGCTAGCCTTTGTATAATATTGTTTTTCCTGAAAGTATCCATCTACATAAAACTCTCCAACATACCCAGCAGAATTGGTGGAAAAGGCCATGGCATAATGATGCCAAGAAGAGTCTGCTATTGTATCCAAGTCAGTATCAAATTCATAAACAAACTGAGGTAGGTTAGCATCCGTGGCCGCCTGAGCGAAACAGGCAATTAAATTAGATGATGCGGCGACATCAGTTGTGATTTGAAACAAATCTTTTTGTTCATTACTAATGGAAAAAACTACCTCATTTTGAGTTTGAGCCGGGGCAGGAAAAGCCGCCTTTTTCATCCAAAATTCAAATGTTACACCTTCTGAAAAATCTAATTCAATACTTCCGACTTGACTTGAAGCCGTGTTATAAACTAAATTTTTTGAATAGTTGTCTGTTAAAATATAGTGTGGAGTACTACTCTCGCCAAGTGCAAACGTAATTGTATCAACGGTAAATGAATTTTTTATTTCATTATAAGTTGAATCTGAAAAATCTGCATATCCAGTTGATCTTGGATAGTTGTTATCAAATTCATACCTTTGAATAGCTACCAATTCGTTTTTAAACTTTAACCTTTCTGTCAAAGAGCCGTCATAAGGATAAGATGAGGCTACTTTACTAACTAAATCAGCATAATAATCTTTTGCAGAGCCATATTTTACAAATTTTGCTGGGTCGGAAAAATCCAGTTCTGGTAAGAAATTAATCTTATCCCTTTCGTATTCTTTGATATAATCAACTGATTCAACACTAGAAGTGATTCCTTGTGTTGTAGACTTTTCTTGGCCGCGAAGACTTGGCTTTTGCGACTTTTGCTTTGTAAAAAAACTTTTAGTGCCCATTATTAGTAATTATTCGTTTTATAAATTTATTAACCCGGAATGTCATTTTCGTCAACAACCCTGAAATTGAATTTATCTTTTAACTCAACATAATCGCTTCCCTCATTTATCAAAAAACTAACCTGATAAGAAAAATCCGTCTCATATATACTCATGTCTAAGTCAAAATAGCTGCCTGACGCATCATATGATAGTTTGGTGTAACCCTGATCTCCGCTGCCAGTGCCATAATTGATAACAATTTGTTCATCAACGGCCCTTATAACCTTATAATATATTTTTGGAATAATTGCTGATTCAATCTTGGTAGACGCCACAGTATAAATGTTGGGATTCCAATCTCTGTTCCTAACAAATACTCTAAAGTGTGCTTGGTCGTTTGTTGAATACTGTGCTTGAAGGTTTGTTATGCTGGTGGTGTAAGTGTTTATTGGATAAATCACTTGTTCATCAAATGTATTTACTGTAATTGCAGAAGACGTTAAATATTCAGTATCTTGATCACCGCCGGCGCCGCTGTGCCAAACTGGGTAAATAGAGGTTACTGTTTTATTATTATATGCAAAAGATGCCGAATACACACCTGTGCTACCGGCATATCCGCCGGTAATGTTGGTATGATTCGTGTCGGCTACGCCGCCACCGAGAGGAAGTTGTAATTTATTTCCAGTTGGCCCGGAGCCGTCAGCGGTACCAGAATATATACTAACATAAATTATGCCGTCGTCGCGGTCGGCGGTACCGACAGTATGTACGTCAGGAAGATTTTTCAATTGACCTCGCACAAAGTTATACATATAAATTGTATTCAAATTTTCTGCTGCAGGAACTCTAGAAGAACTTAAATAGAAGTTGGAAGTATCGTCTTGTTTGGAACTATCCCAGCGAGCTTCTAAGACCGGTCGTTTTAACACATACTGGCTATCTCTTCCAAAAAACTTTTTAGTATAATAAGAGTTTTCTTTTGTCTCATAGCTACCGGATAGAAAAACACCAAAGCCGTAACTAGCGGTGTAGTTTGGATTTAACCACTCTTCAACTTGGTGTGTCACCTCAACTTCTAAATCTTCTACGCCAGTTGTAAATTTTTGTGTATATAATGATGGGTTGTAGCCGCTTCCTGTTATAAAAGTTCCACCCTCGTCAATCCAGTATAGACCAGTATTTGTTTCGTTATCTTTGTTGATCCCAGCATAGTTTGAAGTGAGAAGATCGGCGGCGTCCAAATTTTGGCCGGTTCCATCATAAGCATTAGACCTATCATAAATTGTTGTGGCGGTATCCTTGGGAATGACCTGATCCCACTCCATTCTCCACCATGCCATTAACTTATTGGTATCATCAACCTCATATGCAGTTGTCTTCTTTAAGTTGTTCGGGACGGCCTCGTTATATATTTCTTTGACATCATACGAGGCTAACTCTTTACTCCAAACAGAGACCTCGTCCATTTGGCCGTCGAAATAATTCGAATTATATGAAAGTGCGCCGATCTGAACTGGCGCAGTAGTATTTCTCATAATGACATAGGACGCATCGGTTCCGACAGTGAGAGTTGAAGAAGTGCCATTAATATAAATACTGATGCCCTTCCCAGCTTGTGGGCCGCCGCGGCCGTCGTAAGCTGCAACAACATGATACCACTGCCCAGTTTCTATTGTGCCGGCGGCAGTATTAACCTGTATTTGGGCATCGTTGGTTTCATCAAACAAATATAAATGTAAATTTTCATAAGAGCCGCCGCCCTTAGCATAAAAATACCACTCGCGGGCGTTGTCGCCCGATGTGGTGTATTTTGACATAATCGGGCGGTCGGCGCTTATATCATCAATATAAATCCACGCACTGATTGAAAAAGCTGTGTCTGCAGAAGAGTTATCAGTAAAAGAAAACGCATCAGCATCTGACACCTGCACATACTCTGTGCCGGCACTATCTAAATTAAGTGAACCAGCACTAAAAGATCCAGACTTGCGAGCAACCCATGTAGCACCCTGACCACCGTTACCAATCCCGGGGTCGCTATAATCTTCCATATCAAGGCCGGTGCCCTCATCCCAAGATTGAGAAACAGCCGATATTAACATCGTATAGTCCGTTGCCGTTGTAGACGAGTGTTCTGCGTTAAACAACCTTAAATAAAAATCGACCGAGCCGGATCCCGGGATGTTGCCGGCGTCTCTTGATGATGATAGGGAAGCAATATCAAAATCTATTAAAATTCTCGATAATTCACTTGATGACGTAGAAGCCTGCGCGTATATGCTAAAAACCTCTAAAATATCAGAAGCGCCCATGTTTGAACCAGAGCCTCTGCTAGTTAAATTTGCTTTGTATGCGTTAGTGATTGTAGTATCTTTTGTTGCCTTTATTCTTTTAACTGCCATTATACAACCACCCCAACTATATCTTCATCTGGGAACTTTAATTCTAAAACAATATTTTCAGGCACAATTATGAATCTGCCATCGTCTGTTGTGGCTCCCTCTACATCGAAATCTCCAGTATTATAGTTCGTCCCTATTTTTTGTTTTATTTGGATATCTTGTGTGTCAACAACCTTGTCTAAATCATTTAATGTTCTATAAATATCTGAAATATAAAACGGCTCACCAAAAAGCAATTTATCTGTAAACATGTTTTTTAATGCGCGATTACAATCAGATAAAATTTCAGTCTGTGTGGAGTCCAAGCTACCTAAAACTTTGTAATTGATTCCAAAATTTATAACTTGACCATCGAGAATATCAATTGTATCGTTGATCATCTTATATTGAGATAACCAAGTTTTTAAATTCTCTTTTATAGTACTGCTACTCGTTGTTAAGTTATCATCAATATCTTCTGATATGACATACATATTTAAGTTTCTTTTAAAAGAGTCCTTATCTTGCACGATGTTTGCTCTTCTTATCGCTCCAAATTTTGACGGCATTCTGTAAGCCAGACTAATATAATCTTGTTTTGTCACGGCCCGGTTCTGTGAAGAATAGGCATCGATGGCTCGGACTCTTATTTCTTCCTGCCTTGCCTCATCAATTTGACCCAAAATAGCCTCTTCATTATCAACATCAAGAGAATTGTTTATAAATAAACGATCACTTGACGAAGGAACGTCATTTGTACCATAGCCCACTATAGGAGAATCAATAGCATTAATCGAACCAACGGGAATATTTACAACAGAATTATTGTTTTTGCGATAAGTGACAAGCAGATCTCCAGAGGGCGGAACAACACCAAATTTGTCCGTCTTTAAAAGAATAGAGGGGTCAAAAGAATCGTCTGAATAATAGTTTCTAGCATATCTTTGTAAAGCAACGCTAGAGGGGTCTGGATATTGATTGTTTTTTAAACTGTTTTCCGAACCATATCCGAATTGAAGAGATGTCACCCCAAATTCATCAACATCTATTATAAATCTTCTAGCTACCAACTTTTCTCTCATAATATATGGGGCATCCTCCTCCCCGGCTGGTGTTGGATTTCTAATTGCTTGATAGACAATATTGTGTGATAAATATGGAACTTCAAAATATTCATTACCTTCGCTGTCTACCACAGAAATAATTTCAGTAATATTTTCTCCTTTTAGGGATAATTTTAAAAATTTCTGATAACTGCCAACAGACAGTACCTCGGTCTCTACGAAGCCAGATATAACGTTGCCATATGCTTTATAGGCATGGCTTGTTGGAATTCCATCAGTATTTGTTTGTGCCACTACAACCTCGGAATCACTTCTAGAAAAATCGACATCTTCTACAAGCATCAAAGAAGTGCCGGCGGCCGAGGTGAGCGTTGTCCCCTCTTTCAAAATTGGTATTAAGTCTGTATCTGGAAGCCCAGCAGTAGTGGCTGGAACCTGAACATAGAACGAACACTTGCCGGTAGAGGTAAACTCCAGCGGCCTTTTATAGCCGAACTGCTTTGCCAATTTTAATAAATTTTTAGTTTCGATGGCGCTGTCGATAAACGATTCGTTTGATTGATAGTCCACATAAAAAGATAGCATATCACCAATATATGCAACAGTATCTAACATTAAAGATCCAAAAGACGCATCAGTAAAATCCTTATATGTGTCTGGATAATATGTTTTTGCATATTCAACCAAAGAATCCTTGATTGTATCAAACTCTTTGCTGGCGTATCTAACTGGTTTTGTCTTTTTGTCTGGCATTCTTTAATTTCCTAACCAAAATTATTATCTATATCTAACTCTAATGTCTCACTTACAGAAAGAGCCGGGATTATATAATCCACTCTGAGGTATGCGGTATTCTCTCTTACTTGTGTCTCCACAGTTTGAATCTCCACAAATGGAAGATATTTCTTTACTTGAATAAATAGTCTTTCTTTTAAGTCTTCTACTGTGTCTTCGTTTGCATTCTCAAATAAGAGTTGAGTAAAGCCAACTCCAAAATCCGGCTCCATGACTCTCTCACCCGGATTAGTTAGAACAAGATTTTTAAAATTTTGTTTTGTGTTCTCTGTTAAATCTTTTGTTAAAAGATATGGGCCGTCATCTTTGGTATATGCTAGCGGTAATTTTGCAGAGTATCCAATAACCATCTAAAAGCCCTCGATAGAATCAATTAAAGTAATTAGGTTTTGATCTATTTTATCGTCAGTTTTATTACATTCTGCGATCCAACTGTTTCTATCTGGGCTGTTTTCTATAAATAAAGGTTCTCCTACCGATTGAGCCGCTTTTTCATACTGTTCAACACTAAGCGTGTCTTGTTTTCCAAACAATATAGAACTTACAAAATTGTCGACAAAAGCATCATCAAACAAATTGTCTAAAATAGATTTTGAATATTTTCCAACGACAGCCTGATCTAAAGAGAAGTCAACGTCGATCATCCCGGCGTGGGGATCGCCTGTTTCCAAGCCCGGCATTTTCCAGCGTGGAATGCCGGCATAAAAATCCAATAAAAACTCTTTCTTGTCCTCATTGGTAAGTTCAACACTTTTTTCTGCGATTGGGAAACAATATACAGTTGAAACTCCCAAGTTGTCAGGGTTATCTTTGATTACCGCATCCTTTGGGGAGCTTGAACCATCGTCGCCGTCGTCCTCTTTTGGAACATGGGAAAAGAAATTGTAAATAAATGTTTTATTTTTCCACGCGCTGTAAAATTCAGAATATTTTTCGGCGTCTTTTAATAATTCATCACCAGACGCGAAGTACTTGTTAACACTCATAATTTTATCTGAATTGGTTTCCTCTGAAAGATTCGGTGTTGAAACAATTAGTCTTGCTCCAAATTCTATTTTTGTGTTTTCAAAAGCTTTATCTATTTCCCCTTCAGTTGGGAGGCTGTACCCAAGCTCAGGGTCAGTGTTTGGCCATGTTTCCCTAGAGACATAGAGGTATATGTCTCTAATAAGCCGGGAAAACTTCTCTAATGAATAATATAACCTAGCATTATATTTTCCCTTGCCGGCAGGGAGTGAAAAGTCCGTTTTTGATATGCTGGACACAAAATCTCCAAATAGGTGCCCATGAGATCCCTCATGATCAAAAATATTGGATATGCCCTTTTCATAGGCGGCGCCGGTCAGATGGCCGGCCAATTCATCAAAATTAAATTTAAAGAAAAATTCTACATATGTGCCAGCTGATAAGAGACTCGTAAATGTTGTTTCATTTGTTGTTGGGAGGCCCTTGCCACACCCAGGGGTGCCGATGGACTTGCAAACGTCAGACCCAGGCCATCGATCAATATAAAATTGATTTTCTTTACCCCATCGATCACCAGGATAATCGCCGTAGCTTTGAAAACTATTATACTTATAAGGAAATCCATCAGAATCTGGAAATTGTGTGTTTTCTATGTTATTATCCTGTTTATACAACTCTACCAACTTCTTCAAACGCACAGTTTTGGTCCAACCAGTCGATTTGGCGTACGCCTCTGATTGCCAGTTAGAATGACCCTTGCAAAGCCAAGAAGAACCCGCGCCTGTGTGTTTACAATCATAATGTGCTACAGTAAATAATCTTCCCTCAAAGGTGGTGGTGGTATTATCATATAACAAAGATTTGATCGGGGGCGGAATGGGGCTACCTTCCATGGCGTCGTTTAATGTTTGTGGAATTGGCGAAGAGTCTGGGACAAAGGTTTTCTGTATTATGTCTCTGTTCGTCTCTTTTTTTTCATAAGTTTTGGCGGTAGAGATGGCCAACAAATAATCATATAATTTTTCCGCAAAAATCTCTTTAATCGCGCTATCTGCTTCCACAATAAGGCTTTCACCCTGCGTCTTTGTATAAGTGAGGCCGTTAAGTTTAGTGTAGTAGGCGGCCAATCTGTAATAATTTATTTGAGAACCAATACCCTGCTGGCCTTTAAACTTATTGTATAAATTAAAATAAATTGTCCCCGCCTCATTTATTTGGCCGATGAAATATTTTATTCCTTTATCCTTTTTGCCGCTCTTGTCAGTCAGCTTTTGCAAAAAGGCCGGGTCTTGCAAGTATAGGGGCAAATTAGAACCAATATATTTAAGAAAGTGGTTTCTTATTCTTTCTGTGAAAGAATGATCGAAAGTTAAAAGGGCGTATTCTTTGAATCCTAGCATTTTCTATTTTCTCTTTATCCGAAAAAAGTCTTTTTGATTTTAGTAAATTCTAACATATCTTCTTGAACATCTTCAATATTCTTATCTTTTTTCATCACCTGTATTTGTTCTAGTTTTTTGTTTAGTATTGGTTTAGTATATCTAGTATATATTGTGCTCTTTCCTACAGACATGACCACCTCTGCATCTTTGAGTTTCCAATCTTTTTGGTAGGACGAATCATATAAGCTAATCTTGAGTGCCGATGACCAGTCGACAATAATAGTGTACGGAAAAGAATTCTTTACATAACCATAAGACAAATCGCGGTAGGTCTTTTTTAATTTCTGGTCATTATATTGAAGTGGTTGAATGTTTAATTTAGAGTCTATAAACTTTAAAGAGGGCCCATCACTTTCTATCCAATATTTGTTTGCAGCATCTTCAAAAGAATCTAATTTGAGATTGGGGTCAACGAGGATGGTTTTTACAATTAATTTTTTATCTTTTATTTTTTTATATTGAACCAACGAAGATTTTTCCAAGCTAACCAAAATACCAAATTCTGTGTCTTTTGATTTAGTTATCTTTATAATCTCTTCTATGAGGGTACCAAATTTTACAACATATTCATTATAATATGTTGTTGGGGCCTCGGGGTCCCCGGCCTCGTTATTAACAAGTCCCAACTTTGGTGGCTTGGGAACATTTTCCATCCCTACATAGGGACTCATGCCTGGCGGTAACATATAACTGGTGGATGACTCAGCAATTAGTTTATTTGAATCATAAGTACTATCAACAATAAAGTCGTTTGTGCCCGTACCTTTTAATAAGGCGTTAATAGGCAAAGGAGGCAGCGTAGTGTTGGGATTCAATAGCGCACAAAGATCATTCACGGCGGCCACTATACCCTCTAGATCAGCACTTTTTATATCACAGGGGTCTGGGGGGCACACCTCCAATTTAGAGTCCTTAATTAACCTTATAAAGTTAACATAACTCCCTAAAAAAGAAAAGAAATTAAGAACCTTTGTTTCACTATCAAGTTTGAATTTTCCCTTGGTAAGATACCCAAGATTGGGTGGGGCAGCATATTCTTCTGACAGCAATTTAGTTAAAATATTGCAATTTGCATTTCCTAAAAACAAGAACACAAACTCTTCTTGACCAATATTGGGATGTTCTTGTATTGTTGTTAAATATTCACGAACATCACTTATAGTTATTCCCGCTGGGATCAGCCCCACTTCCTTTGAAGCTAAAATTGCCTCATTAGAAATATAAGAATTAATTGGGACTTTTGTTAAAGGGGGTATTTTGTCATAATCCGGATCATCCGTTTCTGCCCACGCGTCGGTCATCGAAAACAAAGTCTCGGAAACGGTTTGGATCATCGGAGTGGTTACAATACAAAGGCTATAACAAGCTTGCTCTGCAGCTATGGCCCAAATCAAATCTGTTATATCTGGGATTTCTATATACGGCAATCTGGGTATGAGCGGTAGTTGTATATCTGGCATGAACCTCTCATACTCTTCAAGATATTTAATCTTTTCACCACATGGAGTATCTACCTTTTGTTTAATAAGCTTTGGATTTTTAATTGATTTTACAGCCTTGGAAAGTGCGATTAATAAAAAATATTGTACCGGAATTGCAGCTATGAACTTGCGATATTGTGCTTCTGCACAATCCAACATTTTATCTTTGGCGCCGGCTGGCCCCGTAGATGAAAGAACAGAACTGGCCAACTCAAACAAGCCCTGTGTGGTCTTTTCCAATTTTTCACCCGGACCTTCAGCATTATAAGCATCCGAAAAAGTCTGAGCATATGGGGCACAGCCTTTTAGTGCGGCGATTTGTTTATCTATATAACTTTCTTCTTCTGTTTTGCCCTCCAACGATTTACACTTACCATCGGACAACTTCAAGTTCGCCAAATTTGTTATCGTCGCGTCCAAACTAGATAAAATATCTAATGCCTGCTGGCCATAAATAAAACCTGCAGCAATTGCTGCGCCGGCGCTATTAACCTTTGTGGCGGTTTTATTAGCCGCCGCAACTGTCTTTTCAACAGCAGTTTTCTTGTTTTTCTTTGGTGGTGCTGACATTTAAGTAGTCCAATTTCCTCTACTGTTAATATACCCCTCAGATATAATAGACTTGTTTAGCCTAGCGGCTGCAGCATTAT
>Ga0098047_10000173_pt1 | contig 25726 bp, 28 predicted proteins | sample 12_taG_FD_92585 | JGI IMG/M metagenome (GOLD analysis project Ga0098047, IMG submission 92585) | Marine viral communities from the Subarctic Pacific Ocean - 12_ETSP_OMZ_AT15267 metaG | ecosystem: Environmental > Aquatic > Marine > Oceanic | place: Subarctic Pacific Ocean | collected 2015-01-16 | reverse complement strand
TTGATGGTGTAATCAATGATACTTATGATTGCTCAAGAGGTGGCACTAGATGTGTTTACGGATATTGGGTATACAATCCACATGACGAGAAACCAAAGTTGAAAACACTATTGATTCAGTTAAAATCTTGGCTGAAAAGAATAATTGTTTACTTAACTAAATTCAAACCATGAAAAGATTCATAACAATTAACGGAACACACGCATGGATTACAGAGCGTGAAGATTTAGCCAGTGCAAGGCATTCGGCTATCAATATTTGCGATCATAGTAAAGAGATTATTGTTCGTGAAATTTCGGAGATTACAGACTATACTAAAGTAATTTCAGCACATAAAGGTTGGGTAGATTATAAGCAAAGTGAACAAGATCTTATGAACACGATTACACTTAACTAAATCTTGGAAACCATGAAAGAAGAATCCATGAAAACAGATTACGCTAAAGGTGGAAGCCCTTACGTTCTTAATACAGAGGAAGTAAAAGTAATAGATTCATTCGATAGGGAAGATCCTGAAGGTGCAGTATTTAAACACAATCTTGTTAAAGCAATAAATCCTGATAGCGAATATTATTATAATCATAAAGTTTATAACCCATTCAAAAAATCTACTGAATTTTTAGGTCAATTCAGAGATAAAGAAGAAGCTGTTGACAGCTTTAACTCTTGGAAATCTAAAGAACATCTAAATTCACAAGGTTATAAAAATCAATTCTTTATTAGACAACAAATTGACGCAAATAATGAACTTTCATATTATATTGTGGACTGGAGAAATGATAAATTTTATACAGGATATAAATCAGAAGCAGAAGCAAAAAAATACATAAATCATAACTTATAAGATCAAACATATTTGTGGTAATGGTTTGGGGGAATTTAAAAAGGGTAGCTGAATAGTTGCTCTTTTTTTTTACGTCAGTTTGTAAAATTATAAACCTAAAGTAATTTAGGAAAGTCAGTAAATATAAGGCTTATATGGATTTTACAAGAAAAAAAAGATAAGACAATATACCTGTGTTAATGAAATTAATTCGTACCTTAAGGTTCTATTAACCAATACTTAGAAATTATGGGATTTTTCAGTTGGAAAACACAAGATACTAAGCGAAGTATCTGCAATACCTATTCAAGCAGACCTACCTTCACAGTAATTATGACAGATGATAAAATGAATCAATGGATTGAGACAGATTACGAAGGCTATGGCGTATTTGGAGGGAAGGATTATCACGAACTCTTAGATGAGATGAATGGGGGTTCTGGAGATCGTTCTAAAGGTATCAGTATTGCTTTTGGTGAGGATAAAAAGAATTATATATTCCCATCTTTAAGTGAGAATGGTAGCTTCTTTGGAGGTGTAGAACCCTCTAATTGCAGCGCACAAGGTTATTTTTATGATTGACGGAATCATTAACAGGTGATCCTAATAAAGTAACTGAATTAATTGAAGCAATTAATAATCAAAAAAACTAGAAATTATGGGACTAGAGAAAATTAAAGACGTGTTAATGAATAGAGATAAATTAACAGAGAACGAAGCACAAGAGCTAATTGACTTTGCTAAAGCTGATCTTGTGAAGTGTATTGAACATGATGATACAAAAGGTGCTGAAGATGTATGTTATTATTATCTAGGATTAGAGTCAGATTATTTGGATGAGTTAATTAATGATCTGTACTAATTTTATATAAAATATTATAAAAAGAGCAACTAAATTAAGTTGCTTTTTTTTTACGTCAACTCGTAAATTTATAGACCTAAAGTAATTTAGGAAAGTCAGTAAATATAGGGGTTCGGGGGAAATTTTTAAGAAAAAATTGTGAGATTATATTCATGAATTAATGATTTTTATTTGTATCTTTTACACATGTTTAACTAATCTGAAAAGCTATGAAAAATGAAAAAACTCAAGAGCGAACCTTCGCAATTTATTGTGGTGGTGTACGTGAAGATATCCGTATAAGATATGGTCTTGATGAAGAAAATGCTAACGAAATTCTGATGGAATTACGTATGGCTGAAAGTTTGAACGGAGGTAGAGATACCTACTATATATCTACTGAATAAGGGGTATAATTATGAACTAAAACCTAGAAATTATGAAAACTAAAAAAAAGATATTGTACGCAAGAAAATGCGATGTTACTGGGGAGGGTATGAACGAAGGTTGGTGCTGGGGTGAAGGTCTATTCTATACGAAGTATAAGGAAGACACCATTTCAGAACTACGCAAAGATAACTCAGACAAAGAGTTACTTTCAGACGACCAGTTGCTAGAAAATGCAGTAGAGGTAGAAGATTTATTGTACTGGACAGAGTGGCAAGATGAATCCGATTTTCAGTATGAAGAAGTCGAGGGTAAACTTGTAGAAATTGAAAGAGAAAAAAAAGTAACCGAAGTATTTAAAGACAAGTGTTATAAATGTGGACTGGTTCAAGAATTTACAGAATATAACGCCTTTTGCAAAGAGTGTGCAACTTGCCTATTATGAACTAAAACCTAGAAATTATGAATTACGCTAACAAACAGGAACTAGCTTTAGCCATTACAAAGCTACCTAATTACGAGGCAAGAGACTTTGATTGTTCTTCTGATGCTGAAGTTGTAGAATGGTTAGAAACGCTTGATATTAGAGATGTTAGAGATTTTTATTACGACATGAATCAAGACTGGCAAGAGTTAAGATGAATTTAAAAAGGGTAACTAAATAGGTTACTCTTTTTTTGCACCAGTACGTAAATTTATAGACCTAAAGTAATTTGCGAAAGTCAGTAAATCTAGGGGTTGACGTGGAATTTTTAAGAAAAAATTGTGAGATTATATTCATGAATTAATAAAATAATTTTGTATATTATAGCATGTTTAATCAATACCTAGAAATTATGGAAGAAGCTAAATTTTTCACGCACAAGCTCAAGCCTAGTGAATCATTTGTAATCCTCAATGATATACTGGATGGCTACAAAGCAACAGAACAGGAGCGCAAGTATGCTAAAAAATTGAATTTAACCCAGTTTTTTGAGCTGTTTGATGATGACGATAATTTATATTATACGGGCTATATGCACGAAGATATAGAAGATGAATTTCAGCCCCTTGACTGGGCTATGTATGACTCTGGTTGTACATACATGAAAGTTCGCAATCCGGTTACTAAAAAAATGGAAATACTTTAACCTAAAACCTAGAAATCATGAAAAAACTAAAATTTTACGCAGGCAATCCGACTAAGGCAACCTTAAACAGATTCACGATTAATTGCACAGGTGATTGTGTAGTTGGTGATGTTGTAATTTTCGCAAGGGCAGTATTTACGGGTACATATCCAAAGAGTAGATATTTATGTGACGAAAGTATGATTGCTGAAATTATTTTCGACAGCTATGGCAGTCGGAAGCAACAGCATACGTTTACTATACACGTTTTGTGGACAGATTATGACAAAGCCAACATAGGGAGCGAGATTAGAATTAAAGGTCGGAATTTATACAGGAATGGAACTTTGCGAATTGCATGGGCTGACGAATCCAAACGAGATGTTATTCTTTGTGATAAACATGAGCGAGGTACTGAGGCTCGTAAAGAGAGAGAGGTACGAAAGTCGGTGCAAGAGAGTAGAGAGATGCTGTGGTGATTGTATTGTATGGCTAATTTAAAAAGGGTAGCTAAATGTTGCTCTTTTTTTTGTGCCAGTTTGTAAAATTACATACTAGAAATAATTTACGAAAGTGAGTAAAATAAGGGGTTAACGTGGAATTTACAGAAAATAATTGTGAGAAAATATACCTGTATTAATGATTATTATTTGTATATTATAGCATGTTTAATCAATACCTAGAAATCATGAAAGAAAATGAAGAAAACTTACAGAGTATTAAGATTATTTTGGAAGAATTATGGAAATTAGAAAAAAGATCTGATTTTGTCGGAATAATGATAGACCGTCACTACTTCGACAACCTTCTTGATATTTTTTGTGCTGTACGAAATACACTAACTAAAACCTAGAAATTATGAAAAAACACATTAATGTTCACGACTTTCATAGAGCGTTTGTCGATTATAATCGCTGTACTAGATTTACGTACAATGGCAAAGAAGCCCTCTTTGAATACCTTGAAGAATTGGAGCAGGATTGCGACATAGAAATTCAGTTGGACGTAATCGGACTATGTTGTGAATACGCTGAATACTCAAGCCTAGAAGATTTTCATCATGATTATAACTCGGATGATTATCCTACTCTCGACAGCATTAGAGAACAAACACCACTTATTGAGGTGGAGGGAGGGGGGTTTATAGTTTGGCAATTCTGAAGTTACCTAATAATCAAGAGCAGCTAATATGCTGCTCTTTTTTTGTGCCTGTTTGCTTCCAGGTGTGTGAATTTTACCTGTTCCGGTGCTTTGGTATTAGATGTTTATTTGAATGGATTACAGGCTGTTTAATTATGCTACATTCTTTTGTTTGGTTGTTTGGTTGGTGCAGGAGGTTTATAGTTTGCAAAATTTATGCGACCACATGCAAATAAATATTTCTATTGTCTGAGGATTCTGTACAAGTTTCTTTTTTTCCAGTCGAAGTGTGGCATAAATTATTTTTTTGCAACTACCTACAATCTGTAAACCCCATTCTAAAAGGCCTTTTTTCTTTAGATTGTTAACTATCAATTCACTTTTTTCAATTTCGGGCTTTGAAAAGTGCAAACAAGCCCCACCCACTAAACGAAAATCTGTTTTTTTATTTTTTTTTTGAAGCCAGTTATATACATGTAACCCGTACTCTCACTAACATCCCCATTTTTTTAAACTCTTTCCCCTGGAATAAATTTCCCATATTTTTTTCACAATTTTTTTTTACAATTTTTTTTCATTTTCGGTCTTCTTCAGGGTACACAAAAGCACTGTAAATGCTATAAGCCACACAGAGACGTTTTAAGAGCAGTAAGTGTCTTGGGTAAGTATTGGTATTAAATCTCTAATAGAGCCTTAAATGGACGCTTTAAAACGCCTAGAATAACTATGGAAAGTACTATAAATGATGTGAATAACAGGAGGGGAAAACGGATATAAAATTATATAAATCGGATTTAGGCATATATGATTTGGTTAGATCTGTAGTTGCCACGAAATTTCGCTGCGATTTCTTTCTTTCTTTTTTCTTATTTTTTCTTTCTTTTTTTTCTTTCTTTTTTCTTTTTAGTTTTTTCTTTTTTTATTTCTTTTAGTGCCATTTGATTTTTTATTCATTTAGTTTTTTTCTTTTTTATTATATGTTTTACTATTAACTATAGGCACAAAAAAAAAGAAACTTGGAGTTCATATTACACTGTAAGCGATAGCTGGAAGTGTAATATAAAGAAAGAGTCTTAGCTTGCTAAGATCTCGTATTTTTTTTATTGAATATAGTTATCCCTAATACAGTATATAATAAGATTTTTTTTGAGTAGTACTATTATTTAAACCCTGTGTGTATTTACGAGATCTTAGCAAGCTAAGACTCTTTCTTTTGTTTCCCCTTCGGCTTTGCCTACGAAGGGAAACGCTTACTCTAAGGTTTTCTTTTTTGAATTTTGAGTAGTAATTAAGCTTTGTTTTTCGCTAAGTACTTATTAGATTACTACCATTCTTGATAATTAAGGAGAAGTTACAGCTTTTTTTCCATTAAATCACAAAATTAAGGTGCTGGCTTTCAGTTGGTATTCACAACGCCCCCGAACCCTTTACTATACTGGGAATGAGGTGTTGAAAACTTTTTTTTAAAGTGTAAAATTTGTTTATTTAAGGGTGTTTTATTATATTTAGAGTAGAGAACTAAGACAGTTTTTATTCTTAAACATCGTATTTGGCACTAGATTTAATAATAACCTATTAAATCTTTTTTTTTGGCTAATATTCCTCAAGCACCTTTCAACAGTTTATACGTTCAGGTAGACTCCTGTTTTAGCGACAGCGTTAAGGTCGGCACAGTTGATTTATACTTAGACACTTCTTACCGACCCGATCATCACAGAATCATTTCAGCAAGAGTAGCATCTATTCCCCGCAGGATAGACAAGCGACATCATTCCATTGGGAGCATTACACCAACGGTATGTGTTGGCGAGCTTGTATATTTTCATTACGGTGTTTTGACTAACGAGAATAAGTTAGAGCATGAGGGCGAGGTTTATTACCGTTTGGACTACGATGCGGTTTTTTGCCGAGTTGTGGATGGTAACATTAAGATGGTAGGTTCTTGGGTATTGGCAGAACCTATGTATGGCGATGACGTTCAGGAGGTAGAGTTATCTAAGGGTGTTATGGGAAGGGCTAGGTTAAGTCCTTCTGGTTTGGTTATAGATGCTTCTCCTTCTCCATTACAAAATCGGGCGATATTAAAGCACATAGGCGAGAACGATTTCAGTTTGGGTGGTGGGGAGTCTATATGGATATCTTCGGACTGCAATTTTGAGAATGAGATTGAGGGGAGCACTTTTTGGACTTTCCGTCAGGAGGACATAATAGCGGTATAGGAATAATGATTCATCATGCAATAAGCATTTTATGTTCAGACAGGGCACTTAAAAAGTACTCATCAGACAAGTTACGCAATGGAATAAGCATAACATCTAAAGATGCGTTAGTATTAATAATGCTTCACATTCTATATGTAAAGAAGACGATGAGTGTTGGCAGGAAAAAGCAGTGTGTAACCAGGTATGAGATTATAAGTTTTGCAAAGGAGCTGGGGCATAGTCAAGTAATCCCCACTCGTATTTTAAAGCATTTAATAAGCCTAGGTTATGTAGAGATACATTACCACAAATACCGACCTACACATAGGGGCAGGATAGAGATCAAGAAGATAGGATTATACCTTAGCAGGTTAGTAAGAAAGCACCATTGCCAGGCGGAGAAGCTGCCATCAAAAAAAGAATAGCATCAGCACTAGATTTTTTTCATAAGACTAGAGCCTTACGGGGTAAACTAATCAACGAATATTATGGAAAAGGATCTAAGAATAAAGATTCGCACTTATTTATTAAAGAACCCGAATTTACTTAATGGAGATTACCAGGCTACATCGGAGATGTTCGGTGTAGGTTATGAGCAGGTACGTGGTATAGCTAGGAGCATCAGGGATCACTCCAATTTACCCAAGGAGCGAAAAAGTAAAAAGCAATTAAATGACGGCATTGTTCTTAGTTGCGAGAACTCCACTAGGGTAAAGAGTCTTGAAGATTTGGTCAAGGCATTTAACATTGATTTGTCTTGTTGGTCGATACCTGATTTTGAGGTGGGCACTTATGAGGTAACGGGTTTCGACAAGGACAAGAAGGCTAAGACGATTACTATGTATCGCAGCAAGGCTAAGTTAAAGCCTTTACCATATCACAGGGACATAGGTAAATTAAAGAAGGATTGGTTTGAGGACATGAAGTCTTTGGGTGAGTTAGCTCACAAGGGGTCAGACAGGGATATGCGTGAGGACGGTTATATGCTAGAGATTGCGGCTTATGATTTGCATTTGGGAAAGATTGGCATACAGGGTGATTCATATTCTTTAGAGATAGCGCAGCGGCGCATGTTATCTGCCATAGACGATTTACTTGAAAAGAGCAAGGGTTGGGTAATTGACCACATTGTATTTGTTGTAGGGAATGATTTTTTAAATGTAGACAAGACTCATCCATTTCCATCGACAACAAAGGGCACTCCACAGACGATAAGTGATTCTGGGGTAAGCATTTACAGGGCAGCTCGCAAGTTATTGATTCAGGCTATTAATTATTTATCTCAGAGGGCTTTTGTACATGTGGTTGTAATTCCTGGCAACCACGATAGGGAGAGCATGTTTCATTTGGGCGATGCTTTGGATTTGTATTACGATTCGTGCATGACGGTTACGGTGGATAATGGTTCCAGCATGATGAAGTCTTACAAGCACGGAAACTCATTATTAATATTCGATCATGGTGACAAGGTAAAGCCACAGCATTTGCCTGGAGTTATTATGGCTCGTTTTCGGAATGTACTTTCTGAGGTTAAGTACATCGAGGTTCACAGGGGGCACATTCACAGAACCAAGACACAGCGATCAGTTATAGGATTGGAGGAGCAGGAGTTTAACGGATTGATTGTTCGCAATCTTTCTTCTATGTGTGCTACTGACCAGTGGCATGATGACAATGGATTTGTGGGCAGTATTAAAAGGGCTCATGCTTTTATATGGAGTTTTCACAACGGGCTGCAAGCGCAGTTGTTATACAATGTACCAGTTGAATAAATAAAAAAAGAGAGATGTACGAAATCAAATTTACAGACATACCTGATTTACAAAAGAAGGTATATGAGTTAGCGACATTACACATGCAGTTAAAGCGGGAGAGCATGAAGTTGTTAAAGGGGAAGAAAATTGAGTTTAAAGAATCTGAGTTTGGGCTTCACTTAGAGATTGTTGATGAGTTAACGGAATCACAGTACAAGTATTTGGTAGATAGAATTTACAAGACTGATGAGATCGTGGAGGAGTTTATAGAGAATATGAATCAGAAGACGGTTGACGAGGACGGCATGGAGATATGATAGACCAGATAATAGAGAACTACTACGAGGAGGACTTTTTAAAAGCCGATGGTTTTGACGATGCAATTATTGGGGTTGAAGAAAACTCTATGATTTTGATTTACTCGGTATCTAAATGCCTAGAAATTCTTCAGCAAGAAATGAATGAGACAGACGCAATGGAGTACTTCACATTCAATGTAAGCGGTTCTTATGTAGGTGAGAAAACTCCAATATGGTGTTGGGATATAATATAGGTGAGTATGGGATACAATTACGAAAAGGAGGATTCAAATCACGAAAAATTCTTAATACATCTCAATAATAGTAGTGAAGCTGTTTTTGTTGTAGCAAAATATCTTTATTTAAAAGGGCTTGATGTTAGAATAAACGCTTTAAAAAAATCTAAATCCCATTCAGAATGGAAGAAATTTAAAGATGATGGTGATTTATTTATTTACCATAAAAAGAATAAATATAGAATAGAGGTAAAAGGATTGTCTTGTGACTTTACCGATGATAAAGATTGGGCATTTAAAGATTTTATTGTTTGCGCCAAACATTCGTATGATAATGCAAAATTAAAACCATACGCTTATTTTATATTGAATAAAAACAAAACGCATATAGGGAGGGTTAAATCTTCAACAAAGCATAATTGGAATGTTGTATCAAGAAAAGATAATAGATATAAAAATGTTAAACAAGAATTTTATACTTGTGAATTAAGCGATATAGAATGGATTAATATTACACCTAACAAGAATATTATATGAAACAGGATGATATACTCAAGTACGTAAAGGAGCATTACCCAGGACATGCGATTATGTTGATGACGGGTTTTGAGAGTGCTTTTATAGGCATTACCGAAGAGGGCTATCGACTACCTTGTGCGGTGTATGATTTCGGGAAGTGTGTTGAGATTTTAATGGACACCGAGCAGATGACCAGCAGAGAGGCTATGGCTCATTTGCATGAAATAATTGAACTGGATATGGGCGAGTACGCTCCGTATTACACCAACACTTTTTCATCCTTCTTTAATCAATATAACCTCAATTAGATAGCTAGACCCTTAATTTTGCTATTAAAACTATGATAATTAATAGATTGCGTTATCCAAACATCAAATAATGAATTTATTTAATAATAATGAATTTTCACAAATGCTCTTTAACGTCTACCCTATTAAGGAGGATGTGGACTTATTAGAGCGTTTTAAGAAGCTCAGATTACTAAAAAGTTTTTCTGCTTACAAGGGTTCGATGCGTAATGAGGTGATTCGTTATATCATATATATGTATGACGAACATTCTCCTTTGCGTGATATGTTCCAAGATTTAAACAAGCGCAAGGAGGAGTCGGCACATTTGGCTGGTTTATCGGGTGATGTTCGTATTAAGAAGATCCTGAGTATGAAGGACGAATCTGTGCTGAACATGATAGACGAGTTTGTGAGGTTTCAGAACAATCGCATTTGGGCTTTAATAGTTTCCAATGAGGAGACTTTTTACGAGTACCAAAGTTCTTTAATACGAACAGTTACGGCAGACAAAGATATGGACATACTGAAGGCTTTACAGATCAAGAGTAAGTTGATGGATGATTGCGACACGATTAATGCCAGGTTGGAATCGTATTATTCAAAGTTGTATGGAGACAACAAAGAGCTTTTGGAGTTAATAAGTAAGCGTAAAGGTATTACTCCTGAGATGATGGCTAAAAAGATATAAGGTGTACAGCGAAATAGAAAACGGAAGTAAGGTTAATATAAAGGGGTTGGATTGTCACCTACCACCTGTAGGCTACATACTTAACCGTTTGACAGATGAGTTTGAGAAGCGCAAGATATTATCGAGTTCTCTAAAGAAGGCAAATCAGTTTTGGGAGCGCACACCTCTCCCGGAGGATTGGGACAGGCATAGAAAGGAGGAAGAATTTAGAAGGGAGGCAGACCCTAATTATTTTGATCCTGACCTAGAGAAGTTCAGGGTTCAGGAATGGGACAGAAGGATTAATGGGGTTTGGTTTATGAATAATGGAAAGCCTGTTTATCTAACGGGTCTACATTATTTTTACTTAAACTGGTGGAGGATAGATATTGGTTATCCACATTACAGGGAGCCTGACCGCAAGTATTTTTATTTTTTACAGCACTGTATTGAAGACCCGAATTGTTTGGGCATGGTAGAGGTTACTAAGCGTAGACAGGGTAAAACCATGCGTTCAGGAGTTTTTGCTTATGACTATGCTTCTCGAACTAAAAATGCAAATTCTGGAATCCAGTCAAAGACTTCGGATGACGCAAAGAAGAATGTTTTTCAAAAGGCTATTGTCACTCCTTTCAAGCATTTACCTGATTTCTTCAGACCTGTATATGATACTGCCAAGGGGATCACTCCTACTTCGGAGCTTCGTTTTTTTGAAACTACTAAGAGGGGTCGGCGTAAGACCAAGTATGTTTCGGAGGCTGAATTAGAGTCGAGTATAGACTGGAAAAGCTCGGAGATATTTGCTTATGACGGAACTAAGTTGCAACGATATTTGGGTGACGAGGTTGGTAAGACTAAGGATGTGGATGTATGGGAGCGACATCAGGTAGTTCGTTTTTGTTGTGAGTTGGATGGCGAGATAATTGGTAAGATGCTTTACACCACTACTGTTGAGGACATGGATAATGGTGGGGATTCATTTAAGCGTTTGTGGCGCAATTCCGATCAGCAGCAGAAGAACGAAAACAACAGAACGGTAAGTGGTTTGTACAGGTATTTCATGCCAGCCTATGACACTTTGTATTTTGACGAGTACGGTTTCCCAGATGAGCAACGGGCGAGAACTTTTTACCTAAATGAGCGTGAGTCTTTAAAATCTAATTCAAGGGCATTATCTTCTTACATACGAAAGAACCCTTTTACCATAGACGAGGCATTTCGTATTGACGGTGAGAGTTGTTTGTACAATGCCATGATATTGAATGAGCATTTGGACGAGCTTACTTGGAAGAAGAATATTATAGAGAAGGGTGATTTCATCTGGAAGGATGGCGTTAGGGATTCGGAAGTTATCTGGGTAAAGAGTCATACGGGTAGGTATCGCATACATTGGCTTTTTGAGGAGGACTCTGAGGCGAACAATGTTATTAAAAGGGGTACTACGTATTCGCCCACCAACAATGGTAGGTTTGTTATAGGCATTGACCCATTCGATCATTCTATCACTGTTGATGACAGGCGGTCTGACGGAGCTGCGTATGTAATGAAAAAGTATGACTCTTCCGATCAGGAGCAGTCGTTTAAATTTGTTGTGGAATATATACATCGTCCACCAACGGCTAATATGTTTTATGAAGACATGATAAAGTTGTGTCATTATTTTTCCTGTCAGATGTTATTTGAGGACAACAAGATTGGGATAAAGAATTATTTTGAGGAAAGGGGTTACGCTAAGTTTTTGATGTGGTTACCAGGCAGTATTAAGCCAGGAATATCGGGTTCGGTAAAGTCGCATCAACTGATAGCTGAGATTACAGAAGAATACATTGTTCATTATTGCAAGCGAGTCCCTTTTATACAATTGATAAAGGACTGGTTGGAGTTTGACATTAATAAAACAACTCGTTTTGATGCAGCTATGGCAGCGGGTTACACACTCATTGGCGATAGTGTTAAAGTTTTAAAACAGAGAAAAGCCGTTAACGATGTAAGTAAGTTATTTAGAAAATCAAAAATTAATATATGAAATCTTCAAAGCAAGAATATCCCTCCCATTTGATAGACCCAAAGCAAAAGGATAAAAAATGGATTTTAAAATATATCAAAGCTGCGTACAATGAATTTATACGTTCAGGCTATGAATCATTTTACAATAATAGAAACAACTATCATATTATAAAGTCGTATGCAGAGGGCAGACAGAGCATTAACAAGTACAAGCCTTTAATGGGTGAGCATGAGGATGCTACGACTTCGCATTTAAATATTGACTGGTCTATACTCCCTATACTGAGGAAGTACAGAAACATGGCTATTTCTAAATTATCGAAGATAGATTACACCATTTCCGCTAATCCTTTAGACCCTTTGGCTCAGGACGAGAAGAACAGTCATTTCGCTAAGATGAGGGGCAAGTTAAAGGCAAAGGAAGATTTGGGTTCTATTCCTGGATTGGCAGAGAATCCGTTATTACAGATGAAAGAGGGTGAGCCAGAAGATATAGAGGAGTTAAAAGTTCAGGAGAATTACACCTGGAAACACTCTGCATCTATTGAGATGGAGAATGCGATAGATGTGGTGTTCCATCACAATAAGATGGAGCAGATAAGAAAAGCCTGTAGGGGTGATTGGTTTGATTTTGGTGTTTCGGGAGTCCGGGAGTACATAGATTCCAATGGTGCGGTAAAAATACGCAAGGTCAATCCAAGAAGTCTTATTGTAAGTTATTGTACAAAAAATGATTTTTCGGATGCAACACATATTGGCGAGGTCATTGAAATGACGATTGCCGATTTGAAGCAGCTTGCTGGGAATCAGTTCACCTCTGAAGAGTACCGAGAAATAGCGGATAGCCACACAGGTCAATTAGGTAATTCACATTCTATTCCTGAATCGGACATGTACAATAAGGGCTACGATGATTTTAAGATAAAGGTTTTGGACATGGAATTTTTATCGGTCAATACGATGGTACATGAAAAGCGTATTGACAAGCGGAAGAACAAGCGTTTTGGTCGGACAAATTATTATGCTAAGGACAAGAAGAACAAAGAGATAAAGCGCACCAGTTTTAAAGTTTTGTACAGAGGTTTTTGGATCATCGGAACGGACTACTGTTTTAATTGTGGTTTGGCAACAGATATGAAACGTGCCAAAGATAATTTGACAGACACGACTTTTTGCTATCATCTTCAGGCTTTAGATTTAAACAATATGTGTCCCCTAGGTTATATGGAGGGTGCAATGCCAGTAGCAGATAACATTCAAATAAATTGGTATAAGTTCCAGTCTGCTGTTGCTGAAGCCCGTCCGAAAGGGATAATGATTGAGATGGGAGCTTTGGAGGACATTCCTTTAGGGCAAGGAGGAACGAGTTTTACCCCGATGCAGGTTTTAGATCTGTTCAATAAGAAAGGGGTTTTGATATATCGCAAGGTTGACATATCGGGTAAGGCGACTAATTATCGTCCTATTGAGGAGTTGCAAAATGGTTTGGGTTCGGATGCTTTAAACTACTTCGCATTAATCCAACAGGACATTCAGCTTTTAAGAGATATTTTAGGTTTGAACGAGCTGACCGATGGAAGTACTCCTGATGCCAGAACTCTTAATTACGTTGCAGAGTTAGCAACACAGGGTACGAATAATGCCTTGAGTTTGATAAGTGATGCAGACCGTTTTATGATACAGGATGTAGCTTCGGATATTGTTCTACGTATTCAGGACACCATTAAAAACAATCCTACTCAGGGTTATGTACGTGCTTTGGGTAGCAGTTCAATGAAGTTCTTCAAAGCTTCACCAAGTTTAAACTCCTGGAATTACGGAATTGAAATAGACTTAAAAGCTACCGAGGAGCAGAAAAGGCGTTTGGTTGATTATTTAAATCTATCTATAGGAAAGGAGAAGCTTGAGATGGAGGATGTTGCTTTTATAGAGTTCATTGACAATATAAAGCAGGCATATCAGGTATTATCGTATCGCATTAAAAAGAGACGGGTGCAGCGACAAGCTGAGGAGATGGAGCGTCAACAGATGAATGCACAGGTACAGATACAATCCTCTCAGGCAGCCGAGCAATCTAAACAGCAGACCATGCAGGTAGATTTTCAGTTTAAGGCAGAGCTTGAAAAGTTAAAGGCTCAAAATCAGGAGAAGTTGTTACAGATGAAAATTGAGGGTGAGCTGGCTGTTAAGCAGTTGGAGTTAGGTGTTCATTCTGAAATGAAGATGGCAGAGCTAGAATCCAACGAATATAGATCTGAACAGTCGGGGAATATCCCAGAATAGCATAGTGAGCCCCTCTATTTTGCAATTGTTTAAAAAAAGCGTGTTATTTTTAATAAAACCAAACAAAAAATAAAATTATGAGTCTATTTAAAGATGCAAAGCCCGAAGATTTTAAAGTCGTGGGAAGTGATGTTGAAACGATAGCTGTAGAGGACACAGCTCCAGAACAATCGGAAGATACTGTTTCCGAGGTTACAGAAGAAACTCCAACGGTAGAAGCTGAAGCTGAAGCTACCGAGCAACCTGAACAGGGTGATACCACCCCAGAGGCATTGAGTTTTGAAGAACAGTTTAAACAACACACCCAGGGTAAGTATGAAAGTTTAGATGATATGATAGCTGCATTGGAAAACAAATCCGATGAGCCAAAAGACGAATACAAATTTAAAGATGACTTCATTAAGGATGTGGTATCGTACTATGAGAAAACAGGCGACCTCACCCCTTATTTAGAAGCCAAATTGGTTGACTACAATGCCATGTCTTCCGAACAGGTTATGAGACATAGACTGAAAAAAGAATATGGCGGGCTATCGGACAGAGCTTTTGATAAGCTTTACAAGAGAGAGGTAGTTGACAAATACAAGCTCGATATAGACGAGTACGATGAAGACGAGGTAAGTTTAGGAAGAGAGCTATTAGATGTAGAGGCAGGGAAACATAAAGCTGCATACATTAATGAGCAAGATTCATTTAAAGCACCTGAATCTGAATCGAAAAACCAGGAGCAGGAAATTGCTGAACATTATGAGAAGTGGGCTAAAGTGATCGGAGAGAATTCTGACACCAAAAAGCTTTCTGACAGCAAGAGCCTTGTATGGGGAAAAGATGAAGACAATCAATTCCACTACGAGGTGAAACCCGATGAACTGGTTGAGATGGCTGTGGACAATCAGAAGTTTTTTAATCTGTTTGCAGGTAAGCAAGGAAATGTAGATTTAGACAAGTGGTATCGTGTTGCTGCATTTGCACAAGACCCCGATGCTTTTGTTAAGGCGTTAATAACGCATGGTAAATCTATGGGTGAAGAGAAGATTATTGAAACGGTTAAAAACCCTTCAAAACCACAGAAAAATAAAGTAAGCACAGATTATGATGATTCCGATTTTTCAAGCGGACTTCTTAATGCGTTTGCTAAGAAAGTAAGTTGAATGAAATAAATATTTAAATAATGAGTTTAGGACAAATTAATAAAGCCTATGTCTCCTCGATCAATTTTTTGGATCAGAGAGAGATATTAAACAAGGTGCTGGACATCCACGATGAGGAGTCTAACATACTTGATATTTTAGAGTTAACGGGACGATCCCAAGTAACTTCTGTACCAGAGTATACGTTATTCGTAAATGAATCGCTATACAAATCAGTAACAGCAGGTAGTGTGGCATCTGCTTCGGGCGCATCGGTTGATGTAACTATTGTATCAGGCTCGCACACCGATAGTGGGAAACAATCTTTCCCAAGAGTCGGAGAAATATGTATGACCGATACTGGTCAATATGGTTTGGTAACTGCTAAAGATACCACAACTGATTCTGCTCATGTTATCACATTGAAAGGATTGGACAACTCAACAGCTCCAACGGTTGCTGCACAGGATGTATTGACGTTTATCACGAATGCCAACGCTGAAGGTTCAGGTTCACCAGAATCAAGACGTTACAGCTTGACATCTCAAAGTAATAACATTCAGATCTTTAAAGAAAAGTTTGAAATTACCGACATCCAAAAGGTATCGAAAATTGAGGTTGAATTTCAAGGTAAGCCGTATTACATGTATAAAGGGCAGCACGATGCCTTCTTAAAATTCCGCAGTGATATAGCGTATGGATTATTGTTCGGGCAGCAGTCTTCGGGTTTAACGAATATTGCAGGAGAAACGATTCAGACTACAAAAGGATTGGATCAGTACGTGACCGATGGTGGAATCAATTACAATTATACAGCGATGTCTGCTGCAAAATTGAAAGAGATTGAACGTAAGTTGAATGCCGGAAGATGTCCGAGTGACTACTTTATGTTTGTCGGTTCGGAGTTGAACATGGAAATTGACGATCTGTTTGCAGGTATAACACACCTTGACCAAGTAAGTTACAAAGCTTTAGGTGGAAAAGACCGAGCTGTTTCTTTAGGAATTGACTCGCACCGTATTTACGGTAGAACCTTCCACAAGAAGGTGTTGGCAGGTTTGGATCACCCAGGCGTGAGTGCAGCAGGAGATATGAAGCACAATCAGAGTGGTTATCTTATTCCGACAGGGCAGGTGAAAACTGAAAAAGGTTCAGGTATGGTAGATAGAATCCGAACTCGCTATATGGCAGGTGACGGACTCGATCTGAAGTACAGAGAAACTGTTTTGGGTGGATTAGCTCCAGTACCTACCTCCGAAAAATCGGTGTTAGAAGTACACTACGAATCTGTACAAGGTTTGGAATGTTGCGGAGTAGAACACTTTATGAAGCTACACGTATAGAATAATTAATGAGAGGGAAAGGGCTTGTCCCTTTTCTTCTTTTTTACCAATAGAAAACCAAAAATAATGTTAGAAACCAACGTGGGAACGAATAATTATAGTAACAAGTTAACCTTACCCTTATTAAATAAAGGTGAAACGGTGCAATACCGTTTATTAGGTTTAAAAAAAGATGCTAAAGGGCGGTGGTTAATTCCTGCTGCTAAGAATGTACCTACCGAAGATCACATCTTTGATCCTGGAGTAGACAAGCAAGGAGGCTATATTGATGTAGCTTATGAGCATGGTCAAATATGGTTTGAGCGCAGGAGCTTAGGAATGTTAATTATTACGGGAGGCAACAAGCGTAATCAGGAGTTGTATCAGTATTTAGAACATTGCAATTACAATGCATCGAATACAGATAGAGACGCATCTATCAAGCCTATCTTTGAGCGCATAGATGCAGTTAAAAAGGCTACGAAAAAACGTCAGACCAGAGAGTATTTAAGAGATGCTATGAATCTTGCCTACGAGCTTAACGATGATGAGGTACGCACCTTAATTTCGTCTTTAGGAAAAGATGAAGACAAGGATATTTCCATTTTACGAGATGAAATTGAGGAGATGGCAATGAGTAATCCAAAGGCTTTCATCAGCAATTCATCGAATCATCAGAAGCAAATTTTAGCAACCATAAAGCGAGCGATAGATAAGAAGGTTATTGTATTTGACTCTGAGCAATCACGTTTTGTATGGGGTAACAATAAGGAGGTTATTTTATCTACTCCTAGGGTGAACCTTAAAAAACGTATGAAAGCATTTTTAGAATACGTACTTAATACCAAGCAGGGACAAATAGTATACGAGGGAATAGAGCAGCAGCTAAAGCAATAGCACTATTCTTCGTTTTATTTGTTGGTTTGGTAGTAGACACCCCTTCGGGGGTGTTTACTTAAAAGATTTTTTAATAACTGTTTAATAGTTATGAGTTACAACTTATAATTTTAGTATAACAAAGGAGAATTATTCATTTCTAATGAATTATAATATAAAATCATAATAAATTATGAGTGCTGTAATAAATACTGACATTTCTAAGCGTTTAGATATTATTTCTTTAAAAGGAGACACGTTTTTATTAACGCTTGAAATTTTAAATGATTCCGAACAACCTTTTGATGTATCTGCTTATGAGGGTAAAATGACTTTAATTAATAAGAGCACACAACGAGAACTTTTATCTGCGTACTCATCGGGTTATACAGGTCAAAGCAACTCATACATTACAATGGGCAATGGAACTATAAGCATAGAAATCCCTTATACCGTTACAGCCGATTGGGAGCCTGTGGAGTATGAATATGATTTGCAGGTAGTAGAACCTGTAACGGGAAGTGTAGACCGGGTGTTTACATGGCTATTAGGAGTGGTAAAGGTAAATCATAAGGGGGTCGCATGAAAATAAGGATCACATCGGCAAGTCAGGTAGTTTCTATTAATGCGTTACAAAATAATGCAGTAAGCCCTACGATACCAATAGCATATTCTTTTGAACCTTCTGCTATAGGCATGTCTGAAATTCAGACTCCTACGCAACAAAGTTTTAATGAAATTCATCAATCGCCCATCAGTTCAGTTGAGATTGATACGGCTTCGGTTTATTTACAAATAGGCTCAGTACACACAGGAAATGCTATTGGGGAGTTTGATAAAAATTATTTGTGGGAGATACCTAATTTTCCATTGAGTAATTCGGGAGACTTTTCTTTTGGTGATGTGGTTTTATTCACTCCGATTAGTTCAGCTATCAACACTTATAATTGCACTATAAGTAAAGCTGATGTGTCGAATGTGAGTCTAGGTGCTGACAAAGGGTTGTACATTTTTTCATCGTACAATACAGAAGCCGAGAAATTATATTTGATACAACGAGGGTTTGTAGATTATGAATTAACAGCAACAAACTTCGGTGATTATGAACCTGGGGACACGCTTTATTTGGACAACAACAATCATTTATCCATAAATGTCGCTACAGGTGAAGATAATTGGGTGCGTTCTTTAGGAACGTGCATCCCTAATACAGACGGAAAAAAAAGAATTTGGTTTGATCCAGATTCAACATTTATAGTTTTAAGTGAATAAATATTAAAATATGGGAGATTTAATACCAGGTGGCGCACCCACCCAAGACCAACAGTTTGATATATATCGTATAGATATACCAGGCTCACCTGCTAAAGTATTATCATTGGTAGTGCTGAATAATAATGGGGACGTTGGATCTAACTTAGTGGTTAATACATTAACCTTAGAGGGTGACACCTCTATGTTTGCAATTACAGATGGTTCAGACATCTTCAGCCAAACAGAGCTCGATGCAATGAGTGACGATTCGGTTATCACTTTATCTATGGGGAATAATACAACCTTTGATCCTTTAGGGGCATTTCTGACTTTAGTTCCAGATCAACCTCCACTCTACCCTTTTATTAGTATTCCTTCATCAGACCAATCAGCAGTACAGTATCAAAAGATTCATTTGCTGAATGCTAGTAATATTGACGATGTACTTATACCTGCTCAAGATTTTACAGACAGTACGGCTGTAAGTAATGGGTATGGTTTTTTAGTTGCCTATCAGCCTTCAGGTGAGTTGGGTACGCATACAGCGAATATAATTGTATCTCATAATGCATCGGTAAACAGTCTAACGATTCCATTAACAGGACAGAGCCATGCGATAGCAGATGTAGTTTGGATAAAAAATGGATCGGTAGTTAGTTCGTATGATTTTGGAACTTTTCCATCTAATATTCCATTTAGTAATGTTGTATTCAATTTAATGATTAATTCAAACGTCTCGAATCCTGGAGGAATTAATTTTAATGTATTGCAAAATGGAGGTATTTATCTAACACATTCAGGATTAAATTCTGACTCGGCAACTACATTTGATATTAGTGTTGATACTTCGGGTTATACGGCTGATTCGTATGGTCTTATTAATGTTGTAGATAACAACTTTATTCCTGTCACAATATCCGTGTCAAGTGGGGCGTATGGTCAACATCAAGGAACTTCGGTTACTCGTAAACTTCGAGCTAGTATTGATCCTTCTCCAGGGTTTTATGTTTCAACCGAATTAATAAATTGCCTTTTATCAAAACAGTCATATACCATATTTACAGGGGATAATTATGAGGAAAATGTTTCTTTAGACTTTGGCGATGTTCAGCGCACACAAGACGGCTTTATATCTTTAACAATTAAGTACAATCAATTTAATAATTCTTACAGTTTAGGCGACTTTATATTTTCAGATGCTTATTCAGGTACAAATAATGAATTCTCTTTATCAACATGGAGCATTCCACAAGGAGTTCCAAACGCAGCAAGCTCAATATGTAGCTTAACATCTTCTGGTGAGCGTATTTTAAAATTCAAATTCAACTCAAACTTTTTCACCTCCAGTCCTATAGTTAGAACTGAATACGCACAAATTTCCCCTGGTTCGTTTGGAGGGGTAAACTCAAAAGCTCTTAACATTCAACTGACTGCCACGATAACACCTTTGGAATATTCATTTCATTATTACTTTGGGTGGGTAGGAAATACAAACTCTTTCGGGATTGTAATGAGTTACAATACCAACCAGTTTGTAGATACCATTGATAACATCCCTTTAATCAATATTATTCCTTTAACTTTTTGGAATAAAGGCGATTTAAATTATACGATTAAACAAATAAGCTTTAACAGCGGAACATTCATCCCTGCTGGCTCTAGTGCTCCATCAAACGATTTAGTGTTTGACACCGATTGGTTCATTACCTTATTAGATACAAATACAGGAACGGGAACCGTAGCAAGTCACGAATACTTACAAGGCGATTACGCCACATCTGTAGGGGTTTCTATTGTAGGGACAAGGACTCAATCTTTTGGCACGACTCCAGGAACAAATCTAACCATATACCCTGTGTTTGAAGTTTATGCTAATACTCAACAACCGAATACTTCGGGTTCATACGCTGTAAATATGGCGGTTTTAGTAGAATCAGAAAGTGGCGTTCAAGCCACTTACACCATACCGATTAGTGCTTCGGTATCTGCGCTACCTGAATTAACGGTTACAGACGTTGAATTAGATGGTCTTCCTACCGCTGGAATTGACTTTGGAAATTACGAAATAGATTGATATGACTTTTGAAGATATAATTGATGGGAAAAGATTTCGGCTTATTATTCGCAATACCAGTCAATTTATTTCTGAATTAAAGATTTATCAAATTGAGGTGTTGGGAGACGCTCAATTCAGCTTATCGAGTGTAGATTATTTTAATATTTCTAATTTGATTTATGAGGATGATTCACCCGTACATATTTTAAGGGAGGGTCAAGGGCATATTGAGTGTGCCATAGATTTCAAGCCTTTTCTGGTAGGTCGATATAATGGGGTATTTAATATATTATCTAATCTAGGCTTATATCAAGTAACCCTTTTAGGCGAAGCTTCTATGGATTTAGCCAACTTTACGATTATGAATAATATTAATTTGGTGAAAATTAAAATTATAGATAAAACGCTTATAGAGGATATAGAAATAATCAATTAATAAATGGCTCAAAATTTAATTATAACAGACATTGAATTGGATGTACTTTCGGGTACGTTGGATTTTGGTGAGGTAGAGCTTTCTGTTACTGATACTGATTTTTTTCAGGTTATTGATTTTGGTGTTGGCTTTAATTTTTTCTCTTTATTGAATGTAAGTAGCAATGAAACTTTAGCTGATGTGTTTAGCTCACATCTCAATAAGATTTCCTATATAAAAAATGACAACGAACAATTTTATTACCCTAGCAGTAATACGGATAATATAGGTTCTATTTCACCCTTTGAGGGGTTTTTTATGTATGCAGTCGAGTCTTTTAGTATTACTCGTAATTTCACCTATTCACAGTTAAGCTCAACTAATTATTCTATTTCAGTTACACCCGAATCTCTTTATTGGTTAGGCGGTGCGAGTATGTCTTCTGTGAGATACGATGAGTATTTCCCTCAAGCTAATAGTCAGATACAATTTATTGTGAATCCTGAGACAGGTCGTATAAGCCTTCCGAGTCAAGGTTGGGACACTTTAGGGAATCTAAACCCTTCAAGTGTTTATGCTATTAAATTTAAGAACGTCAACTTTACACACACCCATGCCCCACTATTTAACGGCACATGGGTTTCAAGAGATTACACCCCTTACTATCCTTTACCTCCACGTTCTAGTAGCTTTTCAATTGTATACATCTCCTCAAGTGCTTTGAATTTATCTTTAAATACCACAGATGCTTTAGTAGCGGTGAATAGTTATAACCGAGTATGTGGTGGCTATTACTGTACTGATGGCAATAGTGATTATGCATTTATCATTTACGGAGTAGAGCTTAATTATGTAGTGGGCTATGGTGCAGGGCAAAGTATTACGCTGAAACTTAAAAGAGGCACTTCTACGATAAATTTAGATGTAACATGGATATCTCAATCAAGTGTGTATGAGACTGGAAATAGCTATACGGACAATGTGATCTATAGAGCTGTGTCTGTGTCGGAAGTAAGCAGCTCTCAATCAAATAATCGTCAATCAAATTAATCATGGAATTAGAAATAAACATAGACTCTCCACCAATTTTAGACATTACGCTATCGAGTGAGAGTCCTGAATTAAGCGTTCAACTTAACGATTCTACCCCTACCGATATAAACTATTTCGCAACGGGTTTACGAGGTATCCAAGGTCTTCAAGGTATTCAAGGTATTCAAGGTAATATAGGGAATACAGGAGGTGCAGGAACTTCTGCTTATGGTGTTTGGTTGTCGGAAGGTAATACAGGTACGGAAGCGGATTATTTAGCCGATATAAAGGGTGATAAGGGACTGGCAGGAGATTTCCTTAACCTTGCCTCAGCACATTTATGGGAGACGGGTCAAGGAAGTGCTAATGGTGAGTTCGGAGACTTTGGTCAAAATGGAGAAACTTCAGAAAATGAACGCTTTTGGCGTACTGACCCTTTTGGTCGTCCAGCTCTGGTGTGGGTGGCACAAGACAACGATACAGCCTCTAATGGTGATGGAGGGTGGACTAAGCCCATAAATAATATTAACCATAAGAAAAGCTATATATCTTTCGTGTATTTCCGTAGGGTTTCGGATTCTACAAATGGCTCTTTCTATCACGGTTGTAGCCCCTCAACCACAAGTGATTTAGACGGAACATCAAATACTAATCCTTATTTTATAATTACCAATCTGGCTAATTTAGATAAGGATGAATGGTATATTTCCATAGGATTCATTCGTTCTTCGGAAAATACAGACACGCAAAACTCAGGTGTAGGAGGTATTTTTAAACTTAGTGATGGAACGCAGAAATATACTGCTACTGATTTTATGATAACTAATGAGGCATTGGAGCAAATACATAGAACCTTCTTGTACTATTCCACAGATCCTAATGCGGAGCTAGAGTGGTGGTCGCCAGGATTTTATGAGATGAATGGTAATGAGCCTAACTTAAATCAGTTTCTCTCAACATTTTATAGCGCAGTAGAGATTAAAACTATTTATGAATCTAATTCAGATACCAATGAGTTTAGTGATGCGGAGCAAACCAAGTTAGCAGGAATAGAAACGGCAGCTACGGCAGACCAAACTAATGCAGAAATTAAAACTGCTTATGAATCTAATTCAGATACTAATGAGTTTAGTGATGCGGAGCAAACCAAGTTAGCAGGAATAGAAACGGCAGCTACGGCAGACCAAACTAATGCAGAAATTAAAACTGCCTATGAATCTAATCCAGATACTAATGAGTTTAGTGATGCAGAACAAACCAAACTATCGGGAATAGCTACTAGTGCTAATTTATATGTACACCCTAATCATAGTGGAGAAGTAACTTCTACTGCTGATGGTGCTACTACCATTGCTAGTAATGTTGTTGATGAGGATAATTTAAAGATTTCAAACTCTGGATTTAATGGAGAATTTCTTAGCAAGGAATCAGGTAATAGTGGTGGATTAACTTGGGCTACTCCAGTAGATACTAATACAACTTATACTGCCGGAACAGGTCTTACATTAGTTGGAACAGAATTCTCAGCAGCTACATTAGCTTTAACCACAGTTCAAAATGCGTCTAGTCAATCAGCTCACTTAGCATTGACTACTCAAGCAGGTGATATTGTGGTTCGTTCAGATGAAAACAAAAGTTATGTTCACAATGGAGGTACGAATGGAACTATGTCTGATTTCACTTTACTGCTTACACCAACAGACGCAGTATTAAGTGTAGATGGGAATACTGGTGCTGTTACTTTAAATCACGATACATTAACTGGTTTTGTTGCCAACGAACATATAGATTGGACAGCAAACCAAGGGGCTACAAATATACACGCAGGAAATTATACAGATACTAATACTACGTATTCTATTCAAGATGGAGAGTTGAGTAAAAATAATCTTACAGATGCTCTAAAGGCAAATTACGACACAGGGTATACTCACTCCCAGGCTGCTCATGCTCCAAGCACCGCAGAAGCAAATGTTAATGCAGATTGGGACTCGACAAGTGGTGATAGTGAAATTCTTAACAAACCAACCATACCAAGTGGTAACGCTATAATTGATTGGACGGCTGACCAAAGCTCAACCAATATACATTCAGGGAATTATACAGATACTAATACTCAACTACCTTTAATAGATTCAGATACGATGAGTGGCGCAAGTTCAACGAATGTCGCCTCTGCTGAATCCGTTAAGGCTTATGTCGATAGTCAGACCCACTTAGAGTTAGGGACTACGAGTTCAACTGCTTTAGCAGGGGACACATCTATACCTGACTTATCAGGAAATGTTACGGTAGGAGGAGATTTAACTTTATCAAGTGGTAGTGTATTTCTAGCAGATACAGCTCCCTCTCTTAAATTTAAAGAAACAGGGAATAATAAAGACATGGAGTTTAAACTCCAGACAGACGGAAGAATGTCCTTATTAAGTGATAATGGAACTCCAGAGATACTTACTGTTAAACAAGATGGCAACGTAGGTATAGGAACTACTAATCCTTCAGTAGAGTTACAAGTTGACGGTAGTGGTCTTCTCACTAAGTTAAGTATAGTAAGCACAAATGCTAGTTATGATTTTTATAATGGCGGGACGACTTATCTAAATCAAAATACGACTATAGATGCCGACCTAACTGTTAATGGAAATATTCTAGCATCAGGTGCCACACCAATAATCGGAGCTGAATATGACGCAAATAACTTAATGCAACTTGAGGCTAATGGTGCTGGGGGAGTATTAAAAGGCTTAGATGGTGGTGTTGAAACAATTATGTTTAGAAGTTACGGGGATAGTTATACATTAAATAATTTTGGTATAGGAACTACCAATCCTAATGGTAAACTACAGGTAGATGGAGACATATATATAAATGGAGCTGATAGGAAGATAATGAACTATAGTGGAGCTGTGGATTATGGTACACTTACTAGTAATTCTATTAGGTTCAACAATTCAGGCGAAGAAAGAATGCGTATTGCCTCTTCAGGCAACGTAGGTATAGGGACTGATAATCCTGCTGCAAAATTAATGGTAAGAGAAGATGCTGGTGGTAGTCCAACAAGAATAATTGTTAGTAATAATGGCGC
>Ga0098047_10000171_pt1 | contig 25935 bp, 36 predicted proteins | sample 12_taG_FD_92585 | JGI IMG/M metagenome (GOLD analysis project Ga0098047, IMG submission 92585) | Marine viral communities from the Subarctic Pacific Ocean - 12_ETSP_OMZ_AT15267 metaG | ecosystem: Environmental > Aquatic > Marine > Oceanic | place: Subarctic Pacific Ocean | collected 2015-01-16 | reverse complement strand
TATCCCGTGAAGCGTAGTCCGGGGTGCCCAGAAAATCCCTGTATGTCTGGGCGTATGTCTCCATCTCCGGCGTTATCGGAGCTGGGCCAAACTGTCCCGTTGCTTTCAAAGCGTCCCTAATAGCGGACAAAGAACGAACGCCTGATGAAACTCTATCAACCATAGAACGTTCCTAGACCATGCCTTGGCCCATGGGCCCTGCACCTTGCATCATCGCCTCAAGCATCATCGGATCGATGGGCGGACCTTCCGGTGCCGTTGGCTGGCCTGTCGGTGACATGCCACTCACGGCATTCACCAGAGCGCCCGTCTCAGCGGCCATGCCATCGGCAACGGCGCTTTTTGCTGCAAGGCCCACGATGCCGCCGCCCAGTTCCCCAACTTCGGCCAGTTCCTCCTGCATCAACGCACCAATGCCCTGGTCGAGTTGGGCAAGCTGCAAGGTGGGTTGCACCAGAGCCAGGACTGAATCCGGTGTGCGATCTGCATCTTCCCAGCCGACGATGTCGGCAAGCTTGGTGCGATAGGTGTCGATATCGGCATCGCCATCCCAGACGGTATTCATTATGTCGCGGAAGTCGGTTGCGCCGTCAAGGTTCTCGATGCTGCGCCCAACTTCCTCGTCAACGGCCTGTCCCACCGCACCGGTAAGCTCCTCGGTCGCCATTTCCTGAAAATCGCGCTGGGCGCTTTCCACGGCTCCCGGAGGCACCATTTGCATGGCGGCTTCCATGGCGGCGGGGTCCATCATCCCGCCACCCATGGGTGCCCCGCCCATGGGGCCTGCGGGTGGCGCACCCATCGGTACGGGCGAGGGTATCATTCCCCCGTTTGCCATCTGAAACATCCGTCTGTCATAAATTCCTGGCATGTCTTTTTCCTAGCTGAATAAACCGCCCAACTGCTTGGCGGCAGCGGCGGTGCCGAGAAGGCCGGTTCCGAAACTTCCAACCTGTTGCAGCATCGAGGGTTGCGGAGGTGTCGGCGATGTTTGCGAACCCAGAGATGTGTGCGTCGAGGGCGCTCCCTTGTAGATGTCCGACAGGTAGGAGAGCCTGCTGTAGGGTTCGAACATCTGCCTTTGCAGGTTCCCTCGTTCCGCGTCGAGTATGGATTGCTGTAATGCCTGTTGCTGCTGGCCGAGTTGCTGCGTTGCGGTGAGGTCTCTCAACCCGGCCTGCTGGGCAAACTGGCCCGCGCCCAGTTGCTGGCCCCCGATCCCGGCTTGCTGCATTCCGATCCCGGCCTGTTGTGCCCCGATCCCGGCCTGCTGGCCTGCCAGTCCGCCGTAAAGCTGGGCTATGCCGCCGTAAAGCTGGGACTGTTGCTGCTGCCTTTGCTGCTGCTGCTCGTAAGCCGATTGTGCCGTCTGCAAGGCTTGGCCGTAATTCTGCTGGTTAAGCTGTGCAAGGGCGCGGGCGCGTGCGTCCTGCAGGTTGCGATCCAGTTCCGCGCCCTGAATGCCGAAGCGGCTTCCGCCATAGGCTCCCGCGCCAACGCCCTGGGCACCCAGTTGATTTCGTGCAATGTCGCCCTGACGATTGAGTTCCGCCATCGTCGTATCGATGACACTCTGCTGGTAGGGGTTCATGTAGGCGGACAGGTCGGATGGCGCAAAAAGGCCCCCGGTTCCGGGAATTGCCGCCTGCGCCGCCTGAATTGCCGTGGGAGCCTGTCCCAAGGTCCCGGCAGCGGTGCCCAAGGTCCCGGCAGCGGTGCCCAAGGTCCCGAGCCCGGTTCCGAGCGTTCCGAGCCCGGTTCCGAGCGTGGCCGCGCCCGTCGTCAAATAAGGCTGATAGCCGCCAATCCCTCCCTCGGCCTGCGCCAGTTCAAATCCCGCCTCTTGAAGGGGACTGAACCCCGCGATCTGTTGTTCCGGGAGTGTTAACTCACGGTCCTCACCGGTGAGGGTTTTTGCGGATTCTATGAGGCCCAGCTTCAGGGCCTCTATCTCGGGAGCTTCCCTGATATATTGATGTTGGATTGTTTCGGGCATAACTACGACCTCATTTCGAAGTTACGCATCATGTTGTAGAGGTTGCTGGCCCCTGCATAACGGTTTCCCCCTCCACTGGGGTCGGCACCCCGCACCGCTTTTGCATTCATCACGAACTCGCCGTCCGACAGCATGGCGGGTATGTCATCGGAACGCTCCGTCCCCGGCCCCTCGACCAGAAGGTCGCGGCGCGGGTACTCGGCCATGCCGCCTTCCGCGTAAAGCCGCGTACCTCGCCACGGATTAGGATTAGGATTCGCGCCTACGGGTATTCTATACCTCCAGTAATCGGGATTATCACGACCGCCCTTTTGGCTCTGGTAAAATTTATATGCCCCGGTTGTTTCGTGATATCGCCGTAGCCGTTCTCTGCGTTCGTCCTCCAGTTTCTGTTTCTCTTGCTCTTCAAGCTTACCAGGATCCGGTTGCATCGCTTCGTAACCGGCGTAACCAGCAGTACCAAGAGCCAAGGTGGGGCCGTAGGCCCGCAACATACCCGGTGTAAGATCTTTTGTAGCCATTTCAACTGCACTGTCGAAAGTTAGTCTCCCAGAAGGATCCATAGCCATGAGTTCATTTGCTTTTTGAAATATTTCAGAGTTCGTAGGCTTTCCCCCAGTGAATATGTCACTCGCTGTTTTACCCCAACCCTCCAACGTGGTCCCAGTATCGCTGGCTATGTCCCCTATGCGATCCCACGTTGTACGTTGATAGTCGCCTATTGTTCCTGGTATCTCCCGCACATCCCCGAGTGCACTCATATTAGGCTGTACTGGAACAGGAGCCATGGCCGCTCGCGCATAGGGTCCCGCTCTAAACGTTTCGGCTGGATAAGCACCTCTGAAATCGGCTCCCATGTAATCGGCACCGGGTACGGGAGATGTTGTGGGTTGCTGAAAAGCCGCTTGCGGGCTGGCGGAAGGAGTACTCACTTGCGCATATTGTGGAAGACCGGGACCCTGTGCTACGGATGGTAGTGGAGTACGGGCTGCTAGATTGGTCCCAATAGGAGGCCCGCCGCCTCTTGTTGCCAAGTAATGACCCGCTCCGCCGGGGACAGAAGGGGTTGGCGCGGCGGCTCCGGGGCCATAACTCATGTCCCCGAATGCGGATATGTCAGGTGGCTGCACTGCGCTTATGTCAGGTGGCTGCACTGGTGGCGCAACCGTAGGTGCGGCACCCGGTGCCTGTCCTCCCACGAACGCATCGAAGGATCCGGCAGCACCGGCAGGGTCAAGTGCCCCCGTGAACCGATCCCACTGGGTCCCAAAAGTAGCCGCCTGTGGATTGTAAACGGACTCCATGGCACCTTGCATGAAATCACCTCCGGTGAATGCCGATCTGGCACCTGATAGTCCGAAGTTCATCACGCCCGCCATTGCGCCCGCCTTGAGGGCGTCCTTCATGGATCCCCCGCCTGCAAGGGTGCCTATCCCGGAACCCAGGAAAGCGGCCCCGAACGAACTCGAGCCAAATAAGGCCGGAGACAGCCCCGAAAGAAACGGCACTCCGAAAACAGAAAGAACAAGTGGGATGACATAAGGTGCGGCCTTTTTGGCAAATTTCACCACCTTTGAGGCGACCTTCTTTGTCTTACGCCAGAGTGAAGAAAAGAAGAATTCCGGCATCCCAGTTACAGGGTTGATGCTGTTGAGTTCGTTTCCCACGACAAATTCGTCAGGATCCAGTCCCATCTCCCGCATCTGGTTGAACAGCATGTCCTTGACCTTGGGGTTGGCGTTCAGGACCTCCATGGGAACGACGGTCTCTCCCTCTGCCGCATGGACAAAGTAGATGTCGCCGTGTCGTCCGTACTCGGCCAGCTTCTGGGCCTGCTCGTGCATGGAGCCAATGCCAATGGGCGCAAGTTCAATGGGCGCAAGTTCATGGTCCTCTGGAGCTACCATGAAGGACATGATGCCATTGGCTAGGGGGGTGTGAGATTGTTGTAACATTATGAGATCTCCAGAACGCTCGCGAAAGCGTAGATCTTTGATGCCGTGTCACAATTTAGAAGGAGCGTATCACTGGCTTCCAGTACGAAAGGCCCAGTGAGGGACGTGTCTGCGAGAGTTCCGATGCTGTCTTTTTCCAGCGTAACCGTAACAGATGCGGAACTGTCGGTTATCTTAGGGTACACCACTATCGTACCGGAGTGACTATTATACAAATTTATGTTTTTTACAATAGCTTCCGTGGCAGACGGACAGGTATAAATGGTCACGTCACCCGTCGCGCCCACCAGAGCGGCTATGTTTTTGTACGCAGAAGCCATTATTCCATGAACCAGCTAATTCCGTTTGTGTCATCCTTGCCGCTCACTATTGCAGGAAAATCGGTCTTGGTGAGCGCCATCTCAATATCCCGGAAAATGCGGACGAAAGTGTCAACGTCATACCCCTCCGGGGGTGTCGGCATGCTGTGGTCAAGGAGCTTTGTCATTATCTTCTCCCATCGGGGCGGATGTCCAGACGCAGACTACCCAACGTCCAGGCCAGATCCGTCTTGGAGCTTTGAATCCTCAACGATAGCTGCCGCGCACGAGCCCGCAAGAAAGACTGTTTCGTGGTGCTTGTGACGGTGCTCGTGGAGTTAGTCGTCAGGGAGTCCCCAGGAAAGTCCCTCGTCTTGACGATGTAGTCCACTTCACCCGAAGAGTCCCCGCTTGTGTCGGTTATGCTGATGTCAGGGATCAAGCGACTCAGGAACATGAAGTGATCCCCGTCCGGAGACAGATCGAAATCTGCCGACTCGATGAAGGAAGTCATGGCAGAGCCGTCGTCGTTCTGCCCGAGTTCATGGGCGTATACAAAGTTCACGCCACCGACCGCCCCGCAACCACGGGGGTTGTCATGGATGCCATAGTCCACCCAGGCCGTCCTAGAGAGCGTTCCTAGATCCCAAGTGTTTTCTGTGTAGTTAAACTTGACGTAGCGGTCGATCTCGGTGCTATCGGCGGTTTGATAGAACCAGAACACCTCGTCAAACATCCTGTTGGACGCTGCAAAGCACTTGAAGTTCTGGCCGAGGTTGATGTCGTCAAACACGTACCGCAAAAGGGTGCAGGGAATCTCTTGCACACGTCCCGTGTAGACGTAGAAATTCTCACGGTCCATCCAGAAGACCTTGTCGCCCACGGTGGTGGCGACGTTGGGACCGAGGATCGAGACCCCGTTTGCCAGCATCGAGATGCCGAACGTGAAGGGAGGTCCCGTAAAGCGCATGGCGTGCAGGGAAGAATCCGTCCAGACAAGCATCTCCTGGCGCGTTTTCTGGGCCGATATGATCTCGGAACCGGACGATATCCGTTGGGATCCTGCGGTGTTTGTCGCTGTTGGAGTCCAATCGACAGCATTTTCCTGATCCGACCAACGGATCATCAACAAATCCTGCTTTGTCTCGTTTATCGGATTGCAGCCGAAACAGACAAGGTGGCGATCTGCCCCCGAAACCATGATCCGTCGCGTTATTGTGGGCGCTCCTGAAGCGCCCGTTTGGGAAGCCAGCGTGGTGGCCCGAGAAGCAAGACCAAGGGTCTGGTCCCAGTAGTAAGGGGCTCCGTCCATGACATTGAAAGTGAGGTCTTCGCCCCAGTTGTCTTGTGCATAAAGACGTATGTTGGAGCCCGTGCTGGCGGCAACAGGCGAGGACTGCCCCCATCCTACAAAGGCATTTACTTCCTTGACTATGGATGCGTCCGCGTGAGCGGCGGCGGTTGTCCCTCGTGCCCCACGGGCAACCCCGGCGTCTATTGTGTTTGATGATTTACCGGTGTACTGAATGAGTTCATCGTCAATAAGTACTAAACCAACAAAGGTGACAGTATCCCCACTCCCATGCGCCGCGATGGTCGTTCCGTCATCGCCACGGGTAAGGTCACCGAGTATATTAGAGGCGTTCGTCCCATAACGAATGTTCTCACTGTTTATCTTAATCGTGCCGCGACTGGGAAATGAACTCGTATCCGCGCAGGAAATGGAGGTGGTTTCGACCGTGAGGGCCTCAGATGTGGTGGTAGCGACCTCGTCAAAGTCGGAGGCGCTTGTTAATGTAAACGACGTGTCTGAGTCACTTATCCCGCCGCCATCGTTAAGGGTCGTCTGGGTATATGTTGGGGTATAACCGCCCCAGGCTCCTGCGCCGAAACCCGTTCCAATAACCACAGTGTCCAAACCAGTGGTGATTTGATATTCCGCAAGGACTGAAGCCCCGCCGCCTGATGTGGACCCGGAAGAGGCCGAACCGTCCGTGGTAACCGTATAGGTGTTAGAATTTACAACCGTAATTTGGTGTTCCGTGTTGATCTGTGCGGCGGTAATACCATCCGTGGCCGAAGCCCCCGAATAAACGACAAAGTCATTGGTCACTGCACCATGGGAGGGTGCTGTTACGGTGAGTTCACCACTGCTAGCGGACCCTGTTTTGAAAGGATTGGACCCAAGCGTAACCGTGCTCCTGACCGGTGTTATATCGTAATACTCTCCCCCTTCCTCGACGTAGAATTTTGCCTGTGTACCAAGGCCCATGTATTTGGATCCATCGAGCGCGGACCATATATGAAGAGACCTTCCAGTCCCCGTTATCGTATTACTACTCACCCGCTCCCAACCCCCCATTTTCTCGGGACGCCCTTTCCGGAAACGGATCAGATCGGAATTGTACCAGCCAGTTTCATCGCCATAGGCAGTCGTCTCTCGGTCAACACCAGGACGAAAGGGGATCTTAGATAACGGCATTATGCGGCGATCAAACTGATAGCCTCGGGCAGCAGGCTAAACCACGACCCAAATCCGGCAATGAGGGCGGTGGCATCGATCGGCGTTTTAGGGTCCATCACCGGCCCCGAAAGCACTTTTACGCATTACCAAGGCACTCCAGTGCCGGATACTTTCCATGTTGGGGTCATTTTTCTATGCCGTTGATGTTGACCACTTCTTCCATTTTATTCTCCTTCTGGGGGCACTGGTTGCAGGGGTTCGACGATCACTTTTCCGGCGGCATCGGTCCAGTCTGTTTCAAGCATGTGGGGGTCGCAGCGTTCACCGATGACCATCCAACCAACGGTATCGGTGCAAGTATTATCCTGCGCCGTGATGGTGAGTACGTTGCCGGTGACTGAGCCTTTAAGGGCAGTCCAGCCGTCTTCGTTCGACGTGAAGCACTGCACGTCAGTGCAAAGAACTACGAAAGTGCCCTCGGTCATCCCCGCAGCAGTGTCAATGTTTACTGTCGCCACACCAGATACGAGATCGGCAGTGCCTCGGTAAATTAGGTCCGCTTTTGGAGATTCGGTAAAGCTATGGACGAGAGAATGCGTAGCGTTAAGCGATGGCAGCGGATGATCAACTTTAAAACTACCAGAACCTTTTGATAGAGCGCCCGCAACTGCGACATTACCGGCGCTGTCTATGGTCATCGCAGGCGTCGCTCCCCCCGGACGGAGATAGATCGATCCGGTCCCCTTGGTATCGATATAGAGGTCTGAATTGGTAGCAGCCGAAGAACCGGTTCCTACGACCGTCAGGGTCGATGAATTGACAACGGTGAACGTGCTGGTCGATCCGGTCGTTGTTACGTTCATTCCGCCGGCGACATACAATTTCTTGGCTACCCCAAGTCCGCCATCGGTGTGGATGCTGCCCGTGGTGGTGCTGGAGCTGTCGGTGGTGTCGTCAACCGACACAATGCCGCTTGTAGTGAGTGTTGTTACTGAAGCAGCAGCAGGGGTGCCACTTCCTAAAATGCCGTCTAGGGTTCCAGTAAAACCCGTGGCCGTAATCTGGTCAGTGGCAGTGATTGCATCGACAAATAAATTGGCCCACCGAACGCTGGTTGTGCCCAGATCGTCAGTGCTGTCTGTGTCGCTGACTACATCGTCGCCGTGGGTTGTGACGCCGTCAATCGCTGCTGCGCCTGTGACTTCAAGGGTGCCTATTTGGAGGTCCGCCAAAGCATCCGTCACGACCGCGCCAGCCCCCGCGCCATCGCAATAAACAATAACATTTTTACCGTTTTGGACAGTTACGTTGCCGCCGGATCCCTGCGAAAGAACAACTGAATATGGGCCACCAGCCCCGGAATCCGTAGTTGCGTTTTCAATAATAAAGAAAGCCTTGGTCGTATTGGGGGCTATGGTAACCGTATTGTTCGCCCCTAGCGCGCCCGTGAACTTAATCACGCGGTACATGCCGTCTTGCAGATTCTCCGTCCCTTGATCAGGAGAGGCTTCTCGTACCGTAAGTGTGTGGGTGGTCCCTGAAAGAGCAACCGAGGTATAGGCAGCAATCCTGTCTAGAAGATCCAGATTGAAATTAGTGGTTGTCCCCCAGGCTCCGGACTGCTCCCCGGAACCGATCTTCTCGATACCAAAGCTGGTTGTGAATGAAGATGCCACAACTTTTCTCCTATGCCGCTATATCAACCCAAGCGGGGGTCTGTGTCGTATCCACAGCAGACCAGCTTGGGGTCTGTGATCCGTCAATAAGGCTCCAAACATTGGATTCCCCGATTCCTCCCGTGGCCGAAACACCTGTAAGGGTGACTCCAGCCCCCGCCGCTGGAACAACCGTGCCAAGTGCCCCGGTCCCCGCAATGCCTGTGAGAGTGAGAGTGCTTGTCCCCGAAGGAACAACCGTGCCAAGCGAACCCGTGGCCGAAGCGCCTGTCGGAACAACATTTGATGTTCCAGTAACCGTGACAGTGCCAAGCGAACCCGTGGCCGAAACACCTGTAAGGGTGACTCCAGCCCCCGCCGCTGGAACAACCGTGCCAAGTGCCCCGGTCCCCGCAACGCCCGTAAGGGTGAGGGTACTTGAACCCGTAATTGTGACAGTACCGACGGCGCCTGTACCCGCGACACCCGTGAGATCAACGGAAAGGTATGTGTTCCAGGCACCTTCATCCCAGGTTCCTCGACCCCAACCAGAGATTTGAGCCAATGCATTACCCTTTACGCGATCCTAATGATTGCTGTACTTGCAGCCGCAGCAGGAAAGGCAATCGAAAAAGTGCCCGCCGTACTCGTCTTATTGCCCCCAAAATCCAGGGCACAAATAGCCTTATTCGAATCACTGCTGTTGTAGATCAAAGCGCCCCTCGCCGTGATGGTCGCTGTCGTAAAACTAATGTCAGCGAAATCCGTGAAACCCGTTGTCCCGCTACTGGTAGGGTTGATCCGTGTCAAACTACCGCCGCCCGTAGTATAGCTCCCACTGGAAGCTACCTCACCAGTCGTGGTGAAAGCCGTAGTGGCCGCCCCCAGAGTAGCCGTGGTGGAGGACTTACCCCCGCTACTGATGGCATACAGAGCCAACTTAAACGTATCCCCTCCAGAGAGTAAGAAGTTGTGGACACCCTCAAGAAGTTCCTTCTTGAAGGAGGTACACATTGCCGTTGTAATCGCCATGTTAAAGATCCCTCAGATTATCTGCTAACTCAGGGTGCCCTGCATCTCGTAGTTTAGCACAAATAGTTGCCCGGTCCTGATCCACGGCAACCCTCAAATACTCGGTTATGAGCCTCTCCAAGACGGATTTGAAATCCAGCACTTGATCTCGAAGGGGCGCAGGGGTGTCTTTTGCCACATACAATATCTTATCGACAGCCACCTTGGCTATCTCTTCTACGGTCAGCCCCCTGTTGTTTGTAGAGATAACGTGAACCTTCCCTGCGGTCAAGATAGCCGCTGCATCAAACATTTCCTACCTCTCGTAAGCTAACCACCTTGTCATGCCTCCCATATAGCACAGGCTCAACGTCCGCAGGCTCTGGAGGAGCCGCCTCGGATTGCCGAGCAACGGTCAAGCCGCCGTTCTCCACAGACATGACAAGAGGGTCCTCTAGCCTGTGGTAACCGTACAATTTCTCTGCCTCTGGCACGTTCGTATCTAATAGCGTCGAATTATAAGCGACCTCAACCTGGGTCCCCCGCGATATGGCTACGGAAAGCCAGAACTCAGTACAGGCCCTTCCCGCTTCCGCCATTATGATATTGGAATTGTACGAATAGTCTATCCCGTAGAGGCAAATCTTAGCGACTTTGTGGTAAACGGCGAAGGCTATTACATAAGGCACCGTATTATTGAAGTAGCAAAGCCCGGTATCCTTGACCACTTCCTCCAGCGGGTAAAGAACGGCCCCCGGAACCCTACCATCTAACATGCATGTATAAATTGGGCCGGGATGTCCCCCCAAAGTCTTACGCATCGCTTCTGTCTGTGGCCCTGCGTCTTCGGTGTCAAGAAAACGAGATGCAGGGTCCATCATAAAAACACGATCATGCTTGATGGGAACCATCATCGAGTTGATGGCCCAAACCTCATCGTAATTTTTGCCGTTGGCTACGGAGGAGGTAAAGGCCCCTTGAGTCGCGCCAAGACCTACGATGGCGACTACGGCATTATCAAGGCTCTTGTCTGTCATTGAACCCCTCGTCGGATGCTGTCTTTTCTGTACTGATCCTCGGTTTGCTTGCCCTCCCCTAGGTTCTTCAGCCACTGGATAGATTCCTGGAACCTATTGTTATAAAGCATCAATAAATCCTGCTCCCCTTTCATAAAGGTATACGCCTCCATCAAACTGCCATACAAAAGACATAGTTCAGCGTTCGTGCCCAGCCAACTGGTTCCGTCGTCGGAAGCGGTTATCGACTGAGGACGGTAAAAGTAATGCAACTCCGCAGCATAACTACTGTCCGGGGTGGGGGCGACTATGAGACTATCCTCGTCCCAATCCCCATAGTATTTAGGCACTCCCGTTGTAGTCGGGTCCGGCGTGTAATCTTGGATGAAGGTCACATGTTTATACTCAAGAAACTCATTGTTAGAGCTGTTCACAACACTTAAAGAGAAAGGGGACAAGAAATCTGTCGGCTTTGTCAGAAACTTCACAGATTGCGTGACCGTACCCGATACATTCTTCCTGAAGTCAGCTAGCTGGCACTCTTTTAATATGCGCTCTTCTGCATTGAGGATGAACCTCGTTAACTGGCTAACAAAGGTGCTCTCCGTATTATCCGTATAATCCTGGATGGCGGTCTTTAGAGTGGTGGATGTAAAAGCCATGTCATGCACTCACGGTTACAGGACCGGCTGAGACGCTTCCTCCACCGCCCCTGACGTTGCCTGTCGTTGCGGTCCCACTTCCGGATGTGAACGAGTAACTGTCATCATCCACCTTGGTTATGGAGAAGCCGCTTGAGCCCTCGATGGCGGCAGACGTGAATCCGTCAAAGGCTTCCGAAGAACGGAAACGGACAGTGTCCCCCGTGCTTCTTCCATGACCACGCTCCGTCACCGTTATAACGGCAGAACCGCTGCTCCCGGAAAGAAAAGGGTTGAAGGAGAGGAGGACTGTTACGGCAGGTTCCGTCCTGTCCGGACGGGGGTTTCTCAAAGCCTGGGGATCGGCAGGCGTTTTGACAACGGACAACTGGGGCTGCTTGGATTCCCACTCATCCTTACCGACCAGCATACCTGTCCACTCTTCACGCATATGCCGAAGTTTATAAGCCGCACCGGACCTGTCCGAAATCCCAAGGGCGTACTTGTTTGAGGCGTACTTAGCCATCACGAAATCGCACTCAAAGAACTGTAAGTTGGAACTAAAGTTATATCGGCCTTGTCCCTGTCTTCTTCCGCCGCCCGCTGAAACTCTTCCTCATACAGCATCTTCAAGATCTGAATCCTGTCAGGTGCTCTTTTCAAAGCAATGTAATAGGCCAGACCTGCCGCTAGACAGGGGTAAAATCTGAAGGGTATCTGGACGGTATTTACGGAGGTGTCGGCGTCGTCAATCCGGATCAATCGGTCATAAATGAACTGATCCGTACTGTTTTCGGGGGTGGGCCACACCCTGACGACCGGTGTAATAAGACGGTCCACATAGAACTGAGTGGGGCGACCTGTAGTGGATTTTGTTGCGATACTCAAATAGTTGTCTCGACCGATCCTGCCAATCGATATATCAGTGCTGCTTCGCCGTACCACCCCGGATAGGATGTCAATCGTGGCTTGGACATCCTCAAGCGAGGCTGTGGATGTGGTGGTTGTCGTAGCCGAGCTGGACGAACCTGTTATCGTTTCACCAGAGGTAAAAGTCCCGGAGGGCACCGTTACCGTCATGGAAGTGGCTGCGGGCTTCGTTATGAGAGAGGCGGTCGCTGCACTCGTGCCTCCCGTAATGGTCTCGGCTATCGTGAAACTGCCGCTGTCACTCACGGAAAGAGTGATGGTGCCAACGGGATAGTCCGCGATGTCTTTCGCAAAAGTCTGTGTGACCTGCTCTATCGTCCACCGATTGAGGCCACGATTGGCCCAGTCCGCAAACAACAAGTTCAGGGATCTTCGTGCAGTCCGGGCATCGTAGCCGGTACGAAGTTCCAGACCACACCGCTCGAAAGCCTCTTCTACATATTCCGCTACATTAGGCTCAAAATCCTTAGATCCAGAGACTGCCATGATACTTAAAACCTTTCATCCTAACCCCAAAGAGCGGTTTTTATGGCAACCCCCAGATGACCAAGGACCAATATCCCCACCGTCCACATAACCTTTTGTACGCCATCTAAGGACTTCTGAAGATGGGCAATGTCGTTACCCTTTAGGGTATCGAGCTTCTGGGCCAAAAGTTTAAGCTCTCCACGAATCTCTATGATTTGCACCTCGTTCTTCCGGTCCAGCCCGTCTTCCATGGTCTACTCCATCAATACTTTTTCGAACAGTAAAGGACCACGGAATAGGTGTCGCCGTTACTGTGGCCCACTGTTGTGAACTTTATATCTCCCGTATTACCCCCTGACGCAGCAACATTTGGGAGACCACTAATGTTCGAGTAATCAAGAGTATCGGCATAGTCTGCGGGAAGCTCCGCAGCTATGACATCTGTCGTGGCGTCCCAGAGGATCTTCACCCCCAGCCCAACGGTCGAGAAGATAACCCTTTGAAGACGCACTCCCGTACATGCGGCCCCCTCGGGGGAGGTGGAAAGGGCGGACACGTCTACCTTGGTTACCGCCGATTCTCCGGTGCCATCACTGGTGTTGGTACAGTAGATGACAGCCGTCCGGGGTCCATCAACGACCGATGTAGTGGATACGGCATCTGCCATGATCTACTCCTTGATCTCTCCTGAGAGTACCATCATCTTGTACTTGGGAGTACCCGGAAAGGGGAAATCCTTCTTGGAATTAATCCCATACGAGTACTTAGACGGCTTCTTCAAACTCGTCCTGACCCAAGCCTCGTTTTCAGGGGTGCTTGAGTCATCCCCAACAAAAATGCCCTTCTTGGTCCGCGCTCTTTTCCTGACCATGACACCCATCCCCTATGGCTGGATGTTGTACTGGGTCATCCCACTAGTAATCCTCTGGGCAGCGACATGAATGTAATCGCACCAAGCCGCATCGGCGGTTGTCGTCCCCGATATGGCACAAAACCAAGGGGTGAGCGCAGAAGTGGGGATGTTCGCAGTCGTCGTAGTCACAAGAACACGATCAACGTAAAACGCGACCTGTCCCGTTCCTTTGACAACGAAACCAAGTGTACGGACATTAGTAATATTGGAGCTTGATTCTGCGCCATCTGCAAAATCAACACCCGTATCAGTCTTGGTTTCCGTTCCACCGCTATCACAATTGGCATAAATATCGGCTGCGCCCTCTACCAAAAGGAAACCGATCTGATTACTTGCAGTGAACGGGACACCCGTTGCAAACGTACCGTTTTCGGCAAGACCAACAAACATGTCCATGTCGTCAGCATCGGCCACAGCCACTCGCGTTTCAAAGAAGATGTTCTTGCTGGCTTCCGCCATAAAGATCTCGTTGCCCTGAATTGAGCCGCCGGAATTATCTGTCGAACCATCACCTGTGGACTTAGCCCATCCACCGACATGGTCCGCAAGAAGTGTTAAAGTTCCACTGTTGAGGACTTGTTTTGTCCAATCATCAGTGTCGTCAATATCGACGCCCGTAAAGTCGTCGCATTTGAAGATGTAATCCGGATTGACCTGCATGGGAAGGTTGCCAAACCAGGATCCCAGATAGCTGGAATCACTGCCGTGACCACTGTACATGACAGGACCGGAGAAACGTGTCGTACCCATGGTACGCCTCCTTACAAAGGTTTCGCCCTAGAGTCTTGTAAGCGTCTGCTGGGCCAGTCGCTAGGGCTATGTAGTCCCAGAAAGGCGGGGGGAGAGAAAGCCCTCCCCCCGATAGTTCTGATCGAGGTTAAGCGCCCGGTGATCCGAAGATACCGCGAGGATCCGACCAGCCAAACGCATAGCGTTCGCGGGCCTTGTACCTCACATTCCCGGTATCGAAGTCGCCTTCCATGGAAGTTCGAACGGCTGTTCTATTGAAGCCCTTCAATCCATTCGGCGCATCAGTGATGATGAACCACGCATCCGTGTCCGTCAGGAAGTGGTTAACGGAAGAGCCCTGCGGAATCATACCCATGTTCCGAACGGCATTAATGTCGTTATCCGCTGTTCCTGGACGAAGCGTAGATTCCAAAAGCCTGTCAGCAGTGAACTGAAGTTCCTTAGGAATAATCAGCCTGTTGCCACTGACAGCAACTTTCAGACCGCGCTCATCGACGAAGCCAGCAATGTCAATGAGGGCCTGCTCAAGGCTAGTCTCATTGAGATCTGCCGCCGTTGATAACTCATTGCGGAAGGTGCTGCCGTTTACAAGAGTATGCGCCGTGGAGCATAGCTCAAGCCCATCACCTCCGGTGTATGAGCTATCGAAGGCGTTGTTGAGAACCGCAGCGGCCTTAACCTGCTTCGTCTGGCTCATGCTACGAGCGAGGGCCTTTGTGTACCGACTCGCGAGCCGGTCATAAAGGTTATCCTCAATAGCCTCCTCGGTAATGGAGAACGCCAACGCAATCGTCTCCATCGTGTAACGAGCCGTGTACACTTCCTGCGCATCATCGAACGACACCGCCGAGCCCTCAGACTTGGTGGGGGCGGTCCCAAAGCCCGAAAGCATCACCTCTTCCTCGAAAGCACGATCCGAACTCTCCATGGAGAAGATTTCTTCGTGCTCCCTGTCGTAGCGGTCATACTCCAGGCCGAACAATGCGTTTAGGCCGGGTTCCAACTCTTTGACAAGTTGTGCTCTGCTAATAGCCATTTCTCAACCCTCCTATACGCCGGTCGTTGAAACAGTGCCACCAGCGATAGCACCATTGGCGCTATTATAGTGGTTGTTCAACCTGACCAGAGCAGGGATGCCAGAAGCAGAGAAGTCTTCATTCATGGCATCTTCTTCCCAACCCAGAATACGCATATTAAGCGTGTTCGTGGTAGCGATAGTACCGATAGCCAAAGCACCTGAAGACTGACCCGTTGTCGTGCTCCCGCTTGTTCCACTAGAGAAGTTTGCGTTAGCAAAAACAGCGGCTCGTGCCGTTGCCTTACTGGTCCATGAGGCATCCGTTGCAATCGCAAAGATCTGCATCGGATCGTCTGCAACAAAAGCCCTCACAGGATGGTTACTATCCGCTCCCGATCCGGGCCAATACATACTCCACACAGGTTTCCCCGTGGTGCTTGAGACATACCTGCAACCTTGAAAAGAGCCAAGCAATCCAACAGTACCACCAGCCGCAGCACCCACAACATCAATATATCCCGTCGAAAGTGGGATAACCGGGGTGCCCTGGTAAATAGCGTTGCTATTGCCATTAGCGATTTCGTACAAGGTATAGCCCGAAACACCTGTGGAGTTGGAGTTTTGACCCATCTTTCCAACAGGTCGAAGCCCCCAGGCTCCATTGGTATTCGCCATATCTTATGCTCCTCGAAGCAAAAGGGTTGTAACAATAAGCCCTAGTTTCCTTTAGGACCTCCAAATGTAACACGCGATTGGCGCTCAGGCTTCTGAATCGCCATCGAATGATGCTGGGTCTCCTTCAAAAGATCGTTGTCGACTGCTTCCATTGCATCAGACTTCATCTGATTGAAGTAGTCGCTACGCTCTTCAACGATTTCAACAGGAATTCGAGCCAGCAACAAGCCTCCTACACCAAAGACCCCTTCATATCGCCCACCGTCAATAGTCGGCGCTTCGAACTCGGGGTACTCCTCCTTCCGGACCAACTCCCACCCTTCTCGCATACGGGCAGAGATGTTCTTCCGGTCGTCGAAGCCCCTAACCTCGGAACGTATCCATCGGTGGACATATCCTTCAGGGGGTGCGGGTGCGTCTAGCAAAGACGGGGGTGCCCAAGGCTTCCGACGCGGTTTCGCGTTGTGGACCTTCGACGTGCGGGGAGCCCGATCAATAGTTTCGTTTTCCATCTCTCGTCTCCTACCGTTTGTGTTTCGCGTACTCATCCAGAGGAACACCAAGCTTGTTCGCTATCGCAACTTCGCTTGGTGACAATCTTACTGTTTTGCGCCCATTAATGCTGGAGCGTGTGGCAGAGGCGACCGACTGTTGTGGTCGACGGCCTTCTGATACGGTAACCGGGACCCCTTCACTGAACTTGTGAGGGAAAGCTTCCCGTATTCTTTTGTCAAGCTCATTGTAATACGTAGGAGACTCCGTGTCAAACCCCTCATCTTCTACAAGAGTCCTGTGGATTCCGAACGCTGCAAACGTCATTGCATCGTCGTCACCGAACCAATCATTCTTAGAAGCCCAGTCTTCTGCCTTTGGATCGACCCGTGTCGGCATTTGTGGTTGAGTCTGTTGAGCCTGTTGCGCCGCCATCTGCTGCTGGGCGGCAATTTGCTGCTGCCATTGTGCTTGTTGCAGCTTCGCAGCCCTGACACGCTCTTCTTCGATAGCTAGTTGAGAGAGCTTTTTCTGAGCCTCTACCTGTGCTGCCGTATCATTTGTCGCTATGGCGCTTTCGAGGTCTTTTTCAAGAGCTTCGCTCTGCGTTGCAATACGGTCGCCATACTCATTGACATACCCCTGATCCAGATCCTGAACGCGACCTTTTAGCTGAGAATTCTCGGCTTGTATGTTTCGTGCATAATTAATCGCGGCTTCTTGCTGCCTCTCGGCCTCTCGTGCCTTCTTGGTCAACTTGTCGATGCGCCGCTGTACCTTCTTGCTATAATCATCGTGTTCAGTGCCGTCTAGAGCTACTCCAACTTCAGAATCTATTCCGGCAACAGTGGAAGGATCTATCTCTACGGAAACGGCAGCCCCCTCGGATGGGAGGTCTACAACAAGTTCGTCTTGTTCAGGGTTTGGCATGGGCATATCTCCATGTTAAAAATGCAGGATGTCTTCGGGATCCTGTATAACGGCTATGATTTCATCATCATTCAAAATGCGGACCTCGCCACCGTCAATCTTAAAACGAGCGCCCGCATATCGTCCAAACATCACCCAGTCCTTTTCCTTACACCAGGGACCGCTTGGGAATTTCTCAGTATCCTTGTAAGCCAGCAAGCCTGCTTTAAGAACATATCCACAGACAGTGGCAACGGATTCTCTTTCAATGACGGCGTCTGGTAAAAGAACGCCACCTTCTGTTTTTCCTCGGCCCCTATAAGGAAGAATCAACAACCGCCATCCTGTCGGAGACGGGAGACGTTCAAAAGAGCTGCTTTCCAGCTTCGTCGGATCCAGGGTGCGGTCCTTTGCTTCAACATATGCGTTATTGAAGTTTATAGGACTTTCCCCGCCGCTAACCTCAGACTTCTCCATGGCTAATCTGCCTTTTCCAAGATTTCTCTCAACTCCTGTCCTATATAATCCAAAGATTCGATGTTGCCAACCAATTGCTTGTATTCTTCAAGGTCTTTTATAGTGCCCCCGACCAGCATCTCGGCAATACGATCCCGCCGTTCCTTAATGGACTTGAGAAGATGTTCCGCAAGAAGGATGCCGTCCATCAGTCAAATTTTCCAGAGCAGTGCCGCCATGAGGGCAATCAAGGCCCCTGCACAACTGATAAAAATCTTCTCCAACCTTTTTATTTGACCAATGGTCTCTCTCCAACGCTCCCCACAAACAGCCTCATGCGTGGCCGGTCTCGCCTCTACTTCTTTGACCAAAACCATGTGCCGCGACCCTTATATATTAAATCTCCCGGCACAAAGACGGCGACCACCCGTGTACCCGGTGGAAATCATCACACAACCGTCGCACCAACTCTTTCTTCTCAGCGCGGTGTGCATTCTCGATTCTTATGATCGCAATCTGCTGTGCGTTCGCGCCAACCTGATAGACCTTGGCATAACGATCGTCCAATGCATACCCCGTGCCACCTATCGTCCCGATTGCGAGAACGACGGCTGCCGCTTGCGTAAGCGTGTTCATTTCCCTTTAGCCATGTAAGCAGTCATGCCCATGTATGCTCCAACAACGCCTGCCTGCCCTATATAAAACAAACCAAATAAGTCTGAAAGAGCTTTTATCCGACCGTCCGGGAAGATTGGTAGGAAAACCGCCGCCGTGAACACAATCATGGAAATCATCGACACCCACGCCATTCGACGCTGGGCGTCCGCTCTCTCATGCTTGTCAAGGGCCTCCCCCACAGATATCTCTGCGGCAGAGATGCTACAGTCCTTGTCAAGATCCAATTCTCTACGCCCGTCCTTTTCTCGTGTCTTCCGGGACACTTCTCCCTCCAAATACAATGCCGCTAACTATCAGACGCCGTCACCCAGTCCTGCCCCGCCCCAACCAGACAGGCCAATCCCGTCGCCGTCGTAAGGATAACCGTAAATGTGGCCCCTCCCGGAGATACATATACTTCCAGCAAAGCCTCTTCATTCAAAAGGCCAACCCCAAGCAGCTTTTCTTGGTGGGTCTTGAGGAGTTCAGCCACCAAGGGAGCCCTTTCCACGCATAAGAACCGCCCATATAGGGCCTGCTGCTTCGGGTACCCCTGGGGAAGTGACGCCCCAGGGCGCACAAGAGGCGCTCCTGAAGCATCGACCGAAAACAACACACCCAGAAGAGCCCCCAAAACAACGATCGTAAGAATCAAAAAAAACTTCTGCGGCGTCCTCATTTCTTTCCGTCCCCCAGTCCCAGTCCCCGCACCGGCGCAACAGCCTCTTCATAATAGATGATGAGTTGCTTCTGCTGGTCAAGATATCGTTTGATTTCCGCCATGTTGAGCGCCAGTGTCTCATAGTCCCGCACACTGATGGCAAAGAACAAGAAAGAGCCGTTCTCCTTGATGTACCGGGCCTTGAAATCCTCGAAATTCTGCTCAGTAACCACGAACCACTTGATGTCGTGCAGGGTTATCGGCCGGGGCCGGGGCTGTGTGGGAATCACACGGTCAACTTCGACAGTTCTGACCTCGATCTTCTTTAGATCAGACCATGGCCCACAACTACTCAGCAACAGGCAAAGGAGTGCCCGCCTCAAAACTCTCAAATAGCCGCTTTGTTCCACGATTTATTCTCTTCTCCACCAAGCCGGGTTTCTGCTGACTCAACCGGGACAAATCATGTTTCTGCAATTTGCCAATAAGTTTATCCCTGTACCCGTTCGCCTGTTGTAAACGCAAGGAGAGCTTGTTGTTAAGTCTGAGATACTTCCCTGCATCCTCCTTGAGCGCCAGAATCGTCCGATCCTGGACCTTCTTCGCAGTCTCCAGCTTGGCGGAATTCTCCGTCAGTGCCCGTATGCGGGACTGCGTGTCCTTGTAATAATAATACCCCCCATAAACCACCCCGCCAACCAACCCTACAACCAACCCTACAACAACGATGGCTGAATAAAGCCTTATCATCGCCCTAGATGACGCCCTTTTCCTTCAAAAGAACACCCAAAGCACCGATAATAACACCACCAAGAACGACAGCAGGCCAACTAATCAAAACGCCAATGCCGACAACGGCGGCACTGACTGCGGCCCAGCTAGATGGTTCCCTGGTCCTAGAAACAACCCAATCCATAACTATCCTCCTCAACAGATTTTGAAAGATCCACCACGTTCGGCGTCACCCATCCCGCGACTCTTCCCAGAAGTAGCCGCCCCCTTGGACGTATCCGGTGCCGGTTCATCCTTCGGCGCATTATAGGGCACAAACCCCTGGTCCTTGATGACAGAACCCTTGCGAATCACCCCTACAGAGCCATTTCCTTTTTCGGTCATGTCGACCTCCTGGTGTTACTGTTGTTGCCGCTGCTTCATAATCTCGCGCTCGCGAGCGGCATCTATGCGAGCGGCGACGATATCCTCTGCGGATTGTATCCTGTTTGCCCCAAGTTGTGCTGTTTGGGAAGCCTTTTCCTTGTCCAGAGCCAGACGGGCCTGATCCATCTGGGCCTCCGCTGCATCGCGTTGCGCCCTGATCTGCAAGTCCTGTTCCTTCAAAGCAATGAGAGGATCTGGTTGGTCGCCCCCGGCAATCTGACCGGAAAGTGCCTTGACCTCCTGCATACCTTGGGCAATCAAATCCGCGACCATGCTTTCAATCTCCAAAGCTTGCTGCTCGTTGGGAGGTTGCCCCTGTAGCTGTTGCATCATCTGTCCCGCAACCTGCTCTTTGGCCTTCACGGAAACGTGCTCCATGACATGCTTCTGAAGTTCCATGCCAATCAAGGGCATCTGCTGAATGATGCCTGAGGAACCAAAAACAAGATGCGCCATGATATGGGCGCCGTGGTTTTGACCCTGGAACACGGCCAACGGTAAATTCTCCAGCGATTCGGAGTTCTCGATAGCCGGATCCTTGGGCTCTGGTTCTCCCTCCTCTTGAGGTTTCAGAACGGCGTCAACGTCCTTGACCCCGATGGCCTTGTACATGCGCCGAAAGGCTTCATACAAGTTATGCAGATCCGGAGCCGACTGGGCCAGTTGCAACTCCGTCTGGGCCAGCGTAATCCGCTGCGCCATCGAAAAGATGTTGGGGTCCGCAACAGGAAGAACATCCACGCGGTCGTCGAAGTCCTGAGCCTTTATCGTGCGCTCGCCTCCTACAACGTTGTACGGATATTCGGGGGGCAGGTACTGACCGAAGACGCCCGCAAGAAGAAGAAACTCTTCCTTCTGCGCGTAGAAAAGCCGCTTGTGAATGGCGGACATGATCTTCGCGCCCTGCTCCAACAACGCAAGGGTGGTCCCAACAGGGGCCTCCTGATTACCATCGCCAACCTGAAGATTGGAGACCGCTGCAAATCGCTGCCCTGCTTCGACACAGAAGCCCATCAACTGAAACAAAGTCTGATCCGCGCCCTTGTATGGAAGCAGCATCAAGGAATCACGGATCGCCCCTCCCGGCGCATCAACATCGCGGAACTCGCCCGGTGACAACGGGTCGTCGTTATTCCGAATGCGGAGCCCCCGCGCCTTGAACCCGGCAGGCAGGTTGGACAACGTCCCGGCATCGATGAGTTGCCGCAATGCCGCCGTAGCCGTGCGACTGAGACCACCGATCATGTGGATCAGACCAAGGCCATAGAACCCGAAACCCGGCAGAAACTTGAAATGCACGAAATACTGGGTCTTCTTGCGCCCCTCATCGTCCGGACTGTAGTTCCTACGAATGCCCAGAAGCTTGCCATTGGTCTCGGAGACGGTCACGATGTACGGGAGCTTGATACCTGTCGGCTCGCCCGTGTCATCAAGATCTTCATATCCCTCGATATCCAGATCCACATGGCATTCCAGCAGCGTGATGTCGGTATCCAGATAGGATGGCTCGACACCGCTGATCTCGTCCATCTCCTCCTTGACTTCCGAAGGATCAGCCTGTGTTGCCGATACCTCAACGTCGCTGTAGAAACCGGCTAATTGCTTCTTACGAAGCTCGTTCTCCGATATCTGTATGACGTGCGTTACGTTTTCCGCCGTTTCCAGATCCGATGCCGTATATGGAACGAGAAGATGTTCCGCCGGTACGAACCGGCTAACGGCGCGACCCAGGAATTCGTCGTAGTAGACCTTCTTGAAGGTCGATCCGGATAGCGGCAGGTAAAACAGCATCTGATCGAATTCCGGCGTGTACTCCTTCATCACGCAGGTGATCTGATAATTCATATAGTGCCGGACACGCTCGGCCTGATCCTCGGCCTCGGGCGTTACTTTTCCGATTATCTCCGTTCGAACCGGCCCTCCCGCCGGAAGCAGTTCTCCAAAAGCCTGTGCCTGAAACTGGGTCACCGCCTCGGCCAGAAGCGGATGGGTCACGCCCGTCGCACCACGGAACGGCTCCGACCGGTCCTCGTACTTGAACCCGAGAAGTTCAAGCCCCGTCCGGTAAGCATCTTCCCACTCCCTGCGCCCGCTCTTGTTGGCCTCATACTGCTCCATCAACTCCGAAGAAATCCTGCTGGAAACGCGGTCGTCCAGCAAATCAGCCAGATTGTCGTAGAAGTCACCCGTCTCGGGACCCGCCGCACGTGGATCAAAATCGACAACGACGCCGCCGTCATCCTCAAGCTCTATGTTGAGACCGGGTGCCGCGATGACCGTTTCATCGATCACGTCAACATCGACCTCCGGTCCTTCCTCAAGTTCCACGGGAGGAATGGCGTCCCTGCGCTCGACAAGGGAGCTTGTTCCGAAGTTGCTACGAGGAAGAGGAGATCGGGCCATCTTATCTACGCCTTAATGACATGATGCCGCCGTGACGTCGTCCGGGAGGACGCGGCATACCCTGCGGCATACCCTGCGGCTGCGTCAGCGAGGGAAACGAACTAAGGGTGTTCCGCAGAAAATCCGCCTGACCCGGCGGTAACATCATCATCGACACCATGTCGTTTAAATCCTGACGATTGGCCTCAATATATGCAGCAACGTCCTGCACAGACCCGCTTCGGGTCACATCAACAAGACCCTGAAAAATCGCCATGACGTCCGAAGCCACGCCAGCCCCAGCAGCGCCGCCGACCTCGGCACCGGAAAGACGGCCAAGGTTTCCTATGGCTTCTGGAAGTCCCACAGGGCCCGCCATGACTCCTCCAACAGGGCCTGCTGTGCCATAAAGCCCTGGCGCCTCTCCTACTCGGGGAGAGGTTTCCATCAAGTCTTGGTCACTGGGTCCAACACCACCCTGAATCCGGACAAGGTTTCCCACGTCTTCCACCAAGTCTCCATCCCGATAGCCGACAGGCCGAAAGCCCATCATGCCGCCACCACGCATACCCAGCGACTGCTTGTATTGCTCCGCAGCCGCCATCCCTTGCGGCGTGTACGGAAATTCACGCCCTGCTACGTTAGGCATGTTTCGTGCTCCTCGTTCGCTTCTTCGCCTTGTCTACGCCCTTGATTGTACCCTTGTTCTTTGATGCATAGAAGACCCTCTCCGCTTCCTTCTTCCCATAGGTCTTCTTCATGCGGGCCTTGATCTTCTTGCCCTTCTTCGTTAGCGGCATGTCAACGCCTCAATTTATATCTGAGCCACGTTTCGAAATCACTGGATTCTCCCAAAGGGTTTGCCCAGGTCCCGGTAGCCTCTAATGTGCCACCAAGCCCAAATGGATCCTCCATCGCATAGCTTCCTTTAGCATGTGGAGACGTGCCTATTCCCTGAATGAAATCTGCCCCCCCACTAACTCCTAGCGTACCAGGACCAACTGGACCTTTCCAGCTTCCTCCAACGCTCGTTACATTTGGGGCTTGGTGCATGTACCGTGACTCGCCTTTCCCGGATGGGGATAAAGTCCTCATATACTTACGCACAGCTTTAAGCGCAGCAAGGCCACGACGAACAGGAAGCTCTATCTTGGCACCAGCCTCTTTGACCCTTCTGTCAAAACGCGTGTTCTCCATATGCTTGGCATGGGGTGCGTCCCGAAGAAGTCTTCCGCTCCCTGGATGACGACCTTCCCAACTCGTATCGGTGCGCTCTCCAAATAAGGTTGCAGGACCCGCTTTGACCGAGAGTCCAAGGGCCTTGGTCCGTGGATCCTCCGCCTTGCCATATCCTTCCGAGGTGGAATAGAACCCCTTAAAAGGACCGGCCTCTCCCGTAAGGGTATCCTTGACGCCTTCTCTGTTCATCTCCCTCATAAGCCTTAGCCTATCCGAAAGTAAGCTGCCCCCAAAATAACCAGATTCTGCGCCTTGTGGATCAAAGCCGCCGCCACCTACAAGTTTCGGTAATTCCCCATGTTCCGGGACCAATTCGCCCTGCATCCCTACCCTAGAAGCCTCAGGGTCGGCAAAAAGACTCGCCGTCGCTACATACGGCCACAGAGACAAGGTTGTTGAAAGCGGCTTTTCCGCAAACTTCAACCGGTCTCCGTGATTCCAAGCGGTCTCCTTGTCTACCGTGCGTTCTTTTACGGCCATCTTTCCTACCGCGAAATACGGCCCGGAGAACGCAGGTTGGGCAAGTCTTTCAGTATCTCGGGAGGCATTATCTTTTGCAAAAGGGCCACGAACCGGTCTACCTCCGGGTCCGTTCGGAGCCACCGCATTTCCTCCTGCTCCTCTTGGGACAGGCGCTGGAAATTCGCAGCAATGCGATCCGATAGTTCAGTCATCTCGTCGCCCTCTTAGCCACTGGATTAAAGTAACCTATCAAGCGCACAGTGGGATGCGTTATCCCGACCAGCATGAAATCAAGAATCTTGAGGCCCACCGAAAGGGGCTCCTTCCGGGTCCCACGGGACCCGTGTCGAGACTTCCGATGCCACTAAAGAGCGATTCGAATTCTGGACGTACTGTAGCCATGCCCTAGCCTATCATCCTCCGGTCGTCGTACAAAGGCTTGTCTATGAAGCCGCCTGCGGCCTTGGACATATCCGCGCTTTTCGATTCTTCTGGATCGAACTTTGCTGAACGAGCACGAATGTTCCGGGTATCCAGTACAATATATTCGGGACCCCCTTTATGATCGAACCCGGCACCAGAACCTTCATCTATAATAGTATCAAAGCCAGCAGCACGAAGCTTATCTACCGTAGGTTGATTTAGTATCATCGGAAATTCTTGTTTGTACCACGACAATGATTCTGGTTTCCCAGCAGCGGCCTCAACCCACCTATCTGCCATCTCCTCTTGATTAAAAAGATCTAGATAGAGAGGCTCCTCTATCCTAAGTCGGGCAGGAATTACTCTTCCTCCCTCCTTTTTATGCCCGACATCTCGATACCCTTTCCACCCAGCCCCCGATTCTAGATCTTCCGGGGAGGAGGAGAACCAGACTCCAGGGCCGGAAAGTTGGATGCCGGTTTCAAGTGCGGAACCACCGCCTACGGAGGCTTTTTTATAATCCGGTCCTCCAGCAAGAAACTCCTCAAAATCTTCAGGGGCCGCTGTATAATGATAAGCGTCTACAGTAAACCCAAGTTTATGCGAACGGGACATGCGGTCAGCCTCGGATTTCTGTACTTTGGGTAGCGGGATGGTCTCGCCCGAGCCAAGCCACTCCTTGAAATACTCGATACCCGGTTTGTCGATGCCGAAGGAAGACGGACCCGGAATGGAAGAACCTGCTCTAGCAGCCTCGAGAGTATCTGTCCAGTACTGCAAAGCTTCGTCCAGCACCTGATACTCTTCCGGCAGTAACTCGTACCCCTCCCGTAATGCCTGTATGAGCGAGAATACATTGCGCCCACGCATCAGGCTCCCGATACCACGGAACATGCGGCCTTTCGAAGGCTCCTTGCCCGTCTTCTCTTCGGGGGGACCCTCTAGTAAGGGGGGTAGACGGGGCTGGTCCGTGGGCCGTGTTTCGTCGTCCGGGGTCAGTGCAAGCCGGGAAGCTTCGGCGGCTGCGCCAATTGCGGCGGGTAAATTAGACTGGTCCGTGGGCCGTGCTTCGTTAATCAGACGATCAAGATCTTTCTCCTCCTTTGAAAGCAAACCTAATTTTTTGCGAAGTTGCTCTGTACTCAATAATAAACCATGGGGATCACCAGATGCTATACTTTTCAAAATCATTTTCGCGAGATCTGCTTCTTCTGATTTAGGTTTAATTCGTGCAATATCCGCTCTGATTTTTTCTAACTGCGCTTCCTGACCTTCTGCGGGACCAAAGTCTGGGCTGGTCGCCAT
>Ga0098047_10000169_pt1 | contig 26140 bp, 31 predicted proteins | sample 12_taG_FD_92585 | JGI IMG/M metagenome (GOLD analysis project Ga0098047, IMG submission 92585) | Marine viral communities from the Subarctic Pacific Ocean - 12_ETSP_OMZ_AT15267 metaG | ecosystem: Environmental > Aquatic > Marine > Oceanic | place: Subarctic Pacific Ocean | collected 2015-01-16 | reverse complement strand
GTATTGCCCGCAAAAGTGGCATAAGTGTCTACTGTATATGGCGTATCCAAATTGTTTAGCTGTATAGTTTTAGTTTTCATTTTGTTTTTTGTTAAGCCCTCTAATTAAAGAGGGCAAGGGATTAGTAAAGGGTGCCGTCTACGGTAAAATCGTAGTCGTTAGCGTGTAGCGTATCCTCTATCGCTTCAAAGCTAGTGAGATGTTCGTATTCTCTTCGTAGCATATTATATGTAATTTCAAAGTATTTTTTCCTAAAGTAAAAGCCAATAGGCTTAAATAGTTTTCGTTTTAAAACTTTAATTATGAGTGGGTCGCTTTTAAGCGTTGCACAATCAAGCCATAGTAATTTGTGATAGAGTTTAGATCTCATTTGTTTAGTTTGTTAGGCCCTCTATTAGTGGGGCGGGTTATTTTGAAAGCTCTGTAAACAGTCCATCAACAGGTGCGGCAAAGTAATAATCTAATCCCTTATCTGCTGCACTTCCTATTAGCTTGTATCCTTTCGACTCTAAGAATTCTTGTCCCATGTCTCCAGAATAGTTAAGGCTGTAGTTCCAAGGGATAATAATCCGCTTATTAAAGCGCACGTCGTGGATAGACACTCTTTGTCCTCGTGTATTAGTCGAGCCTAGCGGCTTAACTATGAATAGTTGATAGTTTGGTAAGTTTTCCATGCTGTAAGTGTTTAAAAATTAGTTTTGTGCCGGTGTGCAATATCCGGCTTCAATCAAAGCTGTAGCGGTTCTACCGTACCAGCCTTGTAAGCTCCAGCATTGACCGGTGTCGATCAAGTATTGAAAAGCGTTGATTGCCTCCTCCTCCGTTGCGCTTTCACCTTCGCAAAAGCCCTCAGCATAGGCGCAAGCAAGATAAGGAGTCCAGTCTTTTATATAGTTTTTTGTTTCCATGTTGTAAGTGATTAAGCCCTCTATTAGTTGGGGCTAGTTAAAATTTAATTGCTTGCGTGTTGTATAATGGATTGATTCTGTTAGCTTTTTATAGGCTTGCTCTAACTCTTCGGATTCTTTTAGGATTTGATCGATATTTTCTAGATCCGCTTTGAGTTGTGCTAGTGCCTCATGGCTTCCCTCGATATAATCATGGCAATTTTGAATGATCTCAGTATAGCCATCTCCGCTTTTAAACCAGATTGTCGGCTCATAGTCTGCAAAATAGTCGCTGTTTGCTTCATAGGTGCGATTAGTAAGCCATAATTTCAGGCGTGGAGTAAATTCAAGTTCAAAATATGCCGATTGCCCTAGTTCCTTGATTGCGTTTAGTCCACGTTTAGAGATTTGTTTATGGTGCTTGACTGTTTCAAGCCCCTTGATTGCAAGCTCGACGGCTTCAATATGTAGTTCATTTTGTTTAATAGTTTTCTCTATGTTTGTCTGTAAATCCTGCTTGTTTAAGTGTAAGAAAATCATGTTAGTAAGTGTTTAAATTATTAATTGCTTAAGGGTAGTAAATCGCAACTGTATATTTCAATAGCTGCATACTCCCCTTGATTGAATACCGCTAGGGCTTCATCACCACTAGAGGCTGCTATATCTATATAGCCGCTTGGATTATCGTTAGTGGCGTATTCTATTCTATAAGTTGTCATAGTATCAATGATTAAATGATTAGTTGAGCCTTTTTAAATCATGCTCAGGATTATCTGCTAGGCGGTGGCTCGTTTAAATTCGCTAATTTCACAATCCTCCTCCAAGTAAACTGCTAATTTACCTTTGAATCCATAGCTACATATTTTAGAAGCTATTGCAAAATGAGGATGATCCGTTGGGATAGCATAATATCCATGCCCTGCTGTCCCTATAAATAATAAATCCTCGTATATCCTGCTGTATTGCACATCGTCCCAGCTTTTAAGGGTCTGCAGTTCTTTTTCGTATTTATTCACGTTGTAAGGGTTTAATGATTAGGTGAGCCTTTTTAAATCATGCTCAGGATTGAGGTTAGGCTAGTAGCCAGTCCCCTATATTTCGGCTGAAGTCGCTTGAATCAGCGATATCATCAGCACATGCGTACCATTCGGGCGCAAAATCTTCGAGCTTTTCATCTAGTCTATTGACTAGGTAAACCGCATTTTTAAGCAATTCAATTAAGTCCTTTTTTGAGAAGTCCTGAATGCTTGATGCTTCTGTAATGTTTTGGGTCGCTTTCATATTCATAATTAAGAAGTTAAAAGAATATAGTAGTGAACAATAATCCACGAAAAGAAGTATAGCCACACGGCAATACCTATGATGTGAAATATCTTATTGTGTTGCATATTGGTATGGGTTAAATGCTACGCTTGACATACTAACACGACTCTCTAAATAAATGCAAGTGTATTTACATTTTTAGTTTAAACTCAGTATTGCATGAATTCAATAGTATGTTCTAATTAAGCCCTTGATTTTGCTCTGTTTAGTATTTCGTCAAGTCTATACATGTTTAATTAATATAGTGTTATATGCTAAGTGTGCAAAATACGCTTAAAGCATAGGCTGAACAGTTACGCAATCCCCCTTGCTTCGCCCTCTTCATTTGCTACACCTATCCCGCACAATGTATATTGTCAAAGACTATCCCTGTTCTGCCCTTGTTTAAGCCATCATAATTTGTGGATATGATATGCAAACATGGGTTGCACACAATGAGGGTGCTAATTTTTGAGCACGTCAACGCAGAGCATTGCGCTTGTACAAGCCAAGAACACACGATTGAAGCAGATTTCCGAGGGGGCATAGGGGGGTTTGCGGGGGCGTGGTAATTTCTAGTGTCAAGCTCCGCACAATCTGAAATTTAGACCAAATCCTATTTGACATAATGAAGCAAACCAGTATGATCTAACTATGACAGAAAACAATCTCCCTGAGAACACAGACCTGAACCAGTCAGTCCTCGGCTGGCTATTGAAGAACAAGCTCAAGAATGAGCGTGGAGATCCCCTCGGCTTCGATGAGCATTATTTCATGATTGAGCCTTACCGGGACTGGCACTGGAAGCAATGCTGCATGAAATCCGCTCAGATTGGCTGGTCTACTTTAGCTATATTGAAAACATTGTATGGTTCGATTCATCGTGGGCTTAACTGTATTTACACTCTCCCCACTTTTGATGATGTAAAAGATTTCGTCCCATCTAAGGTGAACAAAATTATTGAGGATAATCCTCCCTTGCTGCGTGTAGTGGGGAAATCTGACACCTTGACAAAGAAGGCTATAGGGAATAATTTCATCTGGTACAGAGGCACACATGGAAAGAAGGCAGCTATCATGCACACCAGTGACTTAAATGTATACGATGAGGTTGACGCATCCAACTTAGCTACTATAGATACGTATTCTTCTAGGCTACAGAAGTCTAAGTACAAGGGTGAATGGTATTTTAGCAACCCAATCCGTCCAGGAGGGATAGATCAGATGTATATGAACTCAGATATGAGGCGTTGGATGATCCAATGTTCTAGGTGCAATCATTATCAGGATTTGCGTTACGACTTAAATGTTGATGAAGACCAGAAGATATATATATGTGCAAAGTGCAAGCAGCCATTGAGCGAGGAAGACAGGCACGACGGTGAATGGGTGATAAATCAGAAAGGGAAGGAGATGCACGGCTATCACATAAATCAACTTATGTGTCCTTGGGTGAGTGCTAAGGAGCTTGTTTATTTGAAGGAGACTAAGAGTCCGGAGACATTTCATACAATGATATTAGGTCTTCCTTATATTGCATCTGAGGACAAAGTACCGCCAGAGATGATAATCAATAATATTGTAGCTGAGGAGAATCCTAAGATGCGAAATGCGATGGGGGTAGATGTTGGGTATCATCACAAGCATTATGTATTAGGGAATCATGATGGGATATTCCAGACAGGCTCAGTTGAAACCTGGGATGAGATAGAGAATTTAATGATGAAGTACAAGCCGGTCACAGTGATTGATGCGATGCCTGACTCATATCCCAGGAGGAACTATATTGAGAGGAATGGAGCACCTAAAGGAGTTCAGGTTTATTGTTGTTTTTACAAGAAGAATTTGATGCGTAAGGAGCTGTATCAATGGGGTGAGAAGAAGCAGCAAGGCTTTGTATATATGGAGAGGACTAAAGCAATTGACGAGGCAGTAGCTAGTATTAAGGGGGGGGACATGGTGTTTAATGCACCTGGTAGATCTTCTCAGTCTTATGCTGATAGTGAGCTGAAGGAGTTCATTTTCCATTGGGGGAATATTTATAAGGTAACGGAGGAGAATCAGGTTGGTATACCAGAGAGTCGTTGGGAGAAGCAGGGGCATGAGCACTTAGTCCACTCTACTGTATATTTCCAGGCAGCGTTAAGTAAGGTACAGAGGTTAAGAGCTGGTACTAGGACAGTTGAGCCTTGGGTGAGTACAGGTATTGAGATCATTGGAGAAGAGATGGCAGCGTTACCTATACTAGCTAAGGAGCCTGTAAGGGAAGATGATTGGATATATTCTTGAAGTAATGTATAATATATTGTGTTAACGTATATATATGAATAGACAACAAAGTACGACACAAGCTGATGATAATTTACAGGAAGGTTTAAAGGGGCAGTTGTTGAATACCCCGGAGATGGATCTGGAGGATGCAGACCTGATAGCTATTGCTAACGGGTATATTGACGATGCTAAGCCATTGTTCACTAAGATGAAGAAGAGGATGGACAAGCATGAGAGCTATTATTTAGGGCATCAGTTGAACAGTAAGCGGTTGAAGCAGTATGAGGCTAGGATAGTATTGAATAAGTTGTTTCAGAGTTTAGAGACAGTATTACCTAGAGCTACTAGTAATTTACCAGCTCCGCAGGTGAGTTTACCACCTAACGATGATTCGAGTTCTGAGGTTGATAACCGGGTTTATTCAGACAATTTAGAGGAGATCATGTTAGCTATAGCTGACGAGAATAAGATCGCTCAGTTATTGAAAGACTTTTTGAGATTTCAGGAGTTGTATTTTATTGGTGTCTTGAAGTTTGGGTACGATGAGGAGACTAAGGAGATCTGGGTTGAGAATGTTCGACCTCAGAGGATTTTGTTGCCACCTAATCAGAGTGGTGAGTATGTAATTGAGTATCATGTTGATAGCTTAGGGTTCTTATTAAATAAATTCCCTGATAAGGAGAAGGAGATTAAAGAGGCTATAGCTGAGATGAAGGGAGGGGAAGGCAACGGTAAAGGTTCACAGGTTGGTTATTACGAGATCACTACTCCTCAGATGAAGTTCTGGAAAATAGCTGATGTTGTATTGGAGAAGATTGAGAATCCACACTGGAATAAGAAGGGAAGGAATTTCTGGACGACTGCACAGACAGATTATATATTTAGTGATTTATGGACACTTGGATTAAACCAATATGCTCAGACTACATTAGTTGAGCAGATCATGACGATCCAGGATGCTATTAATAAGAGGAAGAGACAGATCTCAGATACATCAGACAAAGCTAATGGTGTACTTGTAGCTTATGGAGGTCTTGGGATCACGAAGGAAGAGGCAGCTGTTATTGAAGATAAACGTAAAGAACCTAACGGTGTAGCCTGGCTAGAGAACGGTAATCCTGGTTCAGTACAGGAGTTCGGTGGCAAACAGCTCCAGCCTTTTGTATTTAATGATATGCTCCAGTCTATTGCTGAGATTGATAATATATTTGGTACACACTCGACTACTAGAGGAGAGAAGACTCCAGGTGAGGAGACATTTGGTGGTAGACGTTTATTGAAGGAATCGGATCAGGAAAGGATCGGAGAATTAGTACAGATGTTAGAGAGGGTGATGGAAGATCTGTATAAAGCTTTCGCTCAGCTTATTATTGTACATTTTAAGAAGGCTCATTTCGTTCCGTTTATTGGAAAAGATGGGACAAGTAAGCAGTTAAAGATTGATAAGAACGTAATTGAAGAGGGAGCTAATATTAAGGTTAGACAAGGGTCTACCTTGATTAAGGATAAGGTAGCTGAGGCTGCTGAGGCTATCCAGCTCTGGCAGATGAAAGCAATTGATATAATTTCGTTACATGAACGTCTTGGTGATCCTCATCCGTTTAAGACAGCTGAGAGAACTATGATGATGCAATTAGCTCCAGAGCAAGTCTTTGCTAGAGTTAAGAGTGAATACGATGCAGCTACTAAGGGAGATAAAGAGGAGAAGGTTATGATATCTATCTTACGAGCTGGAGCTGAGAATAAAGCTCTTGCTAAAGGACAGCCAGTTCCTCCGTTTGAAGGAGCTACACCTCAACATCTAGCGTTACATCAGCAGTTAGTGATGGATATGAAAGAAGCTGGAGCACTAACTCCAGAGATAGCGAAGGTGATTAAGGAACATATGTTAGCTGAGGTTGCTACCGTCAAAGCACAAGCTGGTACTGCGAGGGAAGAGATAGCCGCTCAAGAGTTTACTGGAGGGACATTTGACAGTGCAGCGTAATTATTGTTAAGATTACAGTGTATAGTTCAAATCTTTAATAGATTATATGGATGAACCAAATGCCGAAGCTGCTGATGCAGCAGGAGTGCAACCAGACTCCCCTGAAGTCGGCAATCAGGAAAAGGTTGAACCAGATACCGATTCTAACGTCAGTGAAGACGCTAAAACACAGGACGGAGAATCTGAGAGCGAGGCAGACAAGCCTGCTGATGAACAAAAATCTGAGTCAGATGACAAGAAAGACATTCCCCAGGAGTTTCATAAACATCCTGCATGGCGTAGACAGCAGCGAAACAACAGGCGATTAAAAGCTCAAGTTGAGCAGCAGTCTAAAGATATGTCAGAGATGGCGAATCTCTTGAAGGAGGTGGTGGCTCTTCAGAAAGGGGAAGATTATACACCGGAACAGGGGGAGGACACTGTGCCAGATATGGCAGAAGTCCTCGATCAAGAAATGGATAACTTGATTGACGAGTTATCTAAAGAGGGGACAAATTTAACATCCTCTCAGGAGCAGGAGATCATGGATATTGCTAATGAATACGGTCAAGATATTGACGGTAAGCAGATCCCACTCTCTCCTAAGCAGGCATATAAGGTTTATCTGAAGTTATCAGGTGGATCTAAAGCTGCAACTGATAATGATGGAGCTGAAGAAGAACCAGAAGGCACTGAGAAGAAAGTCTCCACCAGATCGAGCAAAACGTCTGGTGAAAAGGATCTCGGTAAGATCAAGATCAGGGTTAATAAGACGGACTCACTTGATGATGTCGTCGCCAAAGCAAAGGGGTATATAAAACAATATCACCCCGATAAATAAAATTTAATTGGTAATCATGACTTTTGATGACGTTGTGACCTCGGTCACGCAGGATCATATTGTACCGAAAGTGTTTGATACTGTCCTTGGTTCAAATGTATTGACTATGAGACTCATGGGAAATGCAGTACCTTGGAAAGGAGAAACATATAAGGTTACAGTTAAGACTAGCTCATCGACTGCTGGTGGATCGTATGATGGTTTCGATACTTTCAGTACGACTCGACCAAACACTCGTGTGCAAATGTCTTTCAATCCTAAAGCATACTACCAATCTGTTGTGTTATCTAATCTTGAAATGGCGGTCAACGCTAAGACAAGAGAAGGTGTCCTCGACCTTTTAAGTGTTGAGATGGCATCTGCACAAGATGACATGGCTGATGGTGTCGGTACTGCGTTCTATAGCGACGGTACTGGAAATTCTAGTAAGGATTTCACTGGTCTAGCTGCTGCCGTTGATGACGGTTCAGTAGCGGCTACATATGGAGGTCTAGCTAGAGCTACATATACAACATTACAAGCTAATGTTACTTCAGGAGTTGGAGCTTTGACTCTCTCTGGTATGGCAACTATGTATGATAGTTGTACCGTTGGAGGAGACAATCCTACTCTAATCGTAACTACGGAGGCTGTATGGGCGTTCTACGAACAGCTTCTACAACCTACAGTAAGAGCAGGTTACGATGCTTCAGGTTTCGCTCAGGTCACTAAAGGAGGCATTTCAGCTTCACGAGGTGCGCTTAAAGGAGAAATCGGATTCGATGCTCTATGGTATAGAGGAACACCAGTTGTTAAGGACGAAAAATGTACCGCAGGGTATATGTACTTCCTTAACGAGAAGTACCTTAAATGGGTCAGCCTACCACATCCAATCCATTCTACGACTGGACGAGGTGGAGGAATGATCGACGGTTACTACGAGCAAGAAGGACTCATGCCATTTACTTGGACAGGTCTGAAAGAACCGGTCAATCAAGACGCTGAGATTGGTCAATTCCTAGCTTACGGTGATCTAGTAAACCACAATCCTAACAGAAGTGGAGTACTACAAGGCGTAACATCAGTATAATATAACCTTGTAATCTTATGGTTAATGCAGAAGATTATATCCCAGCTCTCAAGTTCGGTGCGACTCTCAAGTCCGATGATCTTGGAGCGGATATTGTAACGGGGGCTAAAGTAGCTGATGACGCAATCAGTAAAGAACATTTGGATTCTGGCATCGAACCTACAGATATTTCTGTATTCGGGAATAAGCACACAACAAGTGGTGGTGCTGCTGCTGAAGCTATTACTGTCACAGGTGCGCTTTCGACAGATAAAGTTTCAGTCACTCTAGTAGATGATGGTACGAACAATGTAACAATCGCCAAGGCTGTCATGACGACAAATACGTTGACGGTTACATTTTCTGGAGATCCAAGTAATGATACTATTATTGATTACGAAATTTTCAGGGCTGCGGCCTAACGAGTTGAAAAATCTCTAAAATTTTCAAAATTGATTTAAAATTTAATTAAGTAATATGGGTGCTTCAATCTTTTCGGAGATAGCTTGGAAGACTGCCCTCACAGACTCTAGTACCACTGCTCAAGAGCAGGTCGGGATACTACGGTATGAGTTCGACTCAACCAATGCTCTACGAGGATTCAGATACATGCAAGCTGCTGCCGATACAACTGTGGCTTCTGGTGTCGCTCTAGCGTATTCAGATACGTTGCGACAAACAGCTTCGTCTGATATTTCAGATGCTAGTCCAAATCAACCAGCTGGTGTTGGTATCGGAGCTATTGCTGCTTCATCTTATGGATGGGTGCAATGTTACGGTTATCACGCTACTGTTAATACCAATGGAGATGATGATATCGCTGATGGCGATACTATCATCCTTGGAGCTGATGGTGTTGTAAACAGCGTCACTGCTGGTACAGCTTCTACATACAAACCTCTTGGGGTGGCTGTAGCTGCTGATGTCGATGGCGATGATACTGTGGCAACTTTCTTAGATTGTGCTTAACAATTTATCCTTCCTTCTTCGCAAGAAGAGGGTTGGACAAGTCGTTAAATATATATTCTTTAATTTTATACAATGGCTAAAGGAAATACAGGGCAGGATCACTTGCCTATCGAAACTCAAATTAGAACAGTTACTAATCCATTAAATGTGCCATTCACACATACATGGGGTGGGACACCGTTTACTGTTGAAGCAGGGAAAACACAGCAATTCCCAGGGCATATCGCAATCCATCTAGCTAAACATTTAGCTGATTTCATTCTTATTAACCTTGGCAGATTCCACGATATTCTACGTGGAGATAAATTAGTTGCACAAACTATGACACGTAAAGAACGTGGAGAAGTGATGCAAGCTCTACTAGATCGAGAAACTAGTGTTGACGTACCAGCTATAACTAGTGAGATTAAGGAAGTAGTTCAAGATTTCAAGGGGAAGAAAGCTGACAAGCCAGAGCTTATTGGAGAAATTCCTTTAGAGAAAGGAGAGGCTGAAGAAGTGGCTGAGGGATCGGAAGAAGCCCCTGCTGGGGAGCAGACTCCTGAAGAAAGATTCGCTGAATTGAAAGAAATTGGGTGGATGCACTTAGACAAAGGTCAGAAAAAGGAGTATAGTAGTCTCAAGAATGCTTTAACGTAATAGTGTATGGCAGACAAAGTTTTTGGAGGGTTAAAGCCTAGTGCTAATGGCCCACGAATACATACAGGCAGTAGTATCTCAACATCGGATGCGACAACAGTAGCGCAAGATTCACCATTAGCGTATACTACAGCCAATCTTACTTTAGCTATTCCTACGAATGCAGCTGAGGTTTCATTGAGGCCAAGCACAGATTTGAGGGTATCGGCTAATTCTGATCCAGCAGGAGGCGATTCATATTTCGTAATGGAAGCTGGAGAACGCATTGTAATTGGTGTAGCTAATATAGCTAATTTATATGTAGCGGGTAATGCTTCAGCAGGAACTCTTCAATTTTATTTCATAACTGTGTAAAGCTATGGGACTAGGATTGAACCCATCATCGGGAGGTAGTAGTGCTGGCGAAGCAGGTTACATTGCGCCAGATGAGCAGTATAAAGTTGTATTTTTTTACGATGATTTCATTACATATCATTCAGGTACAGTTGATCCCTGGGTTGCATTTCATTCAGGTTCCGCAGTAGGTTTTGTAGCTAGTCCAAGTGATTTTACAGATCATCCAGGTGTAGCGAAGCTTGGCACAAATGGTTTAAATAATTACTGTACTTTAGCTACAGGTTTATATGGATCATTCTTATTAGGAGATGGTGAAGATACGCAGACATGGATTACACGGATACAGAGTTTATCTACAGCTGGGAATGTTATGACTTCATATATGGGGTATAGATATGCAACTAGTTGGAGTGCGATAAGTTCTTGGCCAGACGGTATTTGGTTTGAATACAATTTTGATGAGTCGCCTAATTGGAGAGTTACTACGAGACGGAGCGGCACATCAACTACAACAGCAACGAGTGAGGTAGTGGATACTGATTGGCATAAATTTGAGATTATAGTAAATGCGGACGCAACTAGTGTAGTGTTCAAGATTGATGGTACAGTAGTAGCAACACATACGACTAATATTCCAACGACGACAACGAGGTCAATGGATAGAGTATTGTTGTCGAGAAGAATTTCTTATGCGTCTGGATCTAAATTTATGTACGTAGATTTCTATTCTCATAAGAAAGTACTAACTAACCCACGATACTAATGTCATATTTAAGCTTAGGAGTTGAGGCAACAAGAAATTCTGGTCGAGTCATCACCGACGACATTGAACTTGTTAAGAAACTCTCAATAGCAAAATTAGCGGATGATATTAATTTATTTGATCCTAGAGCAAATTTCCACGACAACTTTGATGTTGAAGCTGGGACAGAAGGAAATTATGCTTCTAAAGCAGTAGGAGCAACCTGGGCTTCTAAAGCTGCAAACGGATTTTATTCAGGTTATTATAAGTCGATTCAGGAAACCACTCTTGATGATGACTTGCGACATTGGTATGAATTTGCAAGGGATTGTGACGATTCGATTGGTAGTGTAAATCTAACTCCGGACTTTGATACGTTTGTATTAGGTACTATTGGATACGCATTCGATAGTGATGGAGGTAAATCAGCCTCAGCCACTACATTCACTGGTTTTGCAAATGCAGCAGCTTGGACTATTTCCTTTGCATATAAAGCTAATGCAGCAGCGACAGGGGAGACATTACTAGAATTAGCTAATACTTCTGGCAATGATTACATCGAGATTATAATTAATGCTGGCGATATTACGGCTACTTATTACGATTCAGTACCTGCGGCAAAATGGACAGTGACTAGAACAATTACACATGGTACGAGTGTTTTCCATCAGGTGACTCTTGTACATGCAACTAATGGAACAGTTTCCTTATATGTTGATGCTCTAGCTACCGTTACAGATGTGGAAGGGGCTACGTATAATTACAGTACGATTAACGGAATCTACCTATTAAGAGATGAAGCTGGAGGTGGAGGTTCTAAAGCTGATGTTGTGATTGATGAGATCGGAATTTTCGATGCAGCGAAAACTGAAGCTTGGCATGATTCTATATACAACGCTGGAAACTTTGTGTCATATCAGCCGATTGATTACACGAATATTACTGCTGAAGACACAAGTTGTTTAGCTTGGTTGAGATTTGATGGAGATTTAAGAGATAGGAAAGAATACATTTTTGATAATCCTGATGTTGCTGACGCAGGCTCGCCAACATACGTTGCGGCTGGGGATGCAATATTCTCAGGGGTGCAAGCTTTAGAGGGTGCAGCGGATGTCGGTAGAGTCTTTGATTGTACATCTAACTTTGCAGGTGGAGACTTTACAATTTCTTTCTTCATACAGAGAGATCCGGGTATTGCTGGAGATGAAACATTGTGTACTTTCTCCAATGGGTCAGATGCGATGTTCATGTTTATAGACTCTTCAATGCGGATTAATGTTGAGGGTGATGAAGGGGATGAGTTTGAACTACAGTCCTCAGCTATCAGCACAAATGCCTGGCATCATATAGCGGTTACGTTTGATGGTACAGATGCTTATACATTATATGTGGATGGTGTATCAGAGGATACAACAACCTCAGACGGTACTGACAACTATTCAGACTACGATCAGTTTATCTTAATGGGAGACTATGATGGAGCTTGGTCTGAGAACTTTGTAGGGAATATGGATGAATTTGGATTCTTTGATGAAGAGAAAGATCTTGCATGGTCGCAAGGCTCTTATGGTAATACACCATTAGATGATGAAGGTAATACTGATGTAGCTATTGTTCAAGCTAGACGTTATGAAATATTCCAGGCAGCAACCGTTACTATGGGGCTAACTTCTCTGGGAGATGCTATTGATTTATTTGTTTCAGTTGAGGCGATTAGAGTTACTACGTTATCGGGGGCCGGTGAAGGTAGTGCAAGTATCACATTTGACATCGTGTTATCTGGTGCATTAGGGACGCTATCAGACCAGCAAGTGAATGAATGGATATTCTTAGGAGAAGATGATTGGCCAGGCGTAAAGAATTCAGTACTGACCTTTAATATTACGCCAACAACGAAAGGTGAACCGACTTTATATTATCCAGTTTTTGCAGGATTTAATCTTGAGGCAATAGTAGCCGCAACAGCAGACTCAATAACTATCTAATTTAATTACACTATGGCTACAACATTATATGAGGACGTATCGAAGAGTATGACGCATTTCGACATACAGGAGGCAGACATGCCGTATACTATTACACGAATTAGTGATGTATTTTTATTGATGACGATTGAATCTGATGGAGTTTTAAATTTACCAGCAATTAGTGAGCGGTCACAGAGAATTATTATTCATGATTTCGATATTAGTTTCGCTCCTGATAATAAATTAACAGTCACTCCTAATGTAGCTCAGAACGATTTAATTGGTATAGAGGGTGAGACTTCCCTAGATATGATTAGAGCAGGTGAAACTTTAGTAATACAATCTGTTTGGGTAGCAGAGGATGAAGAAGGACTTTGGGAGATTGTAAGTGATATTGAGAGAAAAGGGAAAGGAGTAGATATAGCTAGTACGAATGATGTTGATATTCCGTTGGCTGGTAAATTCTTTGATGTTACTGGTACAACTCAAATTAACCGGATTAGTGATATAGGCTTCTACGGTGGTGAAGACTTCTTCCTACAGTTTGATGGAGTAGTGACTGTTAAAGATAATCAAGCTGGTGCTGGCGATTATGCTTCAATCTTACTTACCGGTTCAGGGGACTATGTGTCAGCAGCAGGGGGTATATTGCATGTAATTTATGACGGTAGCGACTTTAAAGCTTATCCAGTGTTCGCAGAGTAATCCTATGAATCATGGCAACTTTACAATACGACAACGTATCAAAGCAGGAGAAGACGTATGATATTGATGACACTGATTCAGTACGAACTAAGAGATAACTAAGCATGACTGATTTAGACGTAATACAGCGAGACATAAAATATATGCGAGGAGAATTTGATACCTTGAAGAATGATATCAAACAAGAGATGCGTAGCATCTATAAGAAGTTAGAATATGAAAATCTGACTAAGACTTACGCTACGAATGATGATGTGAAGAATGTGAAAGATCAGGTCGTAAAGCTGGAGAATAATCAAAGATATGTTGTATATACGGTACTAACAGTGGTTATTGTGGGAACTATTAAGTTAATGCAAATAACAACATGAAACTTCTGCAATGGTTAAAGCAAGTTGAGATAATATTTCGCCAAGTAGCGTTAATCTTTACTTTAATTGCAATGATAGTAGTTATGTTCTGGTCGCTAGACTCCAGGATACCTTTAACAGTAGAATCGCCAATGCTAATAGTTGATGATAATTTTCAGGCAGGAGACACGGCAGGATATATAATAGATTATTGTAAGACTATAGATAAACCCTTTGTTTTATCTCGTGAATTGCATCGGCAAGATGATCGCTTAGATATTATTGGTTTACCTACTTATAGTGTAGGCACACCACTTCCGATGGGGTGTCATGAATTAGTTTCAAATAATATCCGTTTACCAGTTGATTTAGATCCGGGACATTATAAGATGGTAGTATACATTCGATACCAAATAAATCCGATTAAAACTCTGTATATCGAATTTGAGACAACAACCTTTAACGTAATGTAATGTCTGACCAATATCTAGCTGATGTTCGAGCCAAGGCACAGCAGGCTGAAACACAGCTACAAAGATTTATGAATGCTAAAGATAAGTTAATTAAAGAGATTAACGATCTTAATGCTCAAAAGAGACAAGCCCAAGAAACTATAGGATTTTTCCTTTCTATAGAATTTACAGCGATGTTGAAACAAATTAAGGGATATAGGGCTGAAGCTGAAAAAGAAAAGCATAACAACTCAGAATTTCTTTCGAGGATGCGCTCTAAGGCAGAAAAAATAAGAGAAGATAAAGAGAGGCTGGAGGAAAAAGAACAAGCGTTAGAGAGCGAATCTGAGCGTCTGGTAGCACAGGCGGGAGAGCAAGCTGCTCAAGCAGTGAATTTAGAGGATTTACTCCAAACCTTGCAACAATTGATGGATACGGCTAGTGAGGATCAAGAGTTGAGTCAAAAAGATCGTGAGGAAGCTCAACAAATTTTAGAGAATGCTGAGGGAATTTTAGGGAACACAATGACAGAAGTTGAAAATAAGAGTATAATCATAGGTGAGAAAGAAAGATTGGTTGATAAGAAGTATCAGATTGCAGTAGTCCGTGAAGAATTGTTAGATCAGAAAGAGGAATGGATTAAGGTACAAGAGAAAAAGATCAGCCAGCAATGGGATCAAATCCTAAAATCTAAACAATATCTTGATGAGCAATGCAGTGAGAGATGAAAATAGAGTTACTTCTGAGCTAGGAGTTAGTGATGCTGACGGGACAACACCAGTAGGTGTAACGGTAGATCCAACTACTCAAAGGCTACAAGCTCGTATTGTTAGTTTAGGAGCAAGTGCGACTGTAGGCACACGTATTGTAAGAGATGATAATAATGTACCAGTGAAAGCAGGAGCAAGTTCAGTAGATGATGCGCCTATACCTTTACACACAACTCCTGACGGAGCATTACTAATTAACAACAGTTAAATATGGCTGAAGCAGAAAGAGATAACAATTACGTAACGGTAATGTTGGGCGTAAGCTCAGTAGATGGGACTACTCCGGTTATGGTGAAGGTTAATCCGGTGACAGGTCGTATGTTAGCTGACGCTGATATAGTCTGGCCTAGTAGAGCGGTGGCAGCAGGGGAGGCTACAGATGCTCCTACAAGTGCTGATGGAATTGTTCAATATTCAACAGATGGAGCACAGGCTTTGACGGTGACCTTGCCAGAAGCTGCGAGTAATATTGGTACAGAATTGACATTAACATTTGAAACAGATGGTGGTCAGGATATTACAGTGAATAGGACTGGAGCGGATACATTGGATGAAAACGCTGATACAGGGAATACAAGTTTTGTGATGGCAAACGCTGGGGAAACTATTGTTCTGAGAGCTATTCAAGATAATATCTGGCTAGTAGTAGCGAGAGTTGGAGGTACTTTAAGTTAAACACCATGGCAAAACCAATCTTAGTAATGGACGACTGGTATGTAGGGATGTCTGGAGATCCTGAGAAAGGATTTCAAACTCTGTACGGCTGGAATCTACACTCACAACCAGGGTTATTAATCCCTCAGTATGAATTTTTAGCTGATAGTGATGCTATTATTAATGCTAATGATGATTTAATTTTATGGTTTACAACGTACGATGAAGATGGATTAACACCTAAATTGTACGCATATGATGACCGGGGTGTATTATATGTACGAGAGAGTGGTGTATGGACTGAGCTACGTGATACATGGCAAAGTAATGGACATGGTTTACTGGCTTTTGGTGATTCTCTCTATTATGTACGTAGGGCATATTTAGGTAAATTAACTGGCGATGATACGGTTGGAGGTAATTATAATGATACGTTTAAATCATTAGCTGAAAATTTAAGTTCAGGACAGTATAGTCAGATGGCGATTTTTGCCGGTAGTCTATATGTCCCAAATGGACGATATATATCTAAACTAGATTCAGACGGAACTACCTGGACAGCTCAAGCATTAACCTTAGCTATAGGATATAGAATTCGTGCAATGACGGTCTGGAATGATTATCTTGTAGCTTCAACTGATAGTACGACAGCTGTTGATGGTGAACAAATTATCTTCTGGGATGGTACAAGTACAGCTCCAAGTATTATTATTGATGTCCCAAAGCCCGGAGCTTCGGCATTAATTAATTGGGACAACTTATTATTAGCTTTTATTAGTAATAAGATCTTTAAGTGGACTGGTTCAGAATTTGAAATCATGACACAGTTCCCTAAAACGTCACAACATGCTCAAGAGATGACTCGTAAAATTGATATAGCTCCGGGAGCTGTATTACTACATAGTGACCGAGTGTTGATTGGAGCTAGGCAAGGAATAGTAGGTGGTGATACACAGTTCTTATCTGGTGTTTGGAGTTTAGGGCGACATGATGAAACGAAGCCTATTGCCTTATGCTTTGAGTATCAGATTAGTACAGGTGAAACAGATGATATCCAATTAGGGGGATTGGCTTCATTTTCTTCTAGTAATGATGAACCATTCTTATATCTAGGATATGATGATAATTCGACAGCAGGGATTGATAAGTTGAATGTACATAAGCAGTTTGAAGACCCATATATTGTTTCGCCAGCATTAACTTTACCTAGCGATTTTGGAGGATTAGTCCAGGGCATACGAATTAGATTCCATGGTGATATGGCTGGAAATATTCATTGGAATAAGGTCACAGTATACTATAGGACAGATAACGATATAGACTATTTCAACGATACAACGGACTGGACTGAGCTAGGGGTGATTGATAATGATGAGGATGAGGGAGATAATCAGAATGATATATTGTACGGAGTGTATGAACGTCCAGAACGTATACAGTTTAAGTTCGACTTTTCTGGAAATAATGGGGTTACGTTTAATAATATTGAACCAACTAAAATTGAAATTTTTTAAATATGCCTGATATAAAAAGAAAACCACGTATTGATACCCCTGCTACCGAGATTAAGAAAGGGAAGGGGAAGAACAATGTTGAGTACAAGATTGGAGATCGTCAGTGCAAGGTTGGGATCTCACATATTAACTGGAAGAAAAACTCACAAGATAAAAGAATAGCTAAGTATCAGGCTATCATTGATGATGATACAGCTACACAGAAGGAGAAAAAGGAGGCTAGACGATTAAAGAAGCGGCACAAGAAATACCAAACATTCTATAAAAAAATTGTAGATGAATATAACGCTATCGGACAGACATAGACATAGTGGAGGTTCAGGCGATGGAAATAGGATCAACTATAATGATCTCTTAAATAAGCCATCAGCTGATGATGAACTCTTCATCCCAAGTGGAGCGTTTGCAGATAATGATGCGAATGTTTTTTTTGAAAGCTATTTTCAGCATCCATGTATCACAATGCTTAATAATGTCAGCACACTCTGTACGGTAGGATTTAGAGTCCCGGCTGGGAAATCAACTATCGTGTCTATGAAGCTTGTTTTTGTTAATGATAATTCGTCTAGTAATTTACTTTGTCAATTTTACAGTCGTAGGACAACTATTGCAGGATCTAGTAGTAGCGATACTAGTGATGGGTATTCAACATACGCAGTAGGAAGTAATTTTATGGAGACTATTACAGTACCATCTGCTGCATACGATGGTATCGGCACTTTAATTCCTGAAGACTTAATAGGCCTTCAAATTGCAAGAGGTGGGTCTAGTAGTAGCGATACATATAATAGTGATCTACGGATCGCAGGGCTGCTTGTTGAATTAAGTTAGCCTCCAAGCACGATATATTGTATAATTAAACTATGAGAACATTCGCAGAATTAAAAACATTCATCCAAGATAGATACAACGACACTAGTTCTAAAGTTGGTACTAGGATAGAGTCTCTTGTTGGTGTAATGGTTGGGAGGCTTAGAGGTACAATGAATTGGGAATTCGCTAGAAGGACACGTACAGATACAACGGTAGCTAGTCAGACAGCGTATAATCTCCCTATTCAGACTAGGATGATCCGCTCAGTGAAGATTACAGTAGGTGGAGTAGACTATTATCCAGTACCGGTTGCCAGTGTAGATCAATGGGACAGCTTATTCACTGGGCCAGCAGCAGGTAGTACTTCAGATATTCCGTTGTATTATCACATTAAAGACGACTCAATTGAGTTCTATCCAACGCCAGCTTCTAATAGTAATACGATTACATATGATTCATATGAACGATTCAAGGTCATTGTGACAGGAGATTTTACAGATAAGACAGCTGGAACAATTTCAATTACTAATGGAGCTACTACAGTTACAGGTGGAGGGACTGCCTTTGCTACAACTGATGTTGATAGATATATCTTATTAGGAGGACATTATTATCGGATTGCTACATTTGCTAGTACTACAGAGATAGGTATTGAAAGGAATTATGAAGGGACAACATTGTCCGGTGCTGCGTATATCCTTGGATCTACAGCTGATTTAGAGGAAGAGCACCTACAGTATGTAGCCTCAGAATGCTTAGCTCTGCTCTGGTTAGACAGGGAAGACAGAACATTGTATAATGTATGGGCATCGGTGGCTAAAGATTTACGTAAAGAGATCAAGAAACATGAGGATATGAGATTTGCGTCACCAGGTGTTAGTGCAGTTGGGGATTTGACTAATATCAATAATCCAAATGACCATCCTACAGGATTAACCAGTTAATTATGCCAACAACAGCAGAAATAAATAGAGTGAAGTTAGCTCAAGCTAGGGCTAGGACAGCAGAAGGGGCTATTAAGTCAGGTAAAGCTGGCGAAGGAGCGCAAGCACACCTTGAAAAACAACAAGCTATTATAGCTGCTGGGCCGACAATCCCTACAGCTACTACTGAGACTACTCCTGAAGCTACTACTGAGACTACTCCTGAAGCTACTACACCTACCACTTCTGCGGACGTAGGTGGGACGGTCGGTACAGATGTAACTGAATCTGCTGCATTTACTGGAGCAGAGAAAGGGCTAGAGGATATACATACATTACGCCAGGAGGACATTGCAAATATTGTCAGCAAGATTAATGAGAATACGACTGGTCAGAAGTCAGCTTTTGATAGAATGTTTGGCGAGGATAGTAGGTTTTCTACTTACTATGATATACCTCTAACGACTATTGAAGAGCAGATACTAGATATTGAAGGAGAATTAGATTCTTTAGAAGAGGATGTATTTGAATCGACTAAGGATATAGGTTTAACAGAGGGACAAAGACGAAGGATCACATCTAAGGAACGTGCTCCTTTAACTAAGGAAATGGATCAATTAGTGAGATCTCAGACTAGATTACAGGCCGGCTTAGATAGAGAGATAGCAATGTCTACTTTAGAATTTAATGAGATTGTACGGCAACAGGAGCAGGGGATTGCAGCCTTACAGTTTGAGCTAGAGGCGAATACTAATTTAGATAATCAGACTGTTCAATTGATTACTACAGGATTAACGCAGCAATTCCAAAGAGATACACAGTTATTAGGTGAACAGATGCAGATTGCTACAGAACAGAGAGCGGCTACAGCAGCAGATCAGGCTGCATTAGACTTAATCCTAGACAATACAATAAACTTCCTAGCAGAGGCCGGTGTAACGCCTACAGCTGCATTCCAGGATGTAGCGAGGGTAGCTCAAGAGCGAGCTGAGAGGGGAGATAGCTTAGGAGAGATTAAGGCTGGTATCATGCAGGCAATTGGAGCTAATCCGAGGGTTGCACAGTTCCTAGATAATCAGTTTAAAGATAGCTTCCCTAGTGGAGGAGGTGGTGGTGATGGCTTTGGCCTTACAACTACTAATCCATTAACTTCTGCTGAAACAGAAGAGTTAAAAACGTATATAAATTCTGCTGGAGGCGTAATAGAAGAATTAGGAACACCTGATTTCTCTATATTAGACAAAGACGTAGCTAAGAGAGCGACTGCATTATGGGTGAGACAACAGGAAGCAGCTAAGGCTGGTGGTGAAGGGGCAGATGAAGATGCTGGAGAGGTGTTGCCAGACGACCAGGCTCTATTTGATTTCGAGGATAGGGCGGCTGCTGATGCGAAACAGATGCCAAATATAACTGGCTCTATTGAACTTTCTCCTAAAACACTAGCAAAACGATCAGAGGCGCAATGGAAGGCACAGATTAGAGTCCATTTAAAGAAGCAAGGGTACAGCGGAGATCAAGTGAAAATCTTAAATACAGTTATTACAGACGAGGCTGCTGCAAGAAAAACTGCGGCACAGGCTGCGTTTAAACGCTCTGTTATTAGTGATTAATACAATACAGTATGGCTGTTAGAACTTCTAAATTAAATTTTGAGAATATTGGCATAGCACCCCCGGTCACACCGTCAACGGTTAGACGTGCAACTACATCTACGCCAGCTACAGGGGCATCTGGCCCACGAGTATCTAGGCTAGATTTTGGAGATAAACCTAAAGCTGATACTACTCAAACTTTCGCTAAAGGCGAGGGAGCAGGTAAACTATTTAGTGGAAGCAGATTAAGTGATACACTCGACTGGCTAGACATGTCAGCTTTTGCAGTAGGAGGTATCCTCTCAGGTAAAGGAATGAAAGCTGGTATTCAGAATAGAATCCTCCCCTCTAATGCTTTAGGGATTACTGGTAAAGGAAGCTTCATCCCGGCTTTAGCTGTAGATATTCTTTTTGATCCACTCACATATTTTGGTGGAGCAGGTTTACTGAAGGGAGGAGTAAAAATTGCTGGTAAAGAGTTGACTGAAGAGGCTGCTCAGAGGTTTGTTAAGATCCAACAGGATGTACTAGCTAAGGCTGCTAAGAAGGATAAGAAGTTCTTAGATTCAGTATTAAAGTCATCAGGCGTACAGACAGTAGAGGAGCTAGGTCAAAAGGAATTACAGCAACTCGTTAAGAAGAGCACGTTAGCGGATAAAGTATCCCTGGCTAAGATTAAGAAAGAAGCACAAGACATATTCTTAAAGACTGCTAAGGATGACGATTTCGCTAAGGCTGCTATAGCTGTAAGTATTCCTTTCACTGGTGTTGGTAAAAAGATCACTGAGATTGGTAAGATCCCGGCTATTGGTAAACCTCTGGTAGCAACAGGCAAAGCATTAGGGGCGGCAGGTAAAGCTCTGGCTGCTCCTTTACGGCCATTTGCTAAGGTCATGGATTCAACGCTGCCTGAAGGACATAAGATAGCACTAGTGCAACTCATGAGAGAATACAGGTCAGCTACTCAACATAGCAAGAATGAGGTGATAGATTTGATGGCTGACTTCGAGAAGCAGTTTGGATCAGAGGTAGTTAATGCCGCCAGGGACGTGTATGAAGAGGCTGGTAGAGATATAGCAGCATACGCTAAGAAGGGCTTTATATTACCAGCTACACAGGTTGACGATATTATCGCTGAAGCTATTCAGAAGGGTGATCTAGGTGATGAGGCGCAGGAAAAGATCTTAGAGGCTGTTGATGCGCTTACAGCTATCTTAAAGAAAACTCAAGAGAAGGGTGATGCGTTGGGGCTAATTGACCAGAAGCTTACAGATATTGGATATGTCCACCGTACCAAGGCTGAGAAAACAGTAATACAAAGAATAGCTAGTTTAGCTGGCAAACCTGCTAAGCTAGATTCAGCTAAACATAGGGTATTCCAAAGAGCGATCAACCCTGAGACTGGTAAAACATTCTTAGGTTCACAGAAGGGTGGGAAGTTCACATCATTAGATGGGTATTTTCCTAAGAAGATTACGCTAGATATAGTAGATCAAGGGAAAATACCTAAGAAGCTAGAGGCTACGGCTAAGGCTGGAGCAAAAAAAGTTAAGAAGATTGAAAGGGAAATCGTAGCACTAGATAAGAGGAAGGCTGATATTGAGAGTGCTATTGATGCTATTAAGGCTCCACCTAAAATTATTAAGGAAGGGAAGCCAGTGAAACCTAAGATTACACCTGAGACTATTAAGAATAAGAAACGAGTTCTTAATGAAGTCCATAAGTTTATCACATCTACTCCTGAATCACCAATTAAACTTGTTAAGAAGCCTGAGCTAATTAAGCTTACTCCAGAGGAGCAAGTGATACAGAAGAAGCTCAAGAAGGAATTAGCTGTTGTTGAGAAGGAGCTGAAGGGAACACTTAAACAATTAGATCCTGAAGAGGCTAAGAGGCTGAGAAAGCTCATTACTCAGAAGCTTAGCTTAGATAAGCAGATTCAGACTAGGAGGCTAAGGATACGGGATGTAGTGGAGAAAACAGCTAATAAGGTGACTGAGTTACAGAAGTTTATACAGAAAGGCGAAGGTATTTTCGTAGATGCAGAGGGGAATATCTTTAATATGATGTCGGCTACGCAGAAGGAATTAACTGATGCAGGTGTAGACACCTTAGAGGATAGATTTATTATCCCTTTAACGAAAAAGGTACTAGAGGTGGATCAGGCTGAAATCACTACTAAGTTTGCTAAGAAGTTAAGAAATGATTTTGGTGAGGTTATTAATCCTGAAGCCGGGACTGGTTTAGGGGCAAGAGCTATGAATAAAGTAGATGAGTTATTACCAGGATATGTTGATGCGTTCGAGGCGACTGGTAATATTGCATTTCAGAACATCCAGTTACCAGCAGCGGTAGTTGATGGATTGAAGCAAGTGGTTAAAATGACTAGCGTTGATGAACTCAATTATATTGAGAAAGCCTTCATAGCCACTCAGAACTGGTGGAAGGCTTCAGCTCTACTCGGTGTAGCGTATCATACTAGGAACGGAGTATCTAACTTCTTTAATAACGCTCTTGCTGGTGTAAGGGTGGCATCCTATTGGCATGCTCAGAAGCTGATGCTTGGAGCTTCAGACGAAAAGTTTGCTCAGGTATTAAAGAAGCATGGTATCGGAGCTACATTAACAGATGCAGAGGCAGAGATATTAAAGAGGGCTAAAGAGCTAGGAGTAGTTGATACAGGTTTCTATGGCTCAGATATAGTAAAGACTATCAGGCAGAGGCTAACAAAGACCGGATACAACCCCGTTAATTTCTCGTCAAGGAATTTACTCTTTGGTACTGAGGGGGCATTATTTAGAGGGAGCAGATGGACAGGGCAACTCGTAGAGGATCATGCTAGATTATCTCACTTTATTGATCGTATTAACAAAGGAGATTCCTTTGAAGATGCAGCGTTATCAGTGAAGAAGTTCTTATTTGATTACTCTGAATTGACTGAGTTTGAGAGAAGAAAGCTCAAGTTAATCCTTCCGTTCTATACATGGACTAGGAAGAATCTACCACTTCAACTAGAGCAGTTGATTAAGAAGCCTGGACGTGCAGCGGCTATACATAAGGCTCAGCTAATATTTGAGCCAGACAACGCTGAAGAGATTAAAGAGAATTTGTCTCCTTGGTTGCAGAGAGGGCATCCTATTATTTTACCTTGGAAAGATCCTAGCGGTATGCCGTTAGTAATAGCAGGGGAAGGTTTCCTACCTATCTTTGATCTTAATGTTGCGGCAAATCTATCTAAAGCTAACTTTGCTGACCTGATAGATATGCTCACTCCACTGATTAAGACTCCATATGAACTCCAGACAAATAAGAATCTCTTCTTTAATAAGAAACTAGACCCATTAACAGCTGAGGGGGAGAGTATCTATAGGAATCTTATTGATGTCCCGGTGGTAGGTGGAGGAGTTAGAGATCCATACTGGGGCGGTGTATTTAATACTACTCAGGCTCAAGTGATTAAGACAGCTTATAGACCATTGAGGGATTTAGATAAGATCTTACAGCTAGGTAAAACGCCAGAGGAACAGACATCAGGTATCGGTAAAGTTACACAAGCTATCTTCACTCAGGTACGACCACAGGATCTAATGAAGAATAAATCATTCACTCAATACTTAGATGAGAAGACAAGAAAAGATTTAGAGGCTCAGTATAAGAGAGTGTATAAAAACTACCTCAACTATGAGAATCAGATTGATAGAAGGAATTTAGAGAGATACCAGAAGCTCTTAGTAAAAGACTTCGGTATCGAGATGGAGAGCTTTGCAGACTTAGAGGTTGCAGCTATCAGAGAGCAGATTAAGTATACTGAATTCCAGACAGCTGTATTCGAGAGTATGCGTACTGGTAAGCCTATCCCCTCTAATATTAAGAAGGAGATGATTAGAGAGTTAGCTAAGACATATAAGGATAGATCAATGACAAGAGCACGTAACGCACTCAAGAGGCTAGAGAAAGAATGGCGTGAAAAATTAGATTAACCATATTTATATGCAGTATCCATTAAGAGATTATCCAAACCTTAAACGAGGTTATAAGTTTAGACAGAAGACTACATACTCACCTCATCATCTAGGTGAAGATTTAATTATTCCTATAGGGACAGCTATCTATGCTCACATGGATGGGACGGTAGGGCAGGAGCATGGACAGCAGATGGGGCTAACAGTACATTTCTTCTGTGATAGGCTAATACGGTATGGACATTTACAGTCTGTTGAAAAAATCGGACAGGTAAAGAAGGGAGATCTTATAGCATACACTGGCAATTCAGGCTCATTAACTACAGGCCCACATGTACACATTGATGTCAGTAAGACTCATGTGTTGAACATTAATGACATCGACAACTTCATTGATCCGTATGAATACTTTATGAGTAAGCCAGAAGAGCTGCCTGAATGGGTGGAAGAGAATCAGACTATTAAATGGAATAAAGAGAATGATATTATTACTGAATGGGGCGATCCATTAACTCCACCACCACTATACAGACTAGGAGAAATGTTCAGAAAGTTCGATCAACATATAGAGGAAAAGATTGCAAAGGCTCAAATACAAATATCATTTAACACACATCACATGAACGATGAAGCTACAGCTCCAGAAGGAGCTGAAGAAGAAGAGTCAGAAGGTGAGGAAGAAGCAGAAGAGTAAATCTTTATGTCCCCATCTTTATATTCTTTAATTTTTCTTATGGATAATTTAAGAAGAATCGCTCCAGTATTCTATTCTCCTAAGTTCTGGGGAATAGTCGTTACAGTAGCAGCAATACATCTCGCAGATATTGGTTTTATCTCCGAGAGATTATTTGAATTCGTTTACCAGGTATCTCTACCAGCAACAATCGTTGGCGTAGCTAAGAGTATCGCTAGAGACATCGGTAAAAAGAAATAGAGTAAGTTGCTGTACACTTAAAAAGACTGCCTGTTGTCTTATAGAAAGGAACGGGCGGTCTTTTATGTTGAAGCAGTTTCTCTTCATGCTTCGAGGAAGGAAGGGTCGTAACTCTTCCAGCTGTGTCAGTATTATACAGCAGCTATCTCAAATATCAATATATCAGTATGGTCGAACTCAGCATTATAGTATCTATCCAACTCTATATGATCTATACATTCATCGTTCTCAAAGAGCAGCCCCTCGAATGTATCAGTTAAAGGCTTCTCATAATTCCCGGTGTCCCTCTTACGCTTACCCTTGAAGTGGAACTCATATTTCACGCTTAGACGAGCGTTCTCATTGAAAGGGGCTATGACTCCATCTTTTATTAATTCTTCCGTGTAAGAGCGTATATGCTCTCTCCATGTACGTCCTTTAGCAGTGATGTATTTACCTCTAGCACAATGTCCCCAAAAACCATTAACAGAAGGAGGGTTATCATGGATGGTAAATTGAATCAT
>Ga0098047_10000167_pt1 | contig 26239 bp, 15 predicted proteins | sample 12_taG_FD_92585 | JGI IMG/M metagenome (GOLD analysis project Ga0098047, IMG submission 92585) | Marine viral communities from the Subarctic Pacific Ocean - 12_ETSP_OMZ_AT15267 metaG | ecosystem: Environmental > Aquatic > Marine > Oceanic | place: Subarctic Pacific Ocean | collected 2015-01-16 | reverse complement strand
GCATTACTGGATCCTAAAAAGGCTGCCTTGGCAAAAAGATTACAAACTAAAATAGATAACCTTGACAAAATCATAGCCAATATAGACGATTTTCAACAAAATATGCATGATGAACTAGAACTGCTTCGATTGAAAGAAGTGGCTATAAAGGAGGAGGCGGCAGAAGAGGCTCAGACTAACGATGAAAAGAACTTAGATGTTTTAGCTGCCACTAGGGCTGCCTTTGAGATTGGAGGTAAAGACAATGCTACCACTAATACAAGGTTAGTAATGACTTTTGTTCCTTTAAAATATGAAAGTTCAGGAGGTAAATACTATTATAAAACAGATCCTACCACAGGACTTCCTTTAATGGCTAATAGTTCTTATATATGGAATACTGCGGAGACCCTTTTAGCAGAAACAGTAACATATACTGATAGTGATGGAAATCAAGTATATGCATTTAAACAGATGGTAGATAAGCTTAGAGCTTACGGAGAAGATGTAGATCCTACCTTTATAGAGTTAGCAGATACCATATCTAATTTAAAACCATCACAGCAAAGTGCTTTTCATAATGCTTTTTCTAAGGCTAATATGCATTTCTTAACAGGATTACTTGAAGAACAGGGTAGTAATGTCTTTAAATACATATTTTTTGATTCTAATGTACAAAGTAAAGGAAGTAAAATATTTAATTCCTGGAAAGCAAATTTTGCTCAAACAGGTATAATATATCCTTATAAGCAGCCTAATGGAGAATATATATCTCTTATAGATATGGATAAACTTAATAAACTCTTTGAGGATTATAATACCTTTCTTAAAGAGACTTTAGATCCTATTGCAGCAGGTAAGAAAACATTAGAAAAATCAGATATAGGAAAGTTTCAGAAGTTACTGGAAAAGGTAGGAATATTTATGGATATAAAAGCTCTTACTGTAGGTATGGAAATGAAGATGCAGGAAAAGCAATTAAAAACTAAAGAAGCAGGTTTTGTATCTTTTTCAAAAGAGATACTTCAAATATTCTCAAATGAATACTATGGTAAAAGGAAATATAATAAAAAGGGAGAGCTTATAGCTGGGGCTAAACCTAAAGCACATAATAAATTTTTATTTCCTTGGTTAAAAGATTTTTGGTATAGAAAATATCAAAAAAAATTAGAAACAGTAAATAAAGAAGAAGTTGCTAAAAACAAAAAAGAACTTAGTAGCCTAGAAGATCTTGGTTTATTAAAAGATCCCAAAGAAAAAGAATTAGTTCCAGATTCTGATAGTAAGAATCCTATAGGAAACTTTAGAAGTGTTTTAAAAGAATTAAGTGAGATCCAAGCATTATTTGATAATGACTTTGGACAAAGTACTATATTAGGTCCTGAAGGAAGAAATTATTGGATATTTTCTCTTAATAACTTTTTTACCAAGTTTACTAAAGAGATGCAATCTTCTACTACTGTTTTAAAAGAGTTAGCTTCTATTCCCTTTCATTTTAATTCTATATGGATAAATAATTGGGCTAATATAAATAGAGATAATAATTCTAATATAAAAAGTATAGAACTCAATGATGCTGCAGGTAAGGTGGAAATAACCACTTTCAATAATTTTAAGAAAAAAGATGGTGAAGACCAAGGACAAAGAAATATAGATATAGCTCCTGCAGACGATCATTCTGTAAGAGTAAATATGTCTTTGGATAATATATACTCTCCTCCCTCTTTTGCTGATAAATCTGTATCTTATCTTTATAGAGGTATAGATAAGAATATGATGACCATGTTTGGGGATTTTACTTTTGAACCAAACGGAAATATAACAATGCCCGATAAAGTGGTAAATATATTCAGGGGATATTTTATAGATGAATTAACCCGTATCAAACAAACAGATATTCAATTATTTGGAGCTCGTAATAAAGCTGGCAAACGTACAAAGAAAGGAAGATTAGATGATAGTGAATTAACAGAGTTCTATCATTATCAAATGGATGGTGAAAAGAAAGTTAGGGCTAAAGCAAATGCATTAAAGTTTACATTATTTCCTTCTCTTAATGATAAGAAAACCAGAGAACATTTAGGAATAGAGGTGGATGGCAAAATCAATCATAATGAAATGACTGCCGATCAGAAAGTAATGTTAAGGAAAGCTCTTATGAGAACTTTAAGAGGAAGGATACAAGAAGAAATTGATAGTGCAGTAAAAAATGGAGTTTTAAAAAGAGATATTAATGGAAATTTAGTAAATGGTTCTATAGATAGTGCGGTCTTTACTAGTTATGTAGCTAAACATTCTGCTGTATTTCTTGAAGCAGATAGAAAAAACATAGCGGCTACTCATGCTATATCAGAATATGCAGTACGAGGGATGGTAGCTAATATAGAAACAATGAAAATTTATCTGGGAGATCCTTCTTATTATAAGGATCTAAATGCCCTTTTAAAAAGAACTCCTGAAATGATAGCTCCTGGACAGGATCTTAATATAGTAAAAGGAAAGGAGACATTTGTGATGGCTGCCTTTAGAGATATAGAAACATCAAGCAGGTATCTAGATACATATAAAGCTTCTTTTAAAAAACTATATAAAGAGTTAGATAAAAATAATCCTGGTAAAGGATTAGGAAGAACAGAGAAAGAGATAGATCAAATACTATCTCCTTATTCTAATTATAGTTTAACTGATGCTCAGGGATATATAACTATCCAAAGATGGAAATTCTTAATGGAGGGTCTTGGAAAATGGAAAGTTGAATGGAATGGAGCTTATGAAAGGCTCGAAAGGGGGGAAGGAACTATGGAAGATATGGATATAATAAATGCCCAACCTTTAAAAGGCATGCATTATGAACTAAGAATAAATAAAAGGTTAGGAATGGCTATTCCTACATATATAAAGTATTCTCAAGCTGTCTTACTTCCACAACTAGTAAGATTTAAAGATGGAACTACTAAAAATGAGCTTGGTAAGGTTTTACAGGCTATGGAAGAACAAAGTATAGATGAGTTAGTTTCAACTGAAGGTGTTAAAGTAGGACCCTTAGATCCTGTAAATTTATTGAGAGAAAATGATATTACAGATGTAAAGGATCCTAATAATATTCAATTTGCTCCTGTTACTCTTCATAATAAGTATTGGAAATTACAGCAGGACCTTCCCTCACATAAAGTTTTATCACAATTAGAAGGCTCTCAGGTAAAAAGAAATATACTTGCTAATATAAAAACAGAAGAAACATATGATGTAAAAGGTGTAAAGTATACAGGAGCAGAGTTAATAGATGAGGTACATAAAATAGATAATGTTCTTTCGGAATTAGGTAAGGAGGGTTTATTTAAAGAATTTGGAATAGAAGGAAAAGAAGTTGATGGGGCTATGTCTTATTCCATGAAAGATAAACGGAAACTCCAACAAACCTTAATGAAGTCTTTTAAAAGTAAAGAAGGTACTTCTCAGAATTTATTAAGGTCCTTAGAATTAATGGCTGATGGAACAGACTTTATAGACGGTTTTGATGAGAATGAATTTTGGAGAGAACTAGATTCTATTTTAGCTTCTATGATAACAAAGAGAACGGTAAAACTAGAAATGCCTGGTGGATCTTATATTCAAACAAGTTCTTTTGGATTACAAAAGGTTACCAAGTTTTCTACTATATCTGCAGATCTAAAAAAACAGATAGAATATATAACCCCTAGAAAAGAAGGGAATAATTTATCTCCTCCTACATTTGAAGGTAATAGATTTCAAAGAGGAGATATACTGCTTCCTAGTTGGTTTAAAGATTTACTTCCTAATCAGGGAATGGATGGAGAAGCTATCATGGAGTGGCTAAAAGATAAAAGGTTACTTAATGCTATAGGCTATAGAATTCCTAACCAGGGAATGAGTTCTATAGATTCTTTACGAATAGTAGGATTTTTACCATCTGCTATGGGAGATACCGTGGTTGCTTATGATGAAATAACAGCAAAAACAGGATCTGACTTTGACATAGATAAGATGTATATCATGTTGCCTAATTTTAGAGTAGATAAAGATACAGGACAAGTAGAATATGTAAAATTTACAAAGAAAGATAAATATGAAGCTAAGGATAAAAAGATGCTTCAGAACAGAAAGCTAGAACTGTATGATTCTATATTAGGAAGTAAACATACATTTATAGAACTAACTACTCCTTTAGATTCTATAGAACTTAAAAATAGGGCCGCCAGGGTAAGATTTTTAGAAAGTAAAAAAACTTTAACAGCGGCTGAAATAAGATTAATAGAAAAAACAGAAAAAGATAACTATTCAAAATACGCTTCTGTAGTGGGGGAAATCCTAACTCCTAAAAAGGATTTACAGTATGTTACTCCTTCTTATCAGATGGAAGTGAGAAGAACATTTATGGGAGGAAAATTTGGAGTAGCCCAGTCTGCAAGACAGATGGTTGATGTCCCCCTTTCACAATGGAGCCCTACAGCAAATCCTTTATCTGCATATTTCTTTAAAAATAAATACCTTGGAATTGGAAATAGAATAGAAGGGTTTGAACAAGGTTTAGGTGAGTATAGATCAGATCTTTCTGGAATATATTCTGCTAAAGACAGTAAAGGTAATGGACATCTTATTACAGGATCCATATCAGGAAGGATAAATGCTTATGTTGATATAGCTAAAGATCCTTATATATTCTATCTTAATAATAACACAGTAACTGCAAATACTGTATTTCTTTTAGAACGCTTGGGGGTTCCTCCAGAATGGGTAGACTTTTATATGGCTCAACCTATATTAAAGCATTTAGTAGATAGAACTTTTTATAAAGATGCATCAACAACAGAATCTGATATATTTGTACCTCCTACAGATGAAGTAAGAGAAAAACTTATAAAAAAAATAAGAGATAGATTTAAAGAGAGTGTAGCAGCGGAAAGAAAAGCAAATGGAGTGATAATGAGTAAAGATGAAGAAAAAGCCTTTGCTGCTTCTGATACTCCAAAATTAACTGAAGAAGAACAAGCACGATGGAATGAGATTACTAAAAAATCTCAAATTGGATATTTATTTGGTTTAGGAAAAGCTAATGATGGTTTGAATAATGCTGCTGGATTTACAGTAGCAGATCTTCAAATAATGATAGAGAATGATCCTAAAAAAATAGATCCCCAACTTCAGGATATAAAACAATTGGCTATTTTAAATCTATTTGAAGTATGGAGTAAAAATGCAGCTCAAGTTAATTTAGCTATTACTGCCTCAAAATCAGATGTAAATGGTGCTAAGGGAGGAATTATTGCATCTCAGTTAGAAATAGATAGAAAAAATGATATAGAAAGAGCAGATGTTTTAGAAGGGTTTGCACAAAGGTTTATAGGAACTATGTTAGGAACTTATTATCAAAATGGACCTGTTCTGTATAAAGAATTAAATGAACAAATATTTAAATTCTCCTATTCTTTTCCTGGATATCAAGCTTTAATAAAAGGACTAGATCCAACAGAGACTGGAGGAATATTAAAGTATTCTAAAGTATTTAATACATATGATGATAAGTTACTTAGTAAAATATTTAGAGATCTAAAAGGCATTGTATATGCTAAGTTTAAAGGAACAGAAGATGTACAATTCTCTAAAAAAGCAAGTAAAGAAGTTGTAGCACTTTTTGAAGAACATCCAGAACTTAAAGAGATAGGAACACCTAAACAATATCAAACGTATTTAGAAACTATTTTCCCTAATAGTGAAATGAAAGATATTGTTTATCATGGAGGGCAACAAAAAAATATAGAATCTTTTGATGAAAGTAAACAATTAACTGGAGAAGGAGCCATGACTTTCGGTAAGGGTTTTTACTTTACTGAAGCACGAAAAACTTCAGGATATTATTCTAATTTATTTCAAGAAAGATTTCCTGAAGAATTTGCAATGATTAGTAAAGGAATGACTTCTGAGCAAATGCAAGAAGAATTAGTAGGAGAAGTATATCCTGTAATGCTTAATATAACAAATCCTGTTAATTGGGAAACAGCATCTGAAGACAAAAGAAAAGAACTTAAAAAAGGTATTTATAAAGAAAATGATGCAATAACGCATCATGCCAAAGGGTTTAAAAAGCTTCATCAATCTGAGGAAATTCAAGAGGCTCTTTGGGAACTAGAAATATATAAAGAAGAAATAAAAAGAGGGAAACAACCTGATGGAACAAAATATACACAAAAAGAACTTACTAAATTTAAAGAAAAAGCTAAAGAACTTAAGAAAAAACTTGCTGCTACTGATACTAGATTTATAGAAGGAGAAACACATTATATTATTCCTAAGTCAAAACAGATTCATATACTAGGCGGTAAAAAAGATAAAAAAGAATTTAAGAATTTTATAGATAAAACAAAATCTAAAATTTCTTTATTTAAAACAGCTGAGGAAATAGAAAAGATGATATATTCCAAGGAAGGAATAGTATATCAACTGTATGAGTATAAAACACATCCTGATTCAAAAATAAAAGATAATTTTTTAATGCAGTATTTAACTGCAGAATTACCAGAAACAGCTTTTGAATGGATACAGCCAGATCAAGGAAGAGCATATAAAAAAGAAGTAGGAATAACTCCAGGTTTTATAAAAGCAGATAAAACGTCTGTCAAAACAGGAAAGGAGAAAGATAGACTTACTAATGCATGGAAAGAACTTATAAATCATGAAGATCCTAAAATAAGGGCTTTCGCTTTAGAGTTATATGAGGCTTCCTTTATTATGTCGGGGTTTTCTCCTACACTATTTTCTTTTAATGAACTGTTTCCTACAGATACCAGAAGAGCTACAGGAGTAAATGATTTCATGAAGAAAGAAAATGTAGATCTTTCTAATGATGTAGGATATTTTACTGCTGATGATCTTGATATATTTTATAGAAATAATTGGAATAATTCTACACTGGTTCCTCAAATAACTGGAGGTGATATAAAAACAAACGAACCAGGATATGTACCAAGTAAAAATAACAAAAAGCCTGTAGCTTTAAATGCTTGGAGTGTTAGAAAAACAGGAACATATGCTTATATAAAATCAAACTCTAAAAAGTTAAAACTAACTACTGATGGTGGTAGAGGGGGAGATAGAGCAATAGAAGAAGATTCTTATGTTCCCTTTATTACTTTTAAAAATAACGTAACAGGACAACTGGATCTATACAAATTAGCAGGATTAAGTAAAGGAACTTTTAAAACTAAAGTACATGCTATATACATGCCTGTAAGTAAGTTAGGATATTCAGAAAAAGGAAAAACTATAAAAGAATTTTCTACTAGAGATTCAGGTTTAGTAATTAATCAATTACATGCAAAACTAGTAGGACCTTTAATAAAAGCAAAAAGAAATCTTTTAAAAGCAGCTGGGGCAGCTATTATATTTAGAACTCCTTTTTCTACAAATGAAACAGTATTTGAAAGTGGAGTTGAATATAAAACTACTTTAAAAGAGGAAATAAAATTAGAAACTGATTTAGAAAAATTAGTAACTACACCTACACCTCCTATTAATACTAAAGAACAACTTACTCCTAGTGGAATTCCTAAACAACCTGAAGGCTTAGGATTTAAAATTATTCCAGTTTCAGGAGAAATAACTGGATCAAAAACATTACAAGATAGGATGACTGAAAAGATAGCTAAAATAATAAATCCTAGTGCAAAGCATCATTTACCTAAAGAACAAGTTAAAACAAAGATAGCTACTCAATTTATAGGAGCAGGAGCACCTAGTTCTTCTACAGATAGATATAGAGCTATGTATGAAGAAGAAGGATTAGCTAATACAGGAGAATATACATCAGATGATATAGTATTTATAGCTGCTAATGGAGGTAGAGGAAAAAGAATTCACCCTATTAAAGGAAGTGAACTACAAGGTGATTATAAAAATCTACAATTAGCAATGGACGCAGGAGCGACAATAGTAGCCGATACTAGAGCACATTTAATAAAAACTAAAAAATATAATATAGGAGAAGTGGCATTAGCTCGTTATTTACATAATCATGGTTATGAAAGAACTGGAAATGAAAGTGGGATATGGAAACCAAAAGCAGATAGTGTAGGTGTACAAAAAGAAATAGCAACAAAAAACTATACAAGAAAAGCAGTAAAAAATGATCCTAATACTGCATATGTATTTACAGAAAATAATCATAGCATTACTGCTTTTCCTAATAGACAAGGAGGAGGCTCTGCGATAATAAGACCAGAAGAAAATGCTTTTGCGATTGTAACCAAAAAGAAATATGATTATAATACTAGAGAAAATGTTGATTATTCAGATACTGAAGCTGATTTTAAAGAGTTTACTGAAGTAAATACAAGACTTATAAATGAACTTAAAAATTCAGGAAAGTCCAAAATAGTTTTTCCTAAAGGATTTGCTTCTGATAAAGCTAAATTACCAACTAGATTTGCTGAATGGCTACAAAAAGAATTAAGAGATAATTTTGGATTAGAAACTGAACTTAATGCTAATAAAACAGGATTAATAAGTAAAACAATTATAGAAGAAACACAACAAGCAGCACAAAAAGAAGAACCTGCTATGCATGTCTTTAAAGGACAGAGACATAAGGATAACTATCAGTTAGCTGAAAGTATGGAAGGATATCCAAAAGCCAATAAAGAGCTTGAGGGGATATTAAAATCATTTCTGTCTAAGATAGGAGTAGAAGTTAAAGAAGAGACCTTAGAAGCTTTAAGAGAGCGTTTTGGTACAGATATAATAGGAGTTGCAGAGATATATAACAGAATCGTTAGAGTTGCAACAGAAGGAAGGAATATAAATACACTACCTGAAGAAACTTCTCACTTTATAGTAGAACTATTATCAGGAAATAATAAAACTATAGATAACCTAACAAACAATATAGAAGGATGGAGTAAATATGAAGGAATATATGAGGAATATAAAGGTGTTTACTTAAATAAAGATGGAACTGTAAATGTAAATAAGATACAAAGAGAAGCTGTGGCGAAGCTAATCTCAGAAGCTATTGTGGGAGATTTTAATGCTCAGAAGAAGAATTGGTTTATGCAGAGAGCCAGACAAGTTATTCTTTATGCTATAGAAGTATTTAAAACAGGTAAATTCTTTCCTTTACAGTATGAGGCTTCAAAAATAGCTAACGATGTTCTAAACTCTAATAAAAACACACTTCCTAAAGAACCTGCAGTACCTGCACTGGATCGAGCAGAATTAGTTGTAGCAAAACAGATAATAGGCTTTTTAGAACAATTTGGTATTACATTAGATGCCACAGAACCTCATGTAAAAGCTGCTGTAGAATATGTTAATCTAGCTAAGAAACATGCTAAACTAAATCCTAATAATATAGGACAGTTAAGTAGAGCATCAGCAGACTTTTTAGGAGAGATGTTATCTTATTCTGATTACTATTTTGATCTATACCAGGAAATGAAGAAATCTCCTGCATTCTGGGATAGATATAAGAAAGCTGTTAATGAGTCAGGAAATTTTGATAAGAAATCAAGATCTGCCACAAAGAAACAGATAACTAAAGACATTCTTAAATCTTTGATTGCCAACAAATTCAATGAACGAATGGCTAAAGAAAAATATGGGTTTGCTGCAGATGTTGTACAGAAATTTAAAAAAATGGTTAAAGCCCTCTTAAGAAAATTTAAATCTGCTGATTGGGGAAAGATAGATTCTAAGATAGAAGATCTAATAGATAAAGTATTAGTAGGTGATGACTTTATAAGGCTTACCAAAAAAGAAGGAAGAGTTCAAGTGACATTTCAAGAAGCACTAGATCTTAATCCATTAGGAAAAGATATTATAACTAAAATAGCTACTTTACCTGGAATAGTTCTTACAGGAAGTATAGCATATGCTCCACAAGGAACTGTTTATAGAAAACTTGATGTCTTAATGCATGATATAGATCTTGTATCCAGGTATACTCCAGAACAAAATGATGCGGCTTTAAAAGCCAATTATCCTAATGCTCAAAAAGTATATAGTTTTTCTGAAAATTCAGGATATTATATAAATACATATTTAGTGCCTCCCCCAGGAACTACTATAATTAATATGGAAAGAAGAAAGAAAGGGGTTAAAGTAATAGGATATGAAATTCAAGATGACAGAACAGGACAGATCGTAGGTACTTATAAATTAGAATATGATCTGGGTCCAGGTAATAAGATAACAAATGAAATTGAAATCAAAGCAGGTGATGAGGCGATTTTAGTAGATTTCTTTACAGATACTCCTGAAAGAGAGATCTATAAAGCTGAATTTAAAGGTTCTGATGATAAGAAACATGATATAAAACTTTCTTATTACGAAGAGCCCTTTGATGCTAAATTAGCATTTGGAAGATTTAAAGATATCTGGGATTATAATAGATTTGTACCTAATACTAAACCAATTTATAATAATCAAGCTAATTGGATAAATATTATAGCTATGAAGCTTAATGCCAGAGAACAGTTTGAAAAAGATAACCAAGCATATTTAGATAGTGATCTCGTAGCAGAGAAGGAATATATTTTAAATAAACCTAATGAAGAAGACTTGTTTTTCTTTCAGCTAAACAGTAAAGAAATACATGAGGTAGCCAAGAAAGAAATGGGAAAAGCTAAGGATGGTATGGGTAAAAGACTATTTTCTTTTGGACTGAGAGGTTATGCATTGGCCGCTAAAGGTATTTCTAAATTTGCAGAACAACGCAATTTTGTAAACTCTATAAATAGAAGTAAATTTAATGGTACTAAGGTAATTACTTTAGAAACTAATCCACTAAATTTTAACTTACAGATTTGGAGGATAAATCCTGGGGCCTATGAAGGACCGCAACTAGGATTATTTGGAGATGATAGAATGAATCCAACTTTAAAATGTAAATAATGACTGCGTGTAGATTCAGAGTAAAAGTTACAAAAGAAAACGGTAAAAAGCGTTTAGATCCTAATGGAACTGAAGTAGATAGTATACTATATGCTAAATTACGAAACAAGATGCCTGAAAAACAAGCTAACTTACTATATAGAAAAGTAGCAGCTGTAAAGGGCCCTTTTATTGAAATAAATGGCGACCCTTATAAAGGTCCTTATGATCAGGAAAATAATCCTGAAGGGTATAGAGGAAAAACAGATGTCAATGGAGAACCTCTCTATAAAGATGTCATGAAATTTAATAAGCTTGATACCTTGATGAATGAGAGACAGAATTTAGGAAAAAAGAATGTTCTTACTAGAGGTATGGCTGCATTACAAGCTTCTTTAAATGCAATAGAACTACAATTAAATGCTTTTAAACGAAGCAGAGAAAAGGAAAAATTAAGTGATGAGCTAGAAGGAGTAAAAAATAAATTATTAGAAAAGTTAAGAGATGGAGATGAGAAAATGGGACTTTTAGAATATGCTCAAAATGCTCTTAAATATACTGAATCAACTTTAGATAAATTAAAAGCATTAGAAAAAGCAAGAAAAGACCCCACAGCTGCTATGAGTAAAAAGCTTACTGCTCAGAAGCTTCAAGAGTTATATGAATATTCTAAATCCTTTGCTAATATAGATCAAGTAATAAAAGATGTAGAATCGGGATGGATTCAAATGGATGTGGTAGAAATGCAGGATGGTACAATTATTAATCCTTTACAGATACTTAAAGATGCAAGAGATGTAAGAGAAGAAATAGAAAATAGATACAAAGATTTAAGTATACAATTTATAGTTGAACAATTTGCTCCTAACTCTAGACAGGCAGAAATGGAGTACAGAGAAAAGGTGCGAAATGAATATATAGAAAAAAATCCTTGGAAACCTGGAGAAAAGATAGAAGCCTATGATAAAAAGGTAAAAGAATTTGTTGATGAACAAGTTAGAAATGCAGATAAGGATGGATTGTTATTAGAACAATCTATGAGTTTTTTAGAAGAACAATTAACATCGGTAAAAGGAGATATAGATTTTCTTCAAAGATGGATGATAAATGCATTAGAAACTAATGATTTCATATTAAGACAAACTGCCTTAGAAGTAAATGCTCAGAGTGATAGAGCCAGATTAGATTTTCAAGCTAAAGCGGCCCAGCTCCACAAGATCTGGGAAGAAATGGTGGAATATCAAAAGAAACAAGGTGTAGATACAAAAGATCCTTTAAAACTATATGATCTTTTATTAGAAGAAGTAGATGGAGAAAAAACAGGATATTATACCTCTCAATATAAGAGTACTTTCTACACTGAGATGAGAGAAGCTATAAAGAAAAAGCAGGAGATCACAGATGAACAAGGAGAGAAAGCAGGATTGAAGTATTGGACGGACTGGACAAATGAAAATAGAGCATATCAAAATGCTGTACATACAGTAGAAAGAAAAGATAAACAAGGAAATATAATAGTAATAGAACAAGAGGTTTTAAAAACTATTATGCAAGATCATTTTCCAACTCAATCTGAAAGAGGGCATACTGTTAAATCTTATTTGGGATCATTAGCAAAGAAAGCGAATAAAACAGGAGATTGGGCCAGATATAGAAGTGTAAAAAGAAGAATAGAGAGAGAATTAGATAAGAAAGAGCTAAGATTATTTATTCCTTCTGTAAAGAATAGAAGCAAATATAAAAATCCTCAATGGGAAAAACTCCAGGCATTAGGGAAGGATAAAACAAATCCTTTATATAGATTTTATAAAGCTATTCTATCAACTAAAAGAATAGCAGATTCAAGAGTTCCAGCTTCATATCAATTAGGATATAAATTAGGAGGTAAGAGAAAAACATTTTGGGAAAAATGGGATTCAATGACTTCTTATGTTGATTTGTTTGGATTTCATATACCACTTTCTTGGGGCCAACTATGGACCAAAGTTATTAAACCAGAAGTAAAAGAAACATTTAGTATAACAGAAGAAGATGTAGAACTAGGAGATGTAGATAAGATTATAAAAGAAAAAGATAACAAGACTCTAGAAGTTTCTGTAAATGCAGAAATGGAAGAAAGTCAATATATTCCTTTACACTTTAGAGGAGATCCTGGGGAGGCACAATCTTTTGAAGTAATGAGTAATATATTAGCTGTATATAATACAGCTGCTAATTATCATTATCTAAATCAATTGCTTCCTTACTTGGAGATGATAAAATGGCATATGAAAAAAAGAGATCATACAAAAACAAAAGGATGGTCAGAATTAGTAGCAGGAAGGTTAACAGGAGATGTAAGAGTTACCAAGCAAGGAGAATATTCTAATGCTTACGATGCATTAATAGATTTTATAGATCAAAGAATTTATGGTGTTACAAGAGTAGATCCAGGAATAGAATTATTTGGTGTTAATTTTATGAAGGTTGTCAATGCTTGGATGACATATGTAGGAATGGTGGTCCTAGGAGGAAACTGGTTAAGTGCAAAAGCTAACTGGAATCTAGCTCAGGTATTAACATGGATAGAAGGTATGGGAGGAGAACATTATACTGCTAAAGATGTAGCAATGGCTGAAAAGAAGTATATGCTGGACCTTGGACATATTTTTAATGATGTTGGACGAGTAAGACCTAAATCCAAAACAAATCTCTTAGATGAAATATTTGATCCTTTAAACGATTTTAATTATGGTCAGTACAACTATGCAGATAATGCAAGATGGAAAAGATTAGCTAGTTTAAATTCTGCTCACTTCCTAAATAATATGGCTGAACATAATGTACAAAACTTAACTATGTACTCGATCTTAAATGGGACAAAGGTTATGGCTAATAAAGAGGAGTATTTAACAAAGAGTGGGGAGAAAACAAAAGATAGAAGCAAAGCCATGAGTTTGGATGAGGCGTATATAAAGAAAGGAGATAGATTAGTATTAGATTCCAATGTAAAATATATTGACTCAGGAGCCCTAGGAAAATTAAGATATGAGAAGCAAACAAAGAAGAATGCAAAAAGAGAAACAATAGTAGTTGATCACAGACGTAATGCTGATATAAAATTAACAAATGCTATGCAACAAATAAACTATGATCTACATGGAGCATATTCATTAAGAAATTCTCCTCCATTTCAGAGATTGATTATAGGAGCTTTAGCATTGATGTTAAGAAAATTTTTACCACCCGCCGTTCAAAGAAGATTTACTGGAGGAATGGGATTTCTTGCAAATATGCCTAAGTATTTAAAAGGAGAAACTGAAGACCTGGAAGGTACTACAAGATTTAGAACAGGAACAAATACTTTGTTTGAAGGACAATATATAACTACTTTAAAAGTATTGCCTAGACTTTTAAAATCTATGGTAATAGATCTTGGAAAGATGTCAAGAGATTTACAAAGGGCAGATTGGTCTAAACTTAGTAAGCATGAAAGAGCTAATATAAAAAGAACTATAGGAGAATTTGGTGTGGCTGCTGCCATGTTTACTCTGGGAGCAGTTTTCCGAGGAAAGGCGGAGGACGATGATGATAATGCATATCTTTATTATCTAAGTTTTCAAGCTAACAGACTATATACAGAATTAGCTGCTTATGTTAGTATTACTGAAGCTATGAGAATATTACAGTCTCCTATGGCTAGTATAACTATGATAGAAAGAATTCAGAAGTTAATATTTCAATTGAGTGAAGATGTTCTATGGAATACTGGTGAATTTGAGAAATATGAATCTGGATCCAGAAAAGGAAACTATAAGATCACAAAAAGTATGATGGATGTTATTCCTTTTTGGAAACATACAGAAAGGCACAAATATTTATCTGATATAGTTAATTATTATTACAAGTAGTGTATTTGGAAAAGTTAATAAAGCAATTGCAAAAAGCTTCTTGTCTATATGCATGGCAAAGAAAAAATGTAGAGATTAATATTAAGATATGTAGGATGCAAATTAAAATTAGAGACAAATGCAAAAACAATTAACAGTATTTAAAGAATTTTCTAAAAACCCTATTGTAGCTATGTTGTTTATAGCTTTAGTAGCAGTTGGATATCTATATTGGGATGTACAGGGTTCTTATGAAACACAAATAAATGAGCAAAGACAAACCATTAAAGAGCTAAAGAAAGAAGAAACTAAGTGCAGAGATAGATACGAAGACCACCTAAGAAGCTGTGAAAATAGCTATGATATGGGCCAACGAAGGAGTAAAAAACGGTAATTGCAAAGCTCATTGCAATTTGGGTGTGCAATCTATTTGCACACGTCAAAATTTGACAAGCGATGTCAAAAATTGACAGGCGATGCAAATCCGTGGGTAAAAAAAAGAGCAAGACTTGCGTCTTACTCTTTTAAATTATTTATCTAATCTTATTCCTACACATACAGGGAATCTGGGTATACCATCTTCACTATATTCAAAGAATCTGATTTCAGCAGTTTTGCCAATGTAATCAGTTGCATTCTCTAATATATTTTTTCTCTCTTCGTGAGAAAACTTCATGCCGCATCCAAAAGTTGATCCTTTATATTCACATATAAACTGTCCATGCTCAGGTCTTTTTAACATACTTTCTACATTTACAATCTTACAAGACAGATCTTGAAAGTCTTTATACTTCAGTAAGTTACTGCTTCTACTCTTAGACTTATAACCTGCTTCACCCCATCTTAGAATTGATCCTTCATATCCTTCTCTTAAGGCAGTAGAATGAAATTTCTTAAGATCTTCTTCATTATCAATATCTAAAGTTGGAACGATCTTAATATGTTTAAAAGGACCAAACATTGCTTCTAGATTAGTTATTGTTATTAATCTTCCTTCAAAGGACATATCAGGATCAGCATAATCATATACATGATATTTTACTTCTTCTGTTTCTCCAGGTCTATACTTTTTAATGAGTCGCATATTCTCTTGAAAACTCTTTCCATGAGCATATAATTCACCATCTAATGGTGCTTTCAACTTTACTTTAGCCAATTCTTCAAGTATATGATCCATATTTAAAATCTCTTTACCTTTTCTAGATATTAGCTTATCAGAATAACCTAATGCTCTCATCCCATCTAATTTAGGTTGTACATAGCATGGATATTCTACTTTATACGCTTCTTTATCATAACTCTTTGCCAACATAGGCAATAGAACAGTAGTTTTTTCAGCAGCTTCTATAGAATCAAAGTAACCTGTACTCATTTTAGTTTCTATTTTACTCTCTGCTTCAGACACAGCCTGCTCTTCCGCTGTAGTAGCATTTGATCTACCAACATTCTTTGGTGTACACTCACTGCGATGTATTAAAACATTCTCAGTACCCACCTGTCCAGATTCTTGTATTAGCCAAGATCCTTCAGCATATACATGCAGAAATCTAGCTTTACCTTTAGAATCTATTTTATATATAGTTTTACTATAATTCATCTTTTACGTTTTAATAAATAAAAAAAAGGACCCTACAACCTTGTAGAGCCCTTTTACCATGAAAAACACTTAATCTTTTTTTCTAGGAATATAACCATATCCAGCTCCTGGGTATGCTTCAGTAATATGTTCTGTTTCATCTTCTGGATCAGAAATTATAACCTCATGTATATCAACTAGTTTCTTTAAAGATTCTGCAATTGATCTTAGAGACCTTACAATATCTGGGATGTATGCTTCATGCATTGTTCTTTCATATCCAGTCATATTTTTGGTTTTTTAATTGCCATTTTTAATAAATTTATGTTACAAAATTAGAGCTGTTTATATTTATGGTTATTATCATAAATACTCACTATATACTCTTTTCCTTCGTCGTCTTTTTGAATAGTATCAGTTTCATTCCGTCCTTCGGTGTCATAGTCAACTATTATGACTATGACACCTTTAGGAATTGTATCCGCTATTGTTACTACTCCGTTTCTGACGACAACTTTAATTACTTTATTATTACTCATGATTGGTTTTATTTTATAGGTCTCTTATTTCTTTCTTTCTTTTGCTACAACAACTTTATATTTTTGATTGTTATATCCATCCTCTTCTTTGACTGTACTTTCAAGGAATTTACCATCATCATAAAAATGATACTTTCCTGTTTCTGCATAGCGAGCAAAGTCTCCAGAAGTTTGCCTAAGACCTAATCCAACAAAATAGCACTTATTATAATAGGTGCTAATACGATCCCATCCATCAGTAATAATGATAGAAGCCCTCTTTAATTCTTTTGCATTTTTAATACAAGTTTCTATATCAGTTCCTCCTCCAAACCGTGTTTTAAAGAGTTCTCCTATAGTTACTTTTTTATAACCATTGGAGAATAAGTATATATCTCTAACTAGTCCCATAATATGTAACTTAAGTCCTAATATCCTTGCTAAGGTACTCATTTTTATATATTTGCCTCCTATATTAATAGTACTGTTCATAGAACCAGAATCATCTAGATATATATCAAAATTGATAGCATATTTCTTTTTTCTAATATTGACATCAGAAAGTAATGCCGCATGTGAAAAGTCTTCCATATTTATAATATCATCTACATCAGCTGTATCAGAATCAAAGAAACTTTCCTCTACGACTTCTGGTACGCCATATGTGGCTTCTATCGCACGATCTGCAACATGCTTAACAAACTTGTTAATCTCATGTTTATTTACAGATAAAGCTTTAGAAACTTTAGGGTCTATAGCTATATCACATAAATCAAGATCATCTTTTAATCCTTTCCCTGCATTTTTACCAAAATTCTCTTCTGCATTCTTAATATCCTTTCTTGCTTTATTTAATCCCAATTGAATAGCTCTTTCCATAGCTCCCAGATCAGGAGTTTTATCATTAGCAATAGCTTCATTTGCCTTATCTATCATTTCTTTCTGTTGATCAGCTGGCATATCATTGAGAAGCTTAATAACTCTTTCCATAATAGCCCTCATAGCTATATAACTATATCCCTTGTTATCTTTAGTAACTAATTTCATAAGATGATTATTCATCTTGGTTATAAGATAATGCCACCAGTATTTATCTGGAGTAATTTTAAGTTTATTTATACCATTATAAAAAGTTTTAAAGGCATCAGTTACCATCCATTCTCTATCATTTGTTTGTAATACTTTCTCATATGTAACTTTTCCTACGTGTTCTTTGGTTTTTTTAGTAATATCCTGGGAAGTATCTTTAGCAATATCTGTTTGCAAAACACCTTCCTTTTGAGGATCCTTATATGGAGTAAAAGCATAAGCAGTATTGGTTAGCCAGTCCATACCGACATTACCAAGTATACCTTTATACCTTCCCCAATTAAAATCTAATTGTCCCATTTTTTTTAATTTTAAATTTTTATAAAATAAAAGATAAGAGGGAATTATCCCCCTTATCTCTTTTTTAACTTTTATGATCCTAACTGAACCTCTGCCTCTACAAGCGCATCTTCTAATTTCTGACATGCATCAGGAAAAAGTCCATCTGTATTATTACAGAACTTTTCCTTAACAAATCCAATAAGAGTATCACTACTTTCCTCCAGATTTACAACAGTATCAACTAATACGGCAGCTAATTCTTGAGATTTGTTCTTATAAGACCTCATATCTCCCATTTCTTTCAAATCAGTTATGATCTGTCCAACATAGGTTTGAGTATAAGACTCATTTCCTCCTTCTATAACTCCTTGAAGTTCTGAAATTGAAGTTCTAAGATTATTCTCTCTTTTACTTTCAAGCTTAGTAGCCAGTTCAGTAAGTTTACTAGGAGCAATAAGCTCACAAGCTTTCATTAGAGCTTCATTATCATCCACATCATAGATAAGTTTAATAGCCTTAGCTATTATAGGAGCAAATGTGGCAGTTCTATCAGATACTGCATCATAAATAGAGTCCAAGAATTTAAATGCTTTTCCTTTATCAATCACTTCAGCACAAATTTCATCTAAAGTGGGAACTTTGACATCAAGATTCTTTGCACCCTTTTGGGCCCAAATGTTCTTAATACCATCTACTCCTACTCTATCAACTTTAACAGTCAATACAAATCTATCCCAAAAAGGATTTTCAAGCTCATCATCAGGGATAACATTACAGCTTCCTGCTAATACATCCCATTGACATTTCTTTACATCAGATCCATAGAAAATAGCTCTTTCTCTCATAATTGATAACAAAGTATTTCTAACTCCTGAAGTTCCTTTATCAACTTCATTTATCAATACATACTTAGCATTAACTATAGGAGCATCTATTTCATACTTTTTATCCTCAAGTAAGCTCTTCATATTAACCCTTCCTTTGATCTCGGAAGTTTTGGTTCCCTCATCTAATTCAATAACAAAGGTGTTCTTACGAACAAGATCTCTATTATAATTAAATTTGGCAGCGGCATAATCTAATAATGATTGGGTTTTGCCAGTCCCTGGTTCTCCTAATAGAAGAACTGGAAGCTTAATCGCTTCTCCTAAAGCTAAGATTTTAAATATATCATCTTTGCCTATTAGTTTTGTAACTACTTTTCTAATTTCCATTTTATTGGTTTTTTTAAAAATTAATTAATTAATTCAGACTTGAGGATATTCCTCAAGCCCGTTCTTTCTCTTCTTGATCATTTTGTTCTTTGTGGTAAATATCAGCATCAAATCTGTATATTTCTCTCTCTGGTTTCCAGATAGAATATAATTCTTTATCAGCTGGTAATTCCATTTCTAGTCGTTTTTCCCAATATTTCTTTAAATAAGGAGCTTTATTAACAACCATATGTGCATTAGTTCCTTTTTTAAATAAAGATTTATACTCAGGAGTAAACTTGGAATATTCCCCCACAAGGAAATTAAAATAATCTTCTAGGTATTTCGGTGGTACACTAATTACATGCATTACATATCCTCTTTTAACATCATAAGTTGCTAAATGCATAGGATGGTCTTCTAATATACTTTCAAACTTCATATAGTCTGAAGTAAATCTTGGACTGCATAGTACATATAGAGCTTCTTTATATTGCCGTGTGTGACCGTGATCTCCGATATACGCATTAATAAATCCCAGCTTAGAACGGTTTGGAAAAATATTTATAATCATCGGCATTAAGAATGTCGTGGTATAAGTATTAATCCTTCTTTCCAGTTTCTTTTTGGAGTTCATAAGCATTAATTTATTTAAAGGTCTGTTTGTTTAAAAATCTTCTCTACATTTCTGCCTGAGTTACCTTCAAATACTCTTGTTATTATATTGCCATCTCTTTGGTATTCTTCAAAGTGTTCAGCTCTATAATCCCAGTTATCAGTATGTTGATGATGATCGAGATCGTTTAATAAACAGTTAAATCCTTTTATACGTCTAGTACCATTCTGATATTTACCTCCATATATTCCACAATATATGTCTTGTCCAGACACTTTGTAAACCATAGGAAGATTATAACAATCAGTTTCAGCTACTATAAATATAAAATTCAACAGTTGATATTCGCCATATCCATTAAGGATGGCCCAATATCTTATGGCTGTCATATAAAATGCAGCCTGTCTAAAATATCCAAAGCGTTTAAAGCTCGATTCAAAATCATAAACAGATTTACCAGTAGATTTAATATCTATAGGTTGAATAGTTTTGTCCAGATGATCAATGATAACTTTATCCAATATACTTTTACAGTTATATCGTCTTATAGTATTACCATCTAGTTTATCTAAAACCTCATATTCCCAATCTATCTTTAATTGATTATGAACTTCTACAACTTCAGAAGATTCTTTAAAATACTTTTCAGTATAAGTACCATATTTTAGCATATCAGCCATTTGTCTAGCCTCAGCATGTTCTTCTATACTAACTACTTGTTTATCTTTGTTAGTTCTTATAAATTGAATATAAGTTTTATAGAGAGGATCTTGTAATCTCTTTTTTACTGTATCCTTTTTAAGTTTAAATCCAGCAGCAGCATAAGCTTCTTCAAAAGCGGGATCATCCGCCTCTAAAGAGTTTGCAAATACTTTACAAAATATTTCCATCATTCCTCCAGGAACTTCTACATTTGCTATTGCAAACTTTTCAAGTTCTTTATCAGGTTCTGTTAACATGCAGTCTAAAAGACTCCCTTTTCTAAAATACGTAGTATCTTCAGATCTAGGTTCTAATATATGCTTTTTGTATAGTAAAGGACTATACGCCAGTTTATTTAATCCAGAAAAACTAACAGTATGGTCTTTCAGTGTTCTGGGTTTTGTGGTTTCTTCAATTTCCATCATTATATTATTTGAATATTAAATACAAGTTTTCGTTCTTCAGATTCGATATAAGTTATTTGACCTGACGATCTAACAACCGCAACACTATCTTCTTCGATTTTACCTTCTTCTACCAGAGTATCCAAAAACCATTTCATCCACGGCCATTGGTTATCCACATCCCATCGTTCATTCTCTGATATCCTATACATGTCCAGCCAAACACGTAAATGACATCCCTTTGGGACTTTAATTACTGGTAATTCCTTTATATATTCTCTTAGATAGTCATGTACCCATCTAGCTACTTTAGACCGTGCTGTATAATGTAAAGAACCATCATAGATTCTCTGTCCATTAATAGTCCAAAATTTAGGTGTTCCTGCAGCTAGGGGATTAGCAATTATTCGATTATTCTTATCATCTACTAAAAACCCATTCTTCTCCCATCTATACTTGCCAGTTTGTAATCCTACTTGAAATTTTTTAGCTAATGTATCCACATTAGTTTCTCCTTTCTTATAGAATTTAGCTCTTCTCCTATTACTTATAGGAACTTTGCTTTCATAATTTGGAATAACTACTTTCCAAATCTTTCCGTTATTCCAATTGCTCATTTTCTAAGAATTTAAGACCACTCTCAAATCCTTCTCCACAGATAAGATCACTAATATCTTTATATTTACCATAGTAAGGAATAAAAATAGGTTCTACCCATTTCATTTTTTTACTTACTATACCATTATTGCCTAAAAAGGCTTGAAGTTCTGCTGCTCCTTTCTTCCCTGCTTCGTCATTATCAAATAATATTTTGACAGTATCAAAGTGTGGAACCAAAGTGGCTAGAGTCTCATATTGAGTTCTAGTATTCTCCGATTGAGGAGCAACTGCTGGCATGCCTAATGCGTATAAACACATTACATCTTTTAAAGATTTAGTAATAATTAATGTTTTATCTCCCAATTGTTTAACAGTAGTAGATAATTGTTCATATCCTTGAACATCATCTGCGGTTACATTTCCCATCCATTTAATCCGTTTGGATTTAGGACGGTAAACTTTAACTCGCTCTCCATTAAACTTATAACAATACATTGGTTCAGCCCTACTATAAAATAGTGTGGGCCTCTTATTGAGATACACATATTTAGCAGAATACACATTAAATAGTTTTAACATTTCGGTATTAATACCAAATTGTTTCCAATATCTAATATCTATATCTGTAAAGACCTGTGGTTTGAATTGAATAAGATTACTCTTCTTTTCTATATTAAGTTTAAAGTTATTATATCTTATTGGTGAATCATTCACATTGCCTACATAACCAGCTAAACCTAAACATAGGTCCTGGTTAACTCTTACCATAGCCTCTATAAAACTTAAGTTATATAGCGTCATAACAAGATCAAAGCATGTGCCTTGTGCACCATTAAAATCTTTAAACCTTAGTTGTTTACCTTCATTATAGTAAACAGCAAAAGAAGGTCTCTCATCATCTCTTAAAGGACTTTTAAATGCTCTATTAATTGTAAAATCAAATCCTACATAGTGTCTCATGATCTCTTCTTCAGATATTCTATCAAGAATTGCATCTTTACTAAGAGCAGTTCCATCAGAAACTCCGTTTAAATCATACATGTAGATTTGTTTAAGTTAAAAAATAAAGAAAAGGCTGATAAACAGCCCTTTCTCTTTTTCCTTTAAAATGGTAATTGGGTATCATCTGTACTTTCAACCTCTCCATTTGTGGCTACGGCAGCTTTTTCCAATTTATCATAAGTAGGATTTATTTTTAATCCACTTACTGGAACTGTCATATCTTCAACGAAAGGACAAAAGTTTGGTAATGATGCATAATCCCTATAATTATATACCACTTTAAGCCTTACCTTCTTACTTAAATCAGCAGAAGCTAATTTTTCAGAGATTACATCACATAATCCACCAAAAGAATCTGCTTTTACAGTAAAAGATTCAGCAGGTATGAATTTAGTACATATGTGTTTAATTCTAATTAACATAGAATTAACTTTTCTACTAACAGCCTGATCTGTAGACTCACCTGGCTTAGGCGTGACATAATCAGGATTAACACTAAACTCATTGTGTTTTAATTCAGATCCATCTTCACTCTTAAATAAGAATTGAAGGTAAGGATTAGAATTTTTGTCATGCTCCTTTGTAACACTTACCAATGTTATATTATCATTAATACCAACAGGTATTGTTGGAGTTGACGAGGTTTCCCTCACTTCTAAATTTGAATTTATTTCAAACATGTTTAAAAAATTTTAAATTAAAAAATTAGAAAATATCCATTGAATCACCCGTAGGCTCCCCAGGAGCTTCCACGTGTTCAACCTCATTGTTAACAATATTTTTCTGAACTTTGCCTTGTTCAATATCATAATATGCTTGTTGGACTTCTTCATCTTCCTGTTCTTGCACAACAGCTTCTGGAATTTCTTCTTCATCATATTGGTCAGTAGAATGAGCTGGTAACTCTTCTTGTATCTTAGCTTCCTGCTCAGAATACGTTTCATCTTCTGTTACAGGTTCAGCTGTTGATGTAATTTTTACACCAGGTCCAATTTTATCTACATATTTCCACTCTTTATCTTGACTTACTTCAAAAAATCTATAATCAAGAAAATCATCAATGATAGTTTCTTGAGAAGAAATATTTAATTTCTCTCCTTCTTCTGTTACATTAAAATGACTTTTAAGATCTCTCCAGTGAGGAAGATTAACTACATATCCCTGTTTATTAACAGCTACACCATCTTTATCAGGGGATTTATATATATAAAGTTTCTCTCCTTCTTTATCGGGATATGCAAATCCAATTCTATTAGAAGTTGCATTGACTCCTAATATAGAAATCAGTGCAGGAGATAGTTTAAGCTTTCCGTTCTCTAGAACTTCTATGCAATAGTCATCTCCAAACTTGTTTTGTCTTTCGACCCTTTTACCTATTAATCTCATAATTATTATTTATAATAGTTATTAATTGTATCTATAACCGAACTCATATCGTTTGGTATAAATGTTTCTGAAAACATTCCCATTGGGGATTTGCAGGTATTACCACCATCACTTTGATTAGTCTGAAATCTATATTGAACTTCTTTTTCTCCATTCATATGTATATCAGTAAACAAAACAACAGTAAATAGACCTTCCATAGTGATTACATTATCTACTAGCTTTCCAATTGTTTTAAATTTCAATTTTCTAGTGCCTTTAAAATCTGTAGTCTCTTCAGCATGACCTACCATAATAAAAGTAATATCATCACGCAAGTTTTTACCTGCATGTGCTACTTCCCAAGCATGTTTTCCTATATCGGTAAATTTATCAAATCCTCTTTCATTTGCTCGTCGCATATACTCATTTGCCATTAAATATTGAAAATCATCTACAATAACAACCTTAATATGAGGCATATTATCATTAATATGTTTCATGGTTCTTACTAAAGCATCAGCATTGTCACTAGAAAAATAATTTCCTTGTGCATTCTCTTTGCTTATAGTTGTGTAATTTGTTTTCCAACCTTTAAATGGTAATGGTTTTCTTGCTACGTTTAAAATGAAAGTTTCTTTAGGATCTAATGTTCTGAAGGAAGTGGTTTTACCTGTACCGCTTTCTCCAATAATTAAAATTTCTTGAGCCATATATATTTATTTTTAGCTATTAAATTCGATTCTTCCTGAATCAAAAAATTCATCTACCTTATTAAACTTTAAATTATCAAGCATGGACATTACTACTCCAGGTGCTCCTTCCCTATTCTTTATTAAATGCCAATATATCATGGCTTGTTGTGAATTTTTAGGGTTAACAACTGGTAAGTTATGTGGGCCATAAGCCTGTAAATTTAGCATATAAGGTTTATGCGTTATTAAAACATAATCAGAACCGTGAAATACTGCATCCGAACCGAAGATATCTTTCTTCATAGGATACTGTAGTGTTGGATTAGATAATCTATCCGAACTTTCAATGTCACGATTTAGCTGGCTTAGTACTACAAATATACACTTTATTTCCTTTTTTAGCACCATAAAAGCCCGATATAATCTAGATAACATTTCTCTTTCTGATTCTCTCTGTTTTCCTTTAGTTAACAAAGTATGATCTAGAAAAACAACAACACCAAAGTCATTGCCTTTTCGCTTTCTCTGTTCAAAGTAAAACTTTTTAATGGTATAATATATCTGTTCAATACTTCCAGGAACATCAATATAATATATACCATATTTACTGATAGTTTCTTCCTTTATTCTCTTTAAAGAATCAAAATCAGTATTTTCAAGCACTTTATGGCTTGAATACAATTCAGAAACAGGTTTTTCTATTTTAGATGATAGTTTCCTACCAACCTGCTTCATAGCGAGCATTTCAAAATTAAAAGATAACACGGCAAAATTCTCACTAGGATTCATATCAAACAAACTTGTTTCCATTTCGTTTGCTATTGATGATTTTCCTGATCCAGACATACCAGCAATAGTCATAACTGTATTCCAGTCAATACCACCTGCTGCACATCTGTTGAATTTATCCCATCTTGTATGGAGGGATCTAATTTTACCTTGTCTTCTAAGATCTATATACTCTATAATTTCATCAGCCGCTGTGCTGATATGTTTGTAATCCAATAATAATGGATTACCCTTAGATGAGTTTTCCTCCATAATCTATATCTTTATTGTTAGTAGATCGTTTACTAGTTACCCATTCAATAACATCTTTCCATATGTCCTGTTTAAGCCAATTTCTTAATGTTTTAAGATAGGCTATACTTCCTGTTCTTTTTTTCTCTTTTATATAGACTTCTAATATTTTTTGCAGGCGTTGAGGTGTTATTTTGTTTCGTTGTATAGTAGTTAGATATAGTTGTTTAATTTCTTTTTTACCTTCTCTTAAATTGTCTTCTCTTCCATTAACTCTTCTTACTTTAACAGGATAGGTAGCAAAGAATGTTTTAAATTCTTCACCATAAATATCTTCTGCCAGATCGAGAAGATTCTCATCTGCCAAAAGTGGATTGTCTGCTTTTTGATCAGTATAACTGTCAACTAAATTTTTAATAAATGTTATTCCTTTATTTGTAGGAGT